>Ga0180437_10006446_pt1 | contig 15620 bp, 9 predicted proteins | sample SS_ome_4_FD_132410 | JGI IMG/M metagenome (GOLD analysis project Ga0180437, IMG submission 132410) | Hypersaline lake sediment archaeal communities from the Salton Sea, California, USA - SS_3_D_1 metaG | ecosystem: Environmental > Aquatic > Non-marine Saline and Alkaline > Hypersaline > Sediment...
CGAAATGCCGGAGGTGGGAGTCGAACCCACAAGAGGTCACCCTCACGCGAGTTTGAGTCGCGCGCGTCTGCCAGTTTCGCCACTCCGGCACATGAAATAGTATAAACCAGAACCGGGGTTTAGTCAAGTCATCGAACGGTTCGATTGACTTTTACGGGTCTGTCCCTCTTTTCGGAGCAAGATTGCATGCCACCAGGCGCGGATGAGCAGGCGCTCATCGCTTCTGCACAACAGGGCGATCTCGACGCTTTTAACCAACTGGTCATTCACTACCAGACCCTGGCCTACCACGTTGCTTATCGCATCCTGAGCGACGCCGATGCGTCGGCAGACGCGACCCAGGACGCCTTCTTGCGCGCCTACCAGGCCATTGGGCAGTATCGAGGGGGCTCCTTCAAGGCATGGCTTCTGCGCATTGTCACCAACACCTGTTACGATCAGCTCCGCGCCAAGAAGCGACGCCCCACGGCCTCACTGGAGGCGTTGCTGGTGACCGACCCTGCACCAGGTCCATCTTTTGTTGACTGGGGCGAGTCGCCAGAGGCTTATACTGAGCGACAGGAATTGAGCCGGGCCATTCAGGCTGGTCTCAATACCCTGCCGTCGGATCAACGCGTCGCGCTGGCGCTTTGTGACGTGGCAGGCATGAATTACCAAGAGATCGCAGAGGTCACTCGGGTTTCTCTGGGCACGGTCAAGTCTCGCATCAGCCGGGCACGGGCCAAGTTGAGGGACTATTTGCTGGGCCAGCAGGAACTTTTACCGGCCAGATACCGTCTAAGAGATGGTACGTGACGTGTGCCGGTGACGTGCAATTGAAGGCATGGAACTGAGAAGGTACACGACGTCGTAGAAATGATTGCCATGTTAGATTTTGTGCGACGACGAATTCAATCGGAACACGAGCAGGTCAGGGCCGTGCTGTCGGCCTACATAGACGGTGAGGTGACGGGCAAAGACCGGCGACGGGTGGAAGCGCACCTGGCCGACTGCGACGCCTGTGCTGAAGCGTTGCGCGCACTGCAATACACGAAAGCGCTGGTGGTCGGAGCACCAAGGCCCCGTATACCCCGTTCCTTCGTCGTCCGCCGGGCGGATCTGGAGGAGCCGGCAGGGGCAGCAACCCGCCGCAGGTTCGCGCTGGGTTCCAAATTGGCCTATGCCTACTTGAGAGGCGCAACGGCGGTGGTGGCAGTAGCCTTTGCTCTGCTAGTGGCAGGCGACCTGACCGGGCAATTCGGTCTCGGCAGCCGGGCACCGGCCCGGGCTCCCCTGGGGGAGGCCGGTGTGGCTGAGCAGGAGAAGGACGTCGAGGTCACAAAGGAAGTAGAGGTGCTTGAGGCGCCGGTTGCCATCCAGGAGACGGTGAAAGAGACGGTCGCCGTCGAGGGCACGCCTCAGGCCGTTGAAAAAGAGGTGACCAAGGTGGTCGAGGCCGAAAAGGTCGTCGAGAGGGAGGTAGAATTGGCGCCTACGCCGAGCCCGGTTCCGGCTGAGGCATTGCCGACCACCCTCCCGCCGGCTGTGGAGAGGGAGCAGGAAGGTGTGCAGCCCCTGGCCGTGCCTGAAGCACCGTCGGTCGAGTCCGCAGATGCCACGGGGCCGCCGCCGGCAGAGGCCACTGCCGAGGAGGCCTACAGCGTGGCCGAGTCACCTACGCCTGCGCCGGCTCCGACGACGACGCCACCATCTACGCCGTTGCCACCGGGGCCGACGAGCACAGCACCAGCCACTCCAGTCGTTGTCACCGCCCGCCCACCTGTGAGGCGCGGGCTGACGGCCGTACGGGTGGCAGAAATCGGGCTGGGGGTCTTGGCCCTGGCTCTGCTGCTCGTCACGCTCGTCGCCCGTCGCCAACAGCCCTAGCCTCCCGCTTCCTTCCTCTACTCTGTTGACTTTTTGAGCCAAAATCGGTACAATTACACCGTGCAGGCAAGGTGTCCGAGGGGATGTTGTGTCCGTGGAGCGGCCAGAAGGGGAGTGGGCTGTGGCAGAGCGAAGAATTTTGATCGTTGACAGCATTGAAGCTTTCGCTACCATGCTCAAAGAAGGCCTAGAGTCTTCTGGCCCTTTTGAGGCCATCGTCGTCACCAGCGCGGCGGATGCCCTCAACGTCCTCGGCCGGGATCAGATTGACCTGGCCATCGTAGACATGGGCCTGGAAGATATGGACGGGCCGACCCTGGTCAAGTCGCTGCGCCAGTCCAGGCCCAACCTGCGCATCGTGGTCATTCCCCTTTTTGGACAGGAACTGGCAGAGGACGAACTGTCTCTGGAAGTGCAGGGCATTCTGCCCAAACCCTTCTTCATAGGCGATCTGCCGGGTCTGATTCGCCAGGCGTTGACGTGTCCCTTTGGAGAAGCACCAGCACTGGACATCCCCGTCGAAGCGCCGCCAAAACCACGCCTTGAACCACCTCCGGTCCCCAAGGCTGTCCGTCGCGAGCCGGTTGCCGCTCCACGAGACGTGGACGGCATTTTGGAGGAGCTTTTCCGGGAGATCCGCGCCCAGGCTGTGCTTTTTACACGTGGTTCAGAGTTGATCGCCCATGCGGGTAACGTCACGCAGCAGCGCGCGCAGGAGATGGCCGTGCTGACAGCGGAGAGCCTGAGTGCTGCCCACAAGATCGCCGCCTTCCTGGGAGAGAGCAACGATCGCTTTGAGCAGTGCACCTTTGAGGGGGAAGATTTCAGCGTCTATTCGCTGAACGTCACCCCTAGCACCATTCTGTCGGTGGCGCTGAGCGCCAGGACGCCCGTGGGCATGGTGCGCCTCAACCTCCGCCGAGCGACGGATGCATTGGCCAATGTGTGGTACGAATAGTCCCCCAAAACCCAACAGATATGGGCCGGAGGTCATCTCCGGCCTATCTGTTTAGGCCTCGTGAAAGGAAAAACGATGTCGAGAGGCAAGCTGGTACTGATAGATGGTCACGCTCTGGCTTTCCAGGCCTTTTATGCCCTCCCGGCCGACATGGCCACGCCCCGCGGCGAGTTGACCAACGCCGTATATGGCTTTACCTCCATGTTGCTCAACGTCATTCGTGACGAGCAGCCCGATTACGTGGTCGTAGCTTTTGACACCGGTGAGACTTTTCGGCACGACGAATACGCCGAGTACAAGGCCCATCGAAGCCGGATGCCCCAGGAATTGGCCGATCAGATGGAGCGTATCCGACAGGTCATCGAGACGATGGACATTCCCATCGTCGAGGCGGAGGGTTTCGAGGCCGACGATGTGTTGGGCACGCTCTCCCGCCAGGCAGCAGAACAGGACATTTCCTCACTCATTGTCACCGGCGATTCGGACCTCTTTCAACTCGTCACTCCCGACGTGCACGTTCTGTTGGCTGGCCGTCGTTCGTCTGACACCCGTGCTTACGACCAGGAGGCCATCCGGCAGCGATATGAACTGGAGCCGAAGCAGCTCATTGACTACAAGGCGCTGATAGGCGATATCTCGGACAACATACCGGGGGTGCGAGGAGTAGGCCCCAAGACGGCCACGCCGCTCCTGCAAAAGTATGGTACCGTCGAAGGTATCTATGAACACTTGGACGAGATCACGGCCAAGCGCGCCCGAAATGCGCTGGAAAAGGGCCAGGCCGTGGCCTTTCTGAGCAAGCGGTTGGTCACCATCCGTATCGACGTGCCGGTGACACTCGACGCTGACGCGTCTCGCTTTGGCGACTTTGACCAGGCGGCCATGGTCGCGCTCTTTCGGGAATTGGGCTTTCGGAGCCTGCTTCGACGGCTGCCAGGCGACAGGCCCGCCGTTCCGGAGGGCCAGTTGTCAATGTTTGAAGGGTCGCTTGAGGAGACCAGAGCGACCATGCCAGGGAAATGCCACATCGTGGACACAGAAAAAGCCCTGGATGCCTTGGCCCGAAAGATGGCACGGGCCAGTGCCTTTGCCTTTGATACCGAGACGACGGACGTAGACCCGATGCGCGCTAAACTGGTGGGTCTGGCGTTGGCCCTCGATGCAGATGATGGGTATTACGTGCCGGTCGGCCATCAGACCGGCCGGCAGCAACTGTCGTGGGCGGCCGTGCGTGAGCGACTTGGTTCGATGTTGCAGGATCCATCGGTTCACAAGTACGCGCACAATGCCGGGTACGATATCCTAGTGCTGGCCCGACACGGCGTTCAGGTCCGGGGGACGGCTTTTGATACCATGCTGGCGGAATGGGTGCTAGATCCGGCCAGCCGCCAACTGGGGTTGAAGAGCCTGGCGGCGAAACGGCTGGGCGTCGAAATGACTGAAATTACGGAACTGATCGGCACTGGCAAATCCCAACGCAGCATGGCCGAGGTGCCGGTGGATCGGGCAGGTCCTTATGCCGCCGCCGATGCTTACGTGACGTTTCGCCTGGTGGAGCCTCTAGAAGCAGAATTGCGCGAGCGGCAACTGTGGTCCCTTTTCGACAACGTGGAGATGCCTCTGGTGCCGGTGCTCGTGGCCATGGAACAGGCGGGCGTCAGGCTGGACGTAGATTATTTGCAAGAGATGTCCGGCATGCTGGGCGAGCGGCTGTCTGAGTTGACAGAACAGATCTACCAGATGGTTGGGCACCCGTTCAACGTTGGTTCGACACAGCAGTTGAGCACTGCGCTCTTTGACACCCTGAAGCTGCCCACGCAGGGCGTGCGGCGCACCAAATCGGGCCACTATTCCACGGCCGCCGACGTCTTGGAAAAGCTGCGCGGCGAACACGAGGTGATAGACCTGCTGCTGGAACAGCGGGCGCTGTCCAAGCTCAAGTCCACCTACGTCGAGGCGCTGCCACAACTGGTGAACCCGGCGACGGGACGGCTGCACACCTCTTTCAACCAGACGGGCACCGTCACCGGACGAATCAGTTCCAGCAATCCCAACCTGCAGAACATTCCCATCCGCACCGAACAGGGCCGCCAGGTACGGCGGGCCTTTGTCGCCGAGGAAGGGTGGCTGCTGCTGACGGCCGATTATTCTCAGGTGGAGTTGCGCGTGCTGGCACACGTCTCTCAAGATCCAGGTTTGTTGGAGGCCTTTCGACGGGGTGAGGACATCCACCGCACCACGGCGGCAGCGGTCTATGGTGTGCCCCTGGCCGAGGTGACTTACGACATGCGCCGCGTGGCCAAGACGGCCAACTTTGCCATGGTCTACGGCTCCAGCGCCTTTGGCCTGGCGCAGCAGACCGGGCTCAGCCAGGACGAAGCAGCCCAGTTTATGGCGGCCTACTTTGCCCGCTTTCCTCGCGTGCAGCAATATGTCGAGGACACGAAGAAGCAGGCCGCTGAGCAAGGGTACGTGGAGACGCTGTTGGGGCGGCGACGCTACTTCCCCGAGCTGACGCGGGGCAGCAAGGCCAGGTCAGGGCAACGCCGTGCCGCCGAGCGCATGGCCATCAACGCGCCGATCCAGGGCAGCGCGGCCGACATCATCAAAATTGCCATGATCCGGCTTTACCGGGCACTGCAGGAAAAAAAGCTGCGCAGCCGGATGATCCTCCAAGTACACGACGAATTGGTCCTAGAAGTCCCTCGGGAGGAGATAGACGCGGTGCACCCGCTGGTGATAGAGATCATGGAGGGAGCCTTTGAGTTGGACGCGCAGCTCGGAGTTGATGCCGCAGCAGGACCAAACTGGCTCGAGATGAAAAGCTTGTGAGCCGCAGCCATGAACAGACGCACGCTCGCATGGGTATCCGCCGTGGCTGGGCTCGTGCTGTGGTTGTTTTTCGTTTACGCCACCTTTTACTGGGCGCAAAAGCCTTTCTCGGGGCAAAACGCGCTGGCCGTGGCGCGTGCGATCAGGGACTTGGCCGTGGCGGCGCTCGTCGTTGGCCTGGCCGCGGCATTGGGCCACCGCCTATGGCGTCTGTTTAGCGGCCACGCGCAGGTCACATTCGATCTACTGCTCTACCAGGTGGGGCTGGGATTGGCCCTTCTGGCTTTGGTGACACTGGCATTGGGCCTGGCCGGGCTGCTTTATCGGGGCGTCTTTTGGGGCTTGACCGCTGCTCTGTGTGGCCTGCTGTTTCGCGATCTGCGTGCCGTCGCGCGCGCAGTGCTCGCCCTGGGCAGATCCCTGCGCCTCTCCCGCTGGCTGGCGGCTTACCTGGCGGTCACTGGCCTTCTCGCTCTTCTCGTTGCCCTCGTCCCGCCTATTGACTGGGATGGCCTCTTTTATCACCTCACCGGTCCCAAGTGGCACATCGCCCGGCACCGGATCGTGCCTGGTTACGATCTGCCGCACCTCAACTTCCCCGGTCTGGTGGAGATGCTGTTCACCTATGCCATGCTCCTCAGCAGCGACGTGACGGCCAAGTTGTTACATTTCGTTTACGGCCTTGTGCTGGTGGGGCTCACCTATCGCCTCGGCCAGCGGCATCTCGCCCCCCACCTGGGTCAGGGGGCGGTTCTTGTTCTCACCTCGATGCCCATGCTGCCCGTGTTGGCTGGTTGGGCGTACAATGACCTGGCGCTGGCTTTCTACCAGATGGCTGCCCTGTCGGCGTTGATGGAGTGGCTGGCTGAGCGCCGGCGCCGCTGGCTGATCCTGTCAGCCGTCAACTGCGGGCTGGCGCTGAGCGTAAAATACACCGGTTTCGTCTGCCCGGTGGTCATCCTCGCCCTGTTGATCTGGCTGGCTCTCCGCGACCGGCAGGGTGGCGGCGCGAGGTGGCGGGCGACCCCCACCTTTGGCCTGGTTACCGTGCTCGTCGCTGCTCCGTGGTATCTGAAGAGCTGGTTCTTTACGGGCAACCCGGTCTACCCCTTTCTCGTTGGTGGGCGCTTCTGGGACGGTTTTCGGGACACTTGGTATACCCAGGCTGGCACAGGCATCGGCGTTGACCTGACTCAATGGATCGCGCTGCCCTGGGTCACCACCTTGGGTTTCCGCGACATGAATTACTACGATGGGCGCATGGGGCCATTGATGCTGGGATTCTTGCCCTTGCTGGCCCTCTACGCCTGGCGACGGCTACGGGGCATGGCCCCTCGCCCGCTGAGCAGCGTGCTGCCTCTGGGTGCGTTCGCCGTCGCCCACTCTGTCCTTTGGACGGTGGGTGTGATCTCGAGCCGCTCGCTGTGGCAGTCACGGCTGCTTTTGCCTGCTTTTGCGGCGATGAGTCCTCTCCTGGCCCTGGCGCTGGACGACCTGCGGCATCTGGATCGCCCTACCTTCTCTCTGCACCGGTTTATTCAGATGACAATCGTTATCGTATTGGCGCTGAACGTGGTTTACCAGGGCCTGGACGTGCTGCGCGTCGATCCGCTGCCTTACCTGGTGGGGCTCGAGGCCGGGCCTGAATTTCTGCGGCGCAATCTGGGGGCACACTATCGGGCGATGGAGATCATCAACGCCGATCTTCCGCCGGATGCAAGGGTTCGCTTTCTGTGGGAGCCGCGCAGTTACTATTGCCAGCGCGACTGCCAGCCCGACAGCATCCTGGATGCGTTCCCGCATCTGGTTCACCGGCATGGCTCTGCCGAGGCTATCGCCCAGGCCTGGCAGCAGGAGGGCGTGACGCACGTGCTTTTTTTCCGTGCCGGACTGGACTTTGTGTTGGACGAATCGCCGGGGGCGGTGAATACGGCTGTGTTGGCTGAATTGGAAAACGGTTACTTGCAAGAGGTTTTCGACGTGGCAGGGGCATATCAACTCTATGCCCTGGAAGAAAGGCTGCAGTGAGAGCGGCGGACAGATACTTGCTCGGTAGGACTCTGATCGGTGACTTTGTCTCTTGTTCATCGCCGACGTGGCGAGCAGGGTAACAGAATAGTTGGCTCTGGGGGCCTCTGGCTGCTCGGCATCCTGGCCGTGGGCGCCTTTCTACGGCTCTTCCGGCTAGGCTACCACAGTTTGTGGTTGGACGAGGCCTTTAGCGCCCTGCTGGCCCAACGCGATTGGGGACAGATCGTCAGCGGCACGGCGCGGGATACGATGCCGCCGCTGTATTATTTGCTGTTACATCCCTTTCTGAGCCTGGGCAGCGGGGAAGCCTTCCTGCGCCTGCCCTCGGCGCTGTGGGGAATTGCCACCATTCCGCTCCTCTTTGCCCTGGGCAAGGACCTGTTCGGCGAAAAGGCGGGCCTGGCCGGGGCAGGGTTGCTGGCTGGCAGCCCTTTTCACGTTTTTTACTCTCAAGAGGCGCGGATGTACAGCCAGTTGGGTTTTCTGAGCCTGTTGTCTGCGTTCTGTTTCTGGCGTGCCTGGCAGGACAGAGGAAAGGGATACTGGTTGGCCTTTGTCCTGAGCACGGCCGCCGCCCTGTACACGCACAACATGGCCGTTTTACACCTATTGGCCCTGGGCCTTTTCGCCCTCGCCCGCTGGCAGAGGGCGGGACAGAAGGCAAGGCCATTGGCCGCTGCGTTGGCGGGCATCGGTTTGCTCTTTTTGCCCTGGCTTCTCTATCTGCCGGATCAGATAGCCAGAGTGGGCGGCCGATTCTGGGTCGAGACGCCCTCGGCGCTGGAACTCTTGACGACGTTGGGGCTCTTTTCCTTTGGCTATGCCCTGCCCGGCCCGCTGATCGTCGTTGCCTTGACCATGGCGCTGTACGCAGTCTTCCTAACTCTCTTCTTCGCCTGGCGGGCCTGGCCGGAAGAGGCGTCGGGGCGGGAATCGCTGCTTTTTGCCCTCTGTCTCTTTGCCGTGCCGCTGGCTGTTTCGTTCCTGATTTCGCTGCGCTGGCCCGTCTTTTTGGCACGGACGCTGATGCTATCTGCGCTGGCCATGCTCCTTCTGGTGGGGTGGGGGCTGGCGCGGACGCCCTGGGCTTTGGTCGCCCTGCTGGCCGTCGGCGGCATGGCATTGGCGGGCCTCAGCTTGTATAACTTTTACGCCAATCCTGCTTACGCCAAACCTCCGCTACGGGAGGTGGCGGATTATCTGACAGCGCGCTTTCAAGATGGGGACACGGTTATTCATAGCAGCGATAGCTCCTACTTGGCTTTTGCTTACTATGCCCCCGGACTGGAGCGGCACTTTTTGATCGGCGATCCGGATTACGAAGGTGAAACCACGCGCGGCCGCACGGGGCGCATCGCTGGCATCCAGCCCGAGGGGCTGGCAAAGGTGGTAGGCGATCGCGACCGGCTGTGGGTGGTCATGGTCCTGGATCACAACGTAACGTACCAGCAGCAGGTCAACGACCAAGTGGGCCAGCTTTACCCTCTGATCAGCGCCACCGACGTGGGAGGGATCAGGGTGTTTTTGTACGACCTGAAGCAGGACGATGCATCAGATCTGGGAGAAAGGGTTCAGTGGGCGAGGGGTCCTTGATAAAAGACAGCAGGCGCGTCGAATCTGAACAACTGGCCTGGTGGGTCGTCGTCGCCTTGACGGTCCTGTATATCGCTTTCTTTGCTACGCTCTCCATCCGCCAGCACAGAGCCTTTACGACGCACGGCTTTGACCTGGGCAACGTCGATCAAGCGGTATGGAACACGCTGCAAGGGCGTTTTCTGCGCATGACAAACGAGCCGGGCACGGAGAACCGCTTAGGCACGCACTTTGACCCCATTGTTGCGCTTCTGGCGCCGCTCTATCTCATCTATAGCAGCCCGGAGACGCTGCTGGTCGTGCAGACCGTCGCACTTGCCCTGGGGGGCTGGCCTATCTTTTGGCTGGCCAAGGAAAAGCTCTCCAGTGCCTGGGGAGGCGTCGCTTTTACGATCGTTTACTTGGCCTTCCCCGCGCTAGAAAGCGCCAACCTGTCCGAGTTTCACGCCGTTACGCTGGGGGCCAGCTTTCTTACCTGGGCTTTTTATTCCCTGCACCGGGAGCGCAGGGTTCGGTTCCTCTTTTTTGCCCTGCTGGCGATGATGTGTAAAGAGCATCTCTCGCTTATCGTGGGCATGATGGGATTGTACGCCCTTTTCGTCAAGCGCAAAAAGTGGGGGCTCGCTGTCTTGTTGGCCGGCCTGCTGTGGTTCATCATAGCCGTCAAGGTCATCATCCCCAGTTTCAACGAATCGGGGCGGAGTATCCACCTGGCCCATTATGGCTATTTAGGCCACAGCGTTGAGGAGGTCGTCATCAACGCGGTGACCAGGCCCCATCTCGTGTTAGATAACTTTCGCGATGAGCTCAAGGTGGCGTACCTGATCAGGCTGTTCTTCCCTGTCGGCTATCTATCCCTGCTGGCCCCACAGGTCCTGCTGCTGGTTGCTCCTTCGATCCTGATTAATTTCCTGAGCAGCCACAGCAACATGTATGCCCTGGATATGTTTTGGAACTCGGTGGACATTGTGCCCTTTGTGGTTCTCTCGGCCGGATGGGGGGTGGCACTGCTGGCACGCCTGGCTCACCGCCTGTTGAAAGTCAAACGGTCGTTCGTGGTCGCTGTGTTGGCAGGCTATGCGCTTATTCTGACCGCTTTTTACCATCAGCGCTTTGGCTATCTGCCGTTGGGCAAACATTTCTGGTGGCCCGAGATCACGTCGCATCATCGTCTGGGCGCAGAACTGGCCGGGTCTATTCCCCAGGATGCAGTGGTGGTGGCCCAAGACCTTCTCAACCCTCACGTCTCGCAGCGAGAGACCATTTATGTCTTTCCTGACAATTTGGACAAGGCCGAGTACGTATTTCTCGACGTCAGCGTACGGCCCGGGTACGTGGTCAGCGAGGACAGGTATCACGCCGCCGTTCGGCGTCTACTGGACAGCGATGACCTGGGCCTGATCGTCAGCCAGGACGGCTATCTGATTTTTCAACGGGGCGCAGCGCGCGCCCCGCTCAGCGACGAGTTTTACAGCTTTGCACTGGTTGACGGCCTGGGTGAGGCAATGCCTGTGGCGGTGCGCTTTGGCGATTCGGTACGATTGTCGGGATTGCGTACCTTCCATCAGCGGGGAAGTATCGTTCAGGTTCATTCCTATTGGCAGGCGATCCAGGTGGTGCCTGACGACGTTCACCTGTTTATCTGTCTCGTTGGTGGGAACGGCCAGCCCTACCGGGCGACGGTGCGCGAGATGCGGGCCTCAATCTGGCTTCCCCCGTCACGGTGGGAGTCAGGGTTGCTCATTTATGATAGGGCGGCCATGCAGCTACCGGCCTACGTGGATCTGTCTACCGTCTCGTTAGGGCTGTTTGTTGGGCCTCCTTCCGCCGTGGAGGATGCGACCGCTCGCCTGCCAATCGTCGTAGAGGATGCGGGGGCGATGCAAGCCAGGGCAGTGCAGGGGGTACTGGTCATACCTCTGTGGTAGCGATGTCACTCAAGGGGATAGGATGAAACTGAGACGCATCTTGCGCCTGGTCCTGGCTTATCTGGTCTGTGGGCCGGGCATTCTGGCTGTGTCGATGCTGGTGGACGCCTTTCTGTTTCGCCCGGCCGTCCGGTCCTGGCCCGACCTGCTCCCCTGGAACCGCGAGTTGAACGCGCTGTCGCTCATCCTGGCCGCGATCGCCAGCGGCGCTTTGGCTGTCTGGCTGGCGCAGGGCGAGGAGAAAGGACGCTCGTTGTGGCCTGCCCTTTGTGCCGCCGCTGAGGCGATCGTGCTGCTCTGGTTGCTGGGACGGAAGAGCCCAGGTAACCCGTTGACCGTCGGCTGGCGCGGGTGGTTGATGGCTGGAGCTGGTGCCGTGGCCGGCGGAGCGCTGCTGATCGGCTCCTACAGAGGGCGGGTGAAAGACCCGCCCTTACGGCCGATGCGTTGGATCGCGTGGTTGGTATTGATCGCTGCCCTTGCCGTGGGGTTTGGCACGGTGCGCTATGACTTATACGAGATCCGTGTGTCCATTCCATCGGAAGGAGCGCTGCTGCGGGGGACGTTGAGCGTGCCGGGGCGACGGGCAGGCGTCGCTTATCCGGCCGTGCTATTGGTGCCTGACCTGGGACGACAGGATCGCGACGAGACGTGGGGCCTGAACGGCACGTTCCGCGAGGTGGCCGAGCACCTGGCAGCCAACAGCTATGTCGTATTGCGCTACGACAAACGGGGTTGCGGAGAGAGCGACGGCGAGTTCGTTCGCTTGGGTCTGGATGATTTCGTGCGGGACGCTACGGCGGCAGGTGCTTTCCTGGCCAGGCGACGTGAGGTGGGGGAAGAGATGGTCTTTGCCGTGGGCCACGGAACCGGTGGGCAGGTTATCACCCTCGCTGCCCTGGCCGAGCGGGACCTTTTTTCCGGCCTGGCGTTGCTAGCCACGCCGGCCAGCCCGCCGTCAGACTGGCTGCGGGCTCAGCACCGTTATGCCCTGATGACGCTGGACGCTGCGCCAGCGGAGCTAGAGGCCCGGCTGGGGGCAGTGGACGACTGGATAGAGGGCGTTCGCACGCGGCGTTACCTGCATTATGGGGACTATTTTGGCCAGCGGGGGCTCTCGGAGGCGCTACAGGCCGAACAGCACGCTACGCCGCTGCCACCCATCTGGTTGCGCCAGGCCCTGGCCCACGACCAGCCAGCGGCCCTGGCATCGGCCTCCCTGCCAGTGTTGATTTTGACCGGAGAAGCCGATTGGCGTGTGCCGCCTACGGAAGCCGAAACGCTGGTCAACGCGTTGGCTGCGGCTGGCCGGTCAGATTGGACGTTGCGCCGATTGCCGGGTGTGAACCATCACCTGGTGGCCGTTGAGAGCATGGAGGCTGGTTTCTTGCTGGAGCAGACCGGCGCTTACGCAGGGGAAAAGCGTCCGGTCGCCCCGGCAGTGTTGGACGCCCTGACGGGCTGGTTGGATCAGAGGGTGGCAGAGGGATAGCCTGGCAGGGAGCACCCTTGAAGGTGGAGTGAGTGATCCGTCACAAATGAGATCTCGGTTGCCGAAGCAAGGACGTGAGCGCAGTGAGTCGGGTGGGAGATGGATAGGTGTGATAGCCAGGCCTACCGTGGTCCCGTTGGCGCTGGTATTAGTCGCCAGCCTGGCGGTGCGGACGTTGTCCGCGCTGCCCATGCGCCAGCCGGGCTTCATGGATGCCCACTATACCTATGTGGGGGCACTGAACTTAATTGAGGGACGCGGCTTCAACGATCCCTACATCTGGAATTACCTGGACGACCCGACTGGCGTGCCGCATCCCAGCCACCTCTATTGGATGCCGCTGCCCTCCCTGGTGGCCTGGGCGGGCATGGCGCTGCTAGGGCCATCGTATCGGGCCGGGCAGGTGGGATTCATCCTGCTTTCGTCGCTCCTGCCGCTGGTCACCTATTTCATTGCGCGCCGCATCTCGGATCAGAGCCGTCACGCCCTTCTGGCCGGGCTGGTGACAGCTTTCAGCGGCTTTTACCTGCGCTTCTGGGTCTCTCCTGAAAGCGCGACGCCCTTTGCCCTGGCCGGGAGTCTCACGCTGTTGGCTTTGGGCCTGGCGCTGGAAAGCAATCGTGCGCTCTGGTTTGCGGTGGCTGGCGCCGCTGCCGGCCTGGCCTACCTCTCCCGCTCCGACGGCCTGCTCTTCCTCCTCATCGCCTTGCCCCTGCCCTGGCTCGTTGCACCTCACGCCTCGCGCCTCACGCCTCACGTATCACGTACTGCATATTGCGTATTGTGCCTTGTCCTTTTCCTCGCTGCCTTTTTCGCCGTCACTGGTCCCTGGTTCTACCGCAACTGGGTGGCCACCGGCGCTCCCGTTGCGAGTGGCGGGCTGCAAACGCTGTGGCTTCGTACCTACGACGAGCTCTACAGCTATGGCCGGGTCCTCACGCCGGAGACCTACCTCGCCTGGGGGTGGGGCAATATCCTGCGTTCCAAGCTGAGGATAGTGGCCGATAACCTGATGACGGTAGTGGCCGTGGATGGTCTGATATTTGCCTTTCCCTTGGCCCTCGTCGGGCTCTGGTCGCTACGGCGGCGACGGCTGTACTGGCCGTTTCTACTCTACGCACCACTGCTATGGCTGACCATGACGGTTGCCTTTACCTACCCTGGCTGGCGGGGCGGGTTGCTTCATTCCAGCGCCGCTTGGCTGCCCTTTCTTTTTCCAGCGGCCATGGTCGGCCTGGATCGGTGCATCGCCTGGGCGGTCCGCCGCCGTCGTACCTGGCGCGTCCGTCAAGCCAGTCAGGCCTTTGGCGTCGGCGTCGTGCTGCTGGCGGCGATGCTCAGCGGGGTGGTCTACTGGCAACGCGTCTTGGGTGGTAGTCTGAGCGACCCTGCTTGGAACAAAAGCGATCTGGTCTACAGGGATGTGGGCGCCTGGCTGGAGGAACACGCCGCACCGGCTGACCTGGTGATGATCAACAACCCACCGTCGTTTTACTACCACACCGGCCGATTCAGCATCGTCGTGCCTGCTGAGGACCCGGAGACGCTGGTCGAGGTCTGTGACCGATACGGTGTGCGCTTTGTGGTACTGGATCACAACATTGTGGGGGCGTTGGTCCCGCTGTACCAGGGCCGGGCTGTGCATCCACGCCTGGTAGAGCGGGCGCGGCTGGAGAGAAGTGAAAAACGTCCCGTCATCATCTACGAACTGCTTGGAGTTGGGCTATGACTGGAGGCAGGCGCCAGGTGAGCGACAGGGTCGTGCTGGGTGTGGCTCTGCTGCTGAGTGCGCTGTCTGCCGTTCTGTACCTGGGCTGGACGTCCGTCTCAGGTCGCCTCGGTTTCCCACTGGACGACAGTTGGATCCACCAGACCTACGCTCGCAACCTGGCCCAGACGGGCCAACTGGCTTACGTGCCGGGGCAGCCCTCGGCGGGCTCTACGTCTCCGCTGTGGACAGTGATGCTGAGTGTCGGCTACCTGCTGCAATTGGACTATCGTTTCTGGGCGTACCTGCTTGGCGCGGTCACGTTGGCGCTCTTGGCCTGGACGGCCTGCCGTCTGGCCCGCTACCTGTTTCCCGGCCAGCCGTGGGTCGCGCCGCTGGCGGGACTTTTCTGTGCGTTGGAGTGGCACCTCGTCTGGTCGGCTTTCTCTGGCATGGAGACGATCCTCTTCACCTGGCTGGCTTTGCTGCTGATGGGTCTGCAGTTCTCGATGTCCAGCTCTCAGCGCGCGGTCGGCGACTGGAGAGTTGTCGGGGCAGGGATCGTGGCCGGGCTGTTGGTCCTGGCGCGGCCGGAGGGGGCGTTGCTGGGTGGGCTGGTGGGATTGGCCTGGCTGTGGCGTGGCTGGCGCGCGGCCCGTTGGCACGGCGTTTGGGGGGTGGTCGGGTATGGGCTGGCGTTCGTGGCTGTGGTGTCGCCGTGGGTTGTTTTTAACCTGCGCACATCGGGACAGCTCTTGCCCAATACCTTTTACGCCAAGCAGGCAGAGTATCGCGTTCTGTTGTCGCTGCCCATCTGGACCCGTCTGGGTCGCGTTCTCCTGCCCACCGTCACCGGCCCGCAAATCCTCCTCATACCCGGGTTTGTCTATGCGGCCCTATGCCCTAACACAACCAAACTGCCACACTTTTCCTACTCTGTGCCTCTCTTCTGGCTGGTCCTCACCGCGCTGATCTATGCGCTGCGCCTGCCTGTGAACTACCAGCATGGGCGTTATCTCATCCCCATTATCCCGGCTCTCGTCGTCTACGGCACCGGCGGCACGGTGCGTCTGTTGCGCCTGGTTTCGGCGCGCAGGCCCTGGCGCCTGGTCGGCCGTTCGCTGCTGTTGGCAACGATCCTCCTGCTCCTGGCTTTTTGGGTGCGTGGGGCGCAGGTCTACACTGCCGATACTGGCTTTATCGAGGGTGAGA
>Ga0180437_10006447_pt1 | contig 15619 bp, 16 predicted proteins | sample SS_ome_4_FD_132410 | JGI IMG/M metagenome (GOLD analysis project Ga0180437, IMG submission 132410) | Hypersaline lake sediment archaeal communities from the Salton Sea, California, USA - SS_3_D_1 metaG | ecosystem: Environmental > Aquatic > Non-marine Saline and Alkaline > Hypersaline >...
AGAACGATGATCCGGGAAAATATAGGGTTATGGTTTATGGCCCACCTGGAAAGGGGACCTGGAAATATTCGACCCACGTCGATTTAACCGACCCTAGCGGTGACGCTCGCACCGTCAATATGATGAACGAGGCCGAGCTCACTGAGCAGATGGGCGGTTACATTGGAGAGCTTCACACCGCAATCGTTTCGATGATCGAAACGGTTAACGGCGTTGTTAAGCCACTGATGCAAGAGAACAAAGATATGATGCGTATTGTCTCAGAGTCTCAAAAGAGAATCTCTGAGGTCGAGGCGGTTCACCTCGAACACGCGTGGCGCATGCGCTTACATGAGGACGAGCAGAAGCGCGAAGAAATGGAGCAAGAGGGTAAGACGCAACGCTGGAACAAGCTTTACGATCTTGTCAAAGACACCAACGCAATGGACGCTTTGGCTCAAATGGTCCTGACCAAAGTTGGCATGGTCATCGATGATGACGAGGATGAGCTTGAGAGCCCGCAGGAGGAAGCCGAAAAACAAGAGCAGCCAAAGGCGATCTCGGTGTCGGCGCCTCGCGCGACCAGGCCAAATCCAAGCCAGGGCGCAGATGATAATGAGCAAAAAATGAGGCAATCTATCCAAGATAAAATTAACCAAAGTCCTCTTGTTGTTGCTGCTGAAGCTCTGAAGATGAGCATTGATGAAAAGCGTCAGTGGGGGACTATTTATAAAATTCTTAATGAAGAACAGGCTGAAATTTTTGACGAGATTGTTCGGGCTGAGACAGACGCCCAAGTTAAAAAGGCAGTTAAAAAGCTTGCGTCTCTTAAAAACATGAAGGCGCTTAAAGAGCTTCAATCTCACCTTGATGAGCATCAAAAAACATTTGTAAAAATCCTTGTTAAAAGCGCAAAGCAAAAGTCAAAAAAATAATAAGTTTTTTGTCAATTAAAAAAGCCCGGCATCGCCGGGCTTTTTTAATAAAATTTTTAAGATTGTTTTGGAAGCATTCCAATCATTAAATCTGTCGATGGGTGAGGGTTTCGCGCAATCATCGCTCCCATGTTCGGATCGTGGTCGACGACCTCTTTCGTCGTCCTCGAGATCATCACGGCATGGCCGGCAAGTTCCTTGGCCTTGTCTGGGAACTCAACCTTCCAGTGATTGATGTTGTACGTCTCTTCCGTTGTCGCGCCGCGCATCGACCAATTGGCAAACGCCGCGCTTTTTTCCAGCTCTTTTTGAGCTTGAGCCGTATTTCGAAAGTTTCGCGCCTGCGCTCTCGGTGTGTTCCTTCCTGCCAAAAATCCTTGAAGGCCTGCGAGCTCGCGGCGCATCTCGTCCATCTCCAAGCACATCGCAAGAACAAGCTTCTTTAATTCATCCTTCTCATCTTCAATTTTTTCAGGAGTTCCCTGAACAACAAATGTTTTGAAATCGATGTAGTAGTCGCCGTCTCCAAAAAGGACCGAGGGCAATGCCGCTACTTCTTCTGCTTTTTCCCTATCTTCCTCGCTCATCACTTCGACCTTTCTCTTGTCGTAAACTTCCCATCCTTCGATCGATATGGGTTTATTCTGTAAACACTTGTTTTGCCCTTTCGGCGAAGCTCCTGAACCTTGCGCATCGTTCGGATACGAGAGCGATTGAAATGTTTGGCGATGTCCGTGTAGTCGTCTCCACGCTCAAACATCTCAAGGAGCTTATTCACTTCTTCAGGCTTCCACCGGTCATTGTTTCCCCTCATCATTCTTCTACCTCCGCACTCTCCAGATATTTTTCCAAATTCCTTAAATCGGCTTCAGAGACTGTGTCTGAAACGCTGTTCTCTTGCTGGCGTCGTTCCGCTCTTTGAATTTCCTCAAGCGCACGATCTGCGAGCTCATCGACCTTCTTGTCGATTTCTTCTTCTTTATCTCTCAATTCGTACGGCGTTACTGATGTGTTAAATCCGAATTTTGCCACTGCGGCAAACATGCTGGTCCTTTTTTTCTGCTTGTGACGCCTTTCCCACCGCGCGCCTTTGGGATCGAGATCACCGTCGTGGATGTGCACGTTGCATGGGGCGCACTGCCATCCGTGCGCTCTAGGTGACCACTTCTGAAGCCTTTCGCTCAGCTTCACATAAGGCATGGGTTTTAAACATTGTGGACATAAATGTTGCCCGTCCTTTTGTGTGAAATAGGAAACCTTTTCTTCCCCATCCACGGGGCCACCTCTCCTCTATCGGTTGTCGCATAAGCATCGCAACGCTCGCGATCGGTTTATCAGCAAACCGAGTGCCGTAGAAGCGAGAATCAAGTGCGGGTTTTTCGCGTAAAAAACTCAATAATTTTTCACAAGCTTCCAACATCAGCGCGTGATGCGCTGTGAGCTACGCTGTTGTGTGCGATTTCCGCATGTGAGAAAAAGCGTGACTTTAACCTAGCGGCGGAGCTGTTCTTTCAACAGCGCAGCTTACACTTTGCCACTTCTGCCAGATGTTGCCACTTCTTGCCAGATCGAAGTGGCAGTGTCGCAACAACGTTCCTGGGTAGCAGTGTCCAATTAAACGTGTGTATGCCAGATTGCCAGATGATTTCCATATACCCCTTGTGGCCAGTTCTCAGAGTAAATTACACACACCCCCCTCAGAACTTTCTTACATGTTGATTTTACTGGTGTTCATATAACTGTAACAAACTAAAAATGCACAATATGTCTAAACATGAAATGGCGTATGCCAGAGATCTGGCAGAGGGTAGTTGTGAAACCATCTGGCAATCTGGCATACACACGTTTAATTTCTCGTGGCTAACTGAATACAGCGTTTAAGCACTGCCACTTCGATCTGGCAAGAAGTGGCAAGAAGTGGCAGAAGTGGCAAAAATCCGGCACATTCTCGAAACCAAAGGTCTAACGTCACGGTTAAACTCACAGCGCAGAGTGCACAGCGAGGAAAAAGTGTAAGCAAAGCTGTTGCGCTAACAGCCCAGAGCTGTTTTTTCAACAGCGTAGCTTACAAAAATCGAAGTGTGAGTTTAGGCGTGACTAAAGCTTGGCACGCAACTTGCCGAACACGGACGTTAAGCTTGGCACGATCGTTGCTATGAACGTGGTGCTAAAATTGGCACAGCTGTTGCTTATTGCGTTCTGAGCAAAAAAAAATCGCCAGACAGAGTCTGGCGATGTCGATAGCAAAGAGTAGCGACTCTACTCTCGGTCCGGATCGTAGTCCGTGAGGTCATCCGGTTTGCGTTCCTTTTCGGGACGCGTGGTTTTGTCTTCATGAACCACGAAAAGAGCAGGCTGATCATCCTTCGAGCGAAGGCCTTTCACAGTCCTCTTGTTAAAGCGCCGCTCTCCCTGGTGGTAACCGAGGGCGTCCAGTCTCTCGCGCACAGCTCGCTTAGACCACGGCTTTTGACCTTTCCTGTACTCGTTAAAAAGGTTAGTAACCTCTTCGACAGTGATGATAGAGCTCGGGTCCTTAATGACCATTCCGCTCTCCTCCAAAAAGTCGTGCACAGGGTTTTGGTCTAGCTTGTACTCATCAATGAGGTTCTTGCTAGATTTAATCTCCGGCCAAACACCGCGCATCTCATAAAGTCTTTTTGCGCCCCGAACCGCCCACGCCACAATCCCCGGCATCTCGTTCCTCAGCATCCAAGGAAGGTCGCGGTTCTGCCGCTCCACGGGAATTACGTCCTTGAAGTGAAGAATTAGAAGCCTCTTAAACACAGCGCCCGTAGCGTCAGTGACAACCGGAAGGTTGTTCGTTGCGAACAGGTGCTTTGCTGAAGGGACGTAGTTTTCTGCTCGCGTAAACTTCTGGTCAATTTGAATGCTGTCTCCGGTGCTTACAAGTCTCTTGAAACCACCGTCAGCCAAAATTGTGTTCTTGGGCAAATCCTCGATAAGGTTAAGCGCCTTGCCTTTAATCGGAGCTAGCTTGCGAGGATCGTCCATGTCTGAAGGGTGGATGCCGCACACAAATCGGTCGCCACCAGCAAGCTCTTTCGCGATGTAGCAGACCTGGCTTTTTCCAGTGTCCGGGTCACCGTACAGGATCAAGCATTTCTTATACAGAGCGTGGCTCATCAACATGTATCCGAAGAAAAGTTGGAGAGCATGTTGATCCTCAGGCCTGTCAGGTAGCCAGTCGTTCAGGCACTTTTCCCAAAGGGGGCACAGTGCATCCTTGTCATATTCAACAGGAACAATTCGATCAAGGTAGTTGTCTGGCGCGTGTTCACGCATCTCTCCAGACTCAAAGTCCAAAATTCCGTTTGAAAAGGCAATCTCTGTTTGAGAAAGCTGGTTCCAGTCGATTCTTCGAATATGCCTGCGAGTCAAAGCCAAGGATGCTGCTTCTCGAATGTCAGACATTTCTGCCTCAGCGAAAGAAGTATATTGCATGCAGAGCTTGTGAACGTACTCGACACTTGTCTCCTCCCAGAACGTGCCGTTGCAAACATAAATGCAACGCGCGTCGTCCCTTCGCAGGTCGTACTCTCTATTCAAATATGAAGCCATGACCTGAGGCTGCCGTCCGCTATCAGAGAAGTCTAAGATTTCGTCGGTTTCTTCAAAACAGACCCCGATCCTCTCGGACTCTTCGTCAGAAGCGGTCTTTTTTTTAGGCTTCTTTTTTTCTTTTTTGCGTAGCTCTTCCTCGTATTTCTTTACGCGCTCTTCTGCATTAACGACGACTTTTACCGCGTTCGGACGAAGCTGATCCCACGGAATGCTTTCCTTCAGCGAATCATCGCCAGCCTCCTCCGCGAGAAAATCCGCTTCCTTTGTAAATGAAGACGCAGAGGGGTCTTCTTCAAACCAGTCTTCGCGGTCAGGGGATGGGGAGGAAAGAGCTCCAAGAACAAGAGATTTTTCTTTTTGATCTGAGCTAGAAATTTTGTTTTCGAGCTTCTGGCCCTCGTCTCCAGTCCTCCAGTTTTTGGAATACCGGAACTCTCTTTCAAGATGGTCGTCGCGCCATGGAGGATCGCATCTGTATCCCCAGTTGAAGAGCATGGGGAGAAAGTCGGCCTCGGGAACGGCAAAGTCCCAGCCTGCAAGAACGGCCGAAAGCGTCTTCTTGTGGCCCGCGCCAGTTCCGGTTCCACCAATGGCTGGACCAATTGCGTCCAAGTAGGCTTGGCATCGACGGATTCGATCCTCAAGAGGGATCTCTCCACCGTAGCTTTTTCTCGCCCCGCTTGATTTGTACTGACTGCTGAGATCTGGAAGTTCGAGCTCGAAGGCTTCAATGAAATCCTGAGCTTGAATAAATCCCTCTTCAGCGCGAAGGAGCTCGACATGAAAATGCGGCTCCTGTTTGCAGTGGTTAAAACCAGGGATTCTAAGAGTCTGGCTGAGCTTGCAAACCTGCTCGTCGACGCCAAACTTCCTTGAAAGCGCAATCTGAACCGGCTTAAATAAGCTCAGTTCTGTTTTGGGGTCAACAAGCCAGTAGTAATGCTTTCCGGATTTTGACTGAACAATGATGTTTGGTTCAATTGCGAATTTAGATTCGTCGATTTCAACGTCGTCGCAGTCAATAACAAAGCAACGAAGCGAAACTATGTTCTCGTTTTTTCGACCCTTGAGGTCTGTACGATGCAGCGCGACATGAATGCCGGCGCCTTGCTCGTTCAAATTTTCGAGAAGTTTCTTTGTTCGCCAATTCCATTTGCGATGAATGATTTTTGCGAACGGATCGCGCTGTTGCTTCTCGAAGTTTTCGTTTTTGCGCTCGCGGTTGTCGTCAAATGTCTGAAATGTAAAGACCTCATCGTCCTCCAGGGCAGACGATAAGACCTCAAGATACCTTGAGGTTTGTGGTCGTTTGTTCGACGTCATGCCTGGGTGCCATTCTTCTTGATCTGCTCAAAGATACGGCCTTGGGCTTTGAGTCGGTCGTTGTATTGCTTTTCGTACTGCCGAAAAAATCCCGGAGTACGCACGCCGGTATCCCACTTAGGCCACTCTCCAAACTGTTTCATGTATTGAACTCGAGCCCATGTGGGCTTGTATTCGTTTTCTCTGCACCGCAGGCAAAGAAGGTCAAACTCCTTTTGTCGAGTCTCAAGCGGGATCTTGCTTGTGCTATTCGAGATGTTTTCTCGAGAAAGCTTGATGAGCTCTTCATCGGTATTTGCGTATGATTTTTCTGGGAACCGGTAGCCGCACTCGGGGCACTCCCTTGTGCTCATGGGCAAGATTGCCCTACAACCGTTGCACTCTTTCAAGGCAATCTCCGCAGACCCTTTTCGAGGCCTTTTTTCGCGACTGGCCAAAGAGTACGTTTCGGGGTCATTCACAAACCCGTGCAGACGTGTGCAATTCGCGTGATCCATCACGTACGCAAAACGCTTCATGTCGCTTGGGCGAAGAAGTCGGCCGATCATTTGCTTATAGAGGCTACGAGACCTTGTCGGTCGAACAATCACCACACATTCAAGGTGTGGAATGTCGAAACCCTCCGTCAGGATTCCGACGTTGACAACGACGCTCAGTTTACCAGATCTCAAGTCCGCGAGGATCTGATCTCGCTCGTTGGTCATTGAATGGTCAAGGTGGGCGGCCGGAATTCCCGCATCAACAAACTGTTGTGCGATGATTTTGCTTTGCTCGACATTGACTGCAAAGACGATTGTGCAAGCCCTGCACTCGGCGGGGTCTTCAGTGTTCGTTGCGCGCTGGACGTGACTAATCCAGTTGTTGATGATGTCGCCTCTAAAAATTGTGGGCTTAACAGCATCTGCAAGCTGGTCATCGCGGTACTCGCCTTTTGAGTTCAACGCGACCTTCGAAAGGTCAAGCGTAGCAGCACCGTAAACTGTGGGCTCAACGAGAAAGCCATCGTCGATCAATTTTTGCGTCGTTGTGACTTCGCAAAGGTCGTCATAAAGCTCTCCAAGACCGCGGCCGTCACTTCTATAAGGAGTAGCGGTCAGTCCAATGACGACGGCATTAGGGTATTTTTCTAAAGTGTTTTGGTAAACGGGAGAGGTGCTCCTATGGCACTCATCGATGATCACCAAGTCGGCGTGAAAATGGTCGCGGTTGGGAAGGGTGAAAACGCTCGCAACCTGAACCTGTCTTTCCGGATTTGTTCTCGGGTGCTTTGCTTGAATAACGCCATGCGAAATTTCGAACTGGTCAAGGCGCCCGGAGCACTGATCAATAAGCTCTTTTCTGTGCGCCCAGAACATGCATCGCTTGCCCTTCGCCTCGGCGCTTTTGATCATGAAGGCGGCGATCGTTGTTTTACCGCTTCCTGTGGGAGAGACGAGGACAATGCGCCGCTTGCCTTGCGAGATAAGATCTCGAAGGTTCGTGATCGCCCTCGTCTGATATGGGCGAAGCTGGACCACGGCTATGTTGCAGGGTGCGGGGCAGCCGGAAGACCAGTACTAAAATTTGTAGCTTTCGGCCGCTTCCTGACTCTTAGAGCGCAAGAAGCTGGGCCGGAGAGTTTTCCCGGCTGGAACGCACTCATAGCCGATCGACGCTAACACGCTCGGCTTCTCGGTGCCAAGGGAAAAGTGCCTCCGGTGTTGACCTGTCACACAAGCGTGGCTAGGGTGCTCCTCGAGATATGACTGAGCGGTTTGCAAAAGAGGATATGGAGCTGCGCGAGGACGTGCGTCTCAAGTGTCGGAACGACTACGGAATGGACCTCACAGATGCAGAGATTGACATGTGCATCTTGGAGATGGAACGCCGACAGGTTTCAATTTTCCACGGCCACGTTTGGCCGAACAAGCGGGTCATCAATCGACAGACAAATGAGTATCGCCTAACGTGGCCGTTAACCATCGACGGTCATCGAGCGATTGCTCGTCGATACGGGCTTTGCAAGATGCTTGAGCCGGAGTTTCAAGAAGACGTTGTTGATGGCAAAAAGGTATTGGTCTCTGCGAAGGTATCGGTTTGGCGCCGCCGCGCGAATGGGACAATCGATGGCCCGTTCACTGGGCTTGTTCGTTACGATGAGTTTGTTGAAGTCTTTTACGACAAGCGTGAGGGTCGCAAAAGGCCAACAAGTCAGTGGGAGAAGCGTCCATACAATCAGCTTGCAAAGTGCGCGGAAACCCAGGCTCTGCGCAAGGGCTTTGCTGAATTGCTAGATGGTTATGAGGACGCTCCTGTGGAGGACGTCGCAGAGAAGAATTACACATTGACCGCGGTTGAATACGATGCCCCTTCTAGCCCTATTGCAGAAAGCCTTAAGCAAGCAGCAGCGGAAGAGCCTGTCGACGAGGGTCAGCAATACGAAACTGACGAAAAGATCTCGCACGAGATTAAAGACGCGGTGGAAAATGCGATGGTTCACATGACCGCAGCGACAGAGGTTTCAGATTATCGTTCGATCATGGTTCCGCTTCTAAAGATCTACTTCCGCGAGCTCAATGGAGGGAAGAAATTGAGTTGGTCCGACATGTACAAGAAGACAGTTGACGGCTCGCACGAGGGATCTCTTGATGCTGGCCACTATAAATCTATGGTCGAAGCGACAGTTAAAGAGCTTCAGAACTATGACAATGAAAGATAAGCAAGCATTTTTATTCGTGGTTTTTTTACTGACGCTTATGGCTGTTGGTCAGCTTATCGCGCTCTATGGCTGAAGCGTATCCACAATCTCTTCGAGTCCAGGCAAAAAAGCTGTATGACGAGGGCTGGGGGTTAGAAAAAATTGCCTCAGTGTTGGAGTGCGCGCACACAACGGTTAAGCGCTGGATCGTCCAGCAGGGTGGTCAAATACGCCCCGCTCCCGGTGTCGAAAAAGTTCGAAAGCAGGAGATTTTGAATGGTTATTTTGAAGATCCGCAAAACACGATTGCGGGGACCGCACGCCGTTATGGCGTGCATGAAAAGACACTTTCTCGCTGGATTTCTCGCTCGGGACAGGAGCCTCACATCCGCAAGAGGGTCTTTGATCGAGAAGGGATTATGGAAGATTTAGATTCCGGACTGAGCGGCGCTGATGTGGCGCGTAAACATGGGTGCAGTGAGTCGTTTGTCAGCGCGGTCAAAACGGGGAAAAAATAATTTTGCATATGATGTTGATATGCAGTAGATAAGCACGACATGGCTACAACGACTGAAACACGAGACGTCGCAGCAATTAAGAAGTTTTATAACGAGAGCGGTTGGACATCGACAATTGCCGAGTTTAAGATTTCTCCGCGAGAGCTAAGCGGCATTGTTGGCAAGAAGACGGCTAAGAAGAAGGCTGCCAAGAAGACTGCGAAGAAGAAGGCCGCGGCAAAGAAGGTTGCGAAGAAGACGCCGACCAAGAGGTCGACTGCAAAGAAGGCTTCAAAGAAGAAGTCGGCTGCAAAAAAATCAAGCTCGGAGGTCAAGGTGGCTCTTCGTGCGGCGGTCGCAGAGCTGAAGAATCAGCGCAAGGATCTCGACAAAAAGATCGAGATGATCGAGCAGACGATTTCTTCGCTATGAAGTTTAGTCTTCTGGTTCAAAGGGTCGCAAAGCAAATTGTTGAAAGCTTGTACCGAAATGGTCCAAGCACAAAAGTACAGCTTGCGGCAAGGCTTGGGGTCAGCCGTCCGACTGTTCAGCGCGCGGTCATGTATTTACGCTCGAAAGATGTCGAGCTTGAGTACGACCGCTCGTTGGGGGGCAATGGAAATCAGGTTGGCTGGAAGTTTTCTTTGGATCAAGGTTGTCACAGGCATTTCGATGTTTCGCTTAGCTCCCTCGTGGATGCTGGGGTCATAGACTTTCAACAAGCGCTTTTTTATGTGGCGCAGATTGAAGGCAAGAAGAAAACGAGGCTTCGAGAAGAGCAGCGCGCCCGACGCAAGTCTGTTCTTTTGAAACGTCGTCGAATTTTCGCTGCAAGAGTCGCAAGCATCGACTAAACTGAGGCCGCACAAGCGGCCTTTTTTTATGACAGTCCTACCTTGGAATCAGCGTTGGGTGTGGCAAGCGATCAAAGAAAAGGTCGGTGCCGAGCGTCCTCCTGTCAAAGAAATGGAGCTTCGGCTCCCCTTCAAAGAGCCTGTTGATGAGAAGCCTCAGGCGTATGACAATATTTTTGCAGATGGGTATAGGGATTACAAAGGGACGGTCAAGGCGAACCACAAGAGGCGGTACAGTTCAAAAAGGATTGCCAAGCGCAGGCTTGTTGTCGTGCATCAGACTGGTACAAGGTTTGGCACCTCATCAAGGGCTCGCAATCGATGGGCGAAGCTTCGCGCGGAGAGCGAAGGTCGCTCGGAGATCTCTGAGGAGGATCGTAAGTACGCCGAGACGATGGCGCTTTTCGAAAGGTTCTGGAAAGTTCCTTATCACGAAGTTTCGCTAATCTCTGGGTACGTATTAGACAACAGTGATGTCCATGACTGGACGCATCATGGTGGGTATTTGAATTTTGCGCTGAGTTGGTCGCTAGAAGGTAAGTATCCGTCTCGCCGATCAAAGCGACAAAGCAAGCATACCGAGCTGACAAACGATATTATTGAGACGGGTCGAGCCGGGCTTGAGCGTCTTATCCACCGGTCTCGAGAGGCTGGAGCCCCAGCAGATCAGATTGTTCCACACCGCACCGGGTCTTCGAACAGGCTTGCCGACTGCGGCGAAGAGGTGTGGCAGGAGATCGTGGTTCCGGTTGGCAAAAAGATGGACTGCGAGTTTCTCTACTCGTTTAAGCGCAGCACAGGCAGACCGATCCCTAACGATTGGGATGAGTCAGCGCTGTACGATTGGCGCGGCAACCGTCTATGAAGTTGAAATGCAGCCGCTGCGGCGTGACGCCAAGAGTTGGCGAGGTCTTGTTGGTCCTTCAAGATAACAAGGGCCAAGAAATGGTCTGCCGAAGCTGCCTTGTTGCAGAAGATGTAAATCGAGATTGGAAGAAAATGATTTCGATTGAAGTGATTTCGAAAGATCTAATCTGGTTTCATCTCGACGACGAAGATTAAGAATCAACAAAATTTAACAAATGATTGACGTGCTTGCGCATTTGCTTGTGCATGCCGTCTCCGTCTTTGTGCGCTGTGGCAAATTGCTGAAAAGCGATTTCCGCGCCTCGGCTCTTCATTTCGAGGGCTTTTTGCTTCGTTCGCTCAAAGGGAACCGTCGTGTCATATTCTCCATGCAGTACGTAAGTAGGCCGCATGGATGAACGCCACAAGTCATCGGTCAGCCACCCTGCCACGGCCACTCCACCGCCAACGAGGTGAGGGTACTGATTGGTCATAAGAAGGGTCATGGAGCCGCCCTGGCTTGTCCCAACCGCCATCGGCTTGCCGAGGGTCGGGCGACATTGTGCAATTTGACGAATAAACTCCGCTGTAATATCCCCGGTCGCTTGCATTTGCTCCGACAGCTCGTCCTGCTTCGAGGTTTTTGCAGGCAGATCGAACCAGGTTCGGTAGCTTCCCAGCCTGTAGGGGCCCGCCGGCAAAATGATTCTAGCCGGAGATTTGACGGAATACCGCCACCCAGTAAAGCCCTCAGGCCGCCCCCCTCGAGAGTGGAAGACAAGGAGCATGGGCAACGGCTGGCTAGGATCTGCCCCTTTTGTCACAAACTCCAAATATCGTAGCCCAGCGACCACGCCGCCGTCTTTTCCCACCTCGGAGCAATCGGCCGGAGCGCGCTTCTTTTTTCCGCCAGAAAGCATCAGCATTCCAGCCCCGGCAGCGATTAAAGGTAAAAGACGCACGGCAAAATAGTATCAGATGTATTCAAAAAAACCGAGTGAGATGCTAATATTTTGGTCAAGCCATGGCTGCGAAAAAGAAAACAAAATCCAAGGCGAAGGCTGCCGTGCGCAAAAATCCGGGAAAGGCTTTGGCCGGAAAGATGTCGAAGGAGGAGCTTGAGAGCCTTCCCTCGAAATTCTTTGGAATTGCAGCAGATCGAAAATACCCGATGCCGAACATTCCCTCGGCCATCGATCAAAAGCACAAAATTGAGAGGGACTTTAAAAAGGGCAAGATCACAAAAGCGCAGTACACGCGCGCGTGTGGACGGGCCGCAAAGATCATTCTAGGAGAGATCGAAGAGTGGCCACCGATGGTCACGGACTATACGGGTCTGCGACTCAACCCCGCGGTCTCGAAGCCGGCAAAGGCGTTAATCGAAGCGCATAGCGCTGGGGAAAAGATCCGTCTCGAGATTGAGCAGATCCCGGTTGGTCAGGAGCTGGAAAAGAAAGGCTTTGGCGTCCTTCAGCGCAAATACGATGTGAGCGGTGGGGATTTTAAACTCACGCATGCCGACTTCACATTTGCTCGGGCCTTACCTGAGGCCAGGATTATGAAGGAAAAAGCGGCTCGCCCAATGCGCCGCCGTAAGACTGACGAAGGTGAGATGGAGATGCTCGGCGACGTTGCCGCGCAATCGAAGGCTGCTCGACAGACAACGTTCAGCCGCAAGGCCGGGCAGGAAGCTCGTGTTGGGTATGAGCGACAGAAGAAGTCGGCAAAGCACTGGTTGAAAACTCTTGACCGCGCGCTTAAAGAGATTGCTGGGCAACCGTACACGGCGGAGCTGGACAGGACTGCGTCGAAAATTCGAGCTGAGCAGTCTGCTTGGCAGAGCCAAATTGATCAAGTTGAATCTCTTCGGTCTGAGCGTGCGGAAGAAGATAAGAGCAGCTCAGATCTTTTGATGCAGTCCAAGCAAGCCCGTGTCACATTTTCACAGCATTCTGACAAGAGTACGCGTTCTTTAGACGAGCAGAAAAAGCTTGCGGAGAAGTGGAGAGGCAAGCTCAGAAAGGCTTTCGATCAGCTTCAGCAGATGCCTCAATCTCCGGAAATTTCGACATATCGAGGTCTTGTTCGCCAAGAGCTTATTGAGTGGCGGCGGCTTCTTTCAGAAATGAAAATTCGCAAGCGCACGCTTGTTCCTGAAGAGGAAAAAGCGGCAAGAGCGCTTTTGAAGGGCGTTTCAACGGAAGATTTGGTGAAGGAGATTGATGCCTTCATGAGGCCGTTGACTGAACGTGGCGGCTTTCAGAATCTCAACATGGATCAACGTCTCAAGCGCGCCTCGGGTGCCCTTGATGCAATTGCGGCGCTGAGGCGCCGAGATCTTGACCCGAAGCAGCGGAGCATGCTTGCTGACAAAGAGGACGAGGTCATGCAGGTTATGCAGGACATCCGCGGTCGCGCGGGAACGTCACTGCGTTCGCGACTTCGAAAGAACCCTCCAGAATTTTTGTGGAAAGAATTTCGGGCTGAAAGGACTCCAGACCGCCGGTCGTATATCGACTCAAAAACAGGTTTGGATTTATCAATTTTTCGCGTAGATGAGTCTTCTTATGCGATCGCGCTTTCGTACCAGGGCGAGAATGTGCAGACTTACCCCTTAGACGTTCCGAAAGGTGAGCTTAATTGGATGTTTTTGGAATCCAAGGGGAAGAACCTTGCAAGCATGTATGCGCCGATTTACATGGCGAATTTGGAGCACCCGGAGGCTGAGTTTTATGTAGATCTTGTCCAGGGCGATCCTGATCCGAAAGAGACCAAACGAGTCCGACGTTTTGTCGATCGAATTGGTCTTGGGATGACGCCTGAGGAGGAGCGTATTTATGCGCAGGCGCGCAAAGAGCAAGACGACGCTTTGTACAAAGCGATGAAAAAGAGCGTGCTCGGCGTCGGCAGGGGAATTAAAAAGGCGGGAAGAAAGGTAACTGAGCCTTTAAGGATGACGCCTGAAGAGGAGCGGATTTACGCGTCCGCAATGCGCAGGCAAAAGGACCCTTTGACCGAGTCGATTCAGCGGATTCGCGCGCGTCGAGAAGGAAAGGGTTCGAAGCCAGCATCCTCTGGACCTTCGCTTCAGGGGATTGATTTTTCTGAGTTTGATGCGCGTACACGGCAACTGCGCGGCGGCAAAAAGACAATGAGCGAACGTGAGCGCACTCGTCTTCGCCGCCAGGCGGAAGCCGAAACTCTGCGAGATGAGCGCGAGCTTGATCGAAAGATCAAAAGGGCGATTCGGGAAAAAGAGCGGCAAGATCGACGAGAAGAAAAGCTTTTTACGGCTGAGCTTGAAAAAACCCATGAAGACCTTGTGAAAGGGCGAGAGGTTTCTTCACGCGATCGCAAGCCAAAGAAAAAGGCCTCAAAAAAAACCGGTCGATTGCGGCGCTTGCTGAAGATGAATCCTTCGCAGGCAGAGCACGCGAAGGCCGGCAAAGATTATCTGAAAAAGGCGCGTCAATATTGGGAGCGGTACACAAAGTCCATGAAGTACAACGATCTCATGGACTCGTACAAGTTCTTGATCATGGCACATCGGGAACTCATGTATACAGAGGATGAGTCTGGCTTGGCGGAGGCGCGCCAGGGTATGGACGCCGCCCGCGAAGAAATCCTGGATCGGCTTAAGGGTTAGCAATGGCCAAAGCAAAAAAGAAAGCAAAGAAGACTTCGGGTAAAAGGGTGGTTGCGGCCGGCCGTGTGCCAAAAAACCTGTCGAAGACAGTGCGCGCGCGCAAAGCCAAATCAAACCCTGGGCCTGCAGCTCATGAGAAAACCGGGACAACGTACCTGCGCGACTCGGAGCGTCTTTGGAAGCGATATCGAAAAAGCCGAAAGACGGATCATCTTCTCGATGCATACGAGTCGCTTGTGATGGCGTACCAAGAGCTTGAGCACAGTGATGATGTAAAGGGTCTTGAGCAGGCGCGCCTTGGTATGACTCAGGCCCGCGCGGAGCTCCGAGATTTGTTTGAGGGCTAAAAATGCCAAAGAAAAAAGATATTGAACTGGATGTTGAACATGACGAAGAGGATTATGAGGAGGATGAGGAGTATGAGGACGAGGGTGAATTAGACGACGAAGAATTTGATGAAGACGAAGAGTACGAAGACGACGACGAAGACGAAGGCGACGAAGAGTACGAAGAAGACGACGACGAAGACGAGGACGAAGGGCTGTTCGCCCGCCCAACGCGCTCAAGAAAACCTCGTTTTCATCGGTCGGCCTTCTCAGATCGGAAGAACGCGCGTCGCCATCCCTTTGCATACGAATGGGACGACGAGGATAATTTTGGTCGAGGGTCTTCGATCGCAGAGGAAGATGAGGACCTTGATGAAATGCTCGAGCTAATTCGCGCGGGAAAATACCGGCCAACATCTCGCGACCCGTGGCCCGCACGAATGCTCTATAAGTTGATGGACCAAGGCGAGAAGCATAAAGAGGTGAAGCTTCAGGAGAAAGCTCAGCTCATGGCAAAAATTCGCTATCTTCATCGCGGCCGAAAGCTTAAGTAATGATTGTTACGCGACCTGAGGCTGAACGGCTTCTTGGCTATGATCTCGATGGCCACATGAAGGGTCGTGATGGCAGGAAATATCGATACTGGGTCTTAACCGAGTCGGGTGACCGTCGACTGGGAGGGCCATATACGATGGAAGAGGCGAAGAAGCGAATTCGCCAGGTCGAGACTTTTAAGCACATCAAGAATAATCCGATCAAACCGTTTTTTGATCGAGATCATGATTGGGACGAGGTTCTCATCCAGCACAAGGGGGAGCGTCGAACTCGACAGCAGATTCTTAATTACTACAAGGCAAACATGGCGAAGATCTGGCCATACCTTAAGGGTCAGACAGTCATGGTTTATTTGGCGCCTTCAAAGAACGATTTTGTTCTTCGCCGAAAAAGCTC
>Ga0180437_10006449_pt1 | contig 15613 bp, 14 predicted proteins | sample SS_ome_4_FD_132410 | JGI IMG/M metagenome (GOLD analysis project Ga0180437, IMG submission 132410) | Hypersaline lake sediment archaeal communities from the Salton Sea, California, USA - SS_3_D_1 metaG | ecosystem: Environmental > Aquatic > Non-marine Saline and Alkaline > Hypersaline >...
GATCAGCCGCCCGGAAGGTCTTCACCAGCGCCCGCGCCACCGGCTGGATCCTCAAGTCATAGGAGGCAGTACAGCAGACAAAGTAGAGAAGTTCACACCCCTGCTGAGCGGCCTTGACCTCTGTACCATTGGTCCAAGCCGACCGATCCTCCCGCGCCATCCCGGTAGGGTTCCCCTGGCGGAAGATGCCCATCAAGGCTGCCCCAATGGTCTCCGGGATGCGCCCACTCTCCACCAGTTCGCCCCGCAGCCCGATGATCAGCTCGGCCGGGCGCACGTCCTTGGGGCACCGCTCGACGCAGGTAAAGCAGCACGTACAATCCCACAATTCCTCATGTGCGTTCACTGCCAATTCAGGCTCGACCAGCATATGATAGATCAGGCTGCGGATGTTCAGCGCCGTCTTGCGCGCCACCGGACAGCCGCCGGTGCACTTGCCGCACTGGATGCAACCGAAGAGTTCTAGCTGCTCTGTCATCTGTCGTGTCTTCACGCCATCCTCCCAATTGCGATTGCGCGCCACGCCTTACGCGCCACGTATCACTCTCTCCCGCTGCGCCAGCACTCTCAGCGTTGAAGAAGCGGCTGCCTTTGCCTGGGCGACTGTATCGGGGATATCTTTCGGACCCTGACAACAACCCGCCAGAAAGATTCCATCTACCTGCGTGTCCACAGGCCGGAGCTTGGGGTGTTCCTCCTGGAAGAAACCATCCGGGGAGAGCTCTATCTCCAACTTCTCCGCCATCTCCTTAACGTCAGCGCGCGGAACGGCCGCCGTCGCCAGCACGACCAGGTCAGCCTCGACCTCAACGGGCCTTCCCAGCATCGTATCCTCGGCCAGCACGACCAGCCTGTTTCCTCGCCGATAGATTTCCGAGGGCTCGCCGCGCCGATAGGTCACCCGCTCATGCTTCACCCGATCGTAGAACTCCTCGTACCCCTTACCAAAGGCCCGCACGTCCATATAGAAGATGGTGATGTTAGCATCGGGTATCCTGTCCCGCACCAAGTGGGCGTGCTTGGCCGTATACATACAACAGAAACGAGAACAGTAGGGCACACCTGTGTGCGGGTCGCGCGAACCGACGCACTTGATGAACACGACGTCCTTCGGCGCCTTGTCGTTGACCGAGACCTTGCCCATCGTCGGGCCAGAGGCGGATGAGAGCCGCTCGAACTCGATGCCGGTCATCACCTCTGGGTAGACGCCATAGCCAAACTCCGGCTTGATCCGGGGATCCATCAAGTCATAACCGGTGGCGACGACGACGGCGTCCACGTCCAGGTCGATGAACTCATCCTCCTGATCGTAGTCGATAGCGTTCGCCTCGCAGAAGTATTCACAGGTCCCACATCGCCCCAATGTGTAATGGAGGCAATTCTCGCGGTCAATGACCGGGATCTTGGGCACGGCCTGCGGGAACGGGATATATATGTTGCCCCGCTTGGCGATCCCCATATCGAACTCGGACAGCATTGGCCGTGGCTCTTTATCGGTAATATCCGGTAGCTTGATGGCCCCCGTGGGACAGATGAACTCGCAGGCCCCACAGGCGATGCACGCGTCAGAAAACTCGAAGAAAGGTGTCCCAACTTGTCGGTCCACACCACGGCTCACAAAGCTGATGGCACTCTGGCCGATAAGCTCCTCGCATATCCGTACGCAAAGCCCACACAGGTAACAGAGCTCGTCTTCAGAGCTCATCTCAAAGCGTGTCTCAGTGACCCCAAGGCTGGCAGCTATTTCCCGCACCGCAGGTGCATTGGGACAGCGAGCCAAGAGCAGCTCAGCCAGCAACCTGCGCCCCTTCATCACCTTGTCAGAAGCGGTCTGCACCTCGAGCTCCCAGCGGATAGGGTAATTGCACGCGGTCACCAGTCGGGATCGACCGTCATAAAAGATCTCCACCGTACAGAGACGGCACGCGCCATAGGGCTCCAGCGCAGGGTGGTGGCAAAGCGTGGGAATGTGTATTCCCAACTGCTGCGCCGCCTCCAAGATCGTCGTTTCCTCTTCAACTTCGATAGACTGCCCGTCAATCGTAACTGGTATCATGTCACGTCTCCCCTTCGGCTTTGCTCAGGGCAGGCCCCACTGCACCATCACAGCATCAAACTTGCAGGTATCCAAACAGATGCCGCATCGAATGCAGAGGTCTTGGTCTATCACGTGAGCTTCCTTCTTCTCCCCGGAAATCGCCTCCTGTGGACATTGGCGAGCACAGGCAGCACAGCCGGTGCATTTCTCAGGATCGATGGTATACGCAATCAACGCCTTACACACCCCCGCCGGGCACCTATGATCGTGGATGTGAGCCTCGTACTCATCGCGGAAATACCTAATGGTCGAAAGCACGGGATTGGCTGCAGTCCTGCCCAGGGCACAGAGCGAAAATCCCTCCAGCAACTCGCCTAGTTCCTCCAGCAGGGCGATATCGCCATCCCGGCCCTCGCCGCTGCAGATGCGCATCAGCACCTCCAGACTGCGGGCGATCCCCTCGCGGCAGGGCGTGCACTTGCCGCACGACTCCTCGCGCAGGAAATTGAGGAAATACCGCGCCACATCCACCATACAGGTCTGCTCGTCCATGACGATCATACCGCCGGAGCCCATCATCGAGCCAACCTTGGCCAGTTCGTCAAAGTCCACCCGCAGGTCCAGCAGGCTGTCGGGGATACAGCCACCCGATGGCCCACCAGTCTGCACCGCCTTGAACTTCTTGCCACCGGGAATCCCACCACCGATATCAAAAATAATCTCCCGCAGGGTGATACCCATGGGGACTTCCACCAGCCCGGTATTGTTGACCTGGCCTACCAAAGAGAAAATCTTGGTGCCCTTGCTGCCCTCCGTGCCGATGCTAGCAAACCACTCCCAGCCCTTGTTGATGATGTGAGGCACGTTAGCCCAGGTTTCCACGTTGTTCAAGTTGCTCGGCTTGTCCCATAGACCGCGCTCCACCGAGCGCACGTACTTGGCGCCTGGCTCTCCGACATTGCCTTCCAATGAGCGCATGAGAGCGCTTGACTCTCCACAGACGAAAGCGCCCCCACCACGGGCGATGTCAATGTCGAAATCGAAGCCCGACCCTAGGACATCCTGCCCCAGCAAGCCATACTCGCGCATCGCCTCCATCGCCAGCGAGATGTTCTTCAGCGCCAAGGGATACTCGTGGCGGATGTAGATGTATCCATCGTGGCTGCCGATAGCATAAGCTCCAATGACCATGCCCTCCAGCACAACGTGGGGGTTGCCTTCCAAAGTACTTCGGTTCATATACGCACCCGGGTCACCCTCGTCGGCGTTGCAGATCACGTACTTCGGCTCACCCTCCGCCCTGCGACAGCTCTCCCACTTGCGCCCGGTAGGGAAACCTGCACCTCCACGCCCTCGGAGTCCCGATTTCTTGATCTCTTCAATTACCTCTTCAGGCTGCATCATGTAGAGCGTCTTGGCAAGCGCTCCATATCCACCTCGAGCGATATAGTCCTCGATACTCGTCGGGTCGATCAAGCCGTTATCACCCAGGATCAGCCGCTCCTGGAGTTTGTAGAAAGGAACGTCGTGTTCGTAAACGATCTCCTCTTCGGTCTGGGGATTTGTATACAGCAGCCGGTCAATGACGTTCCCCTTGCCCACCGTCTCCGAGATGATCTCTGGCACATCTCTTGCCCCCACCCGCCGGTAGAAGATGCCCTTGGGCTGAATGACCACCAACGGCCCCTGCTCACAGAAGCCGTGACAGCCGGTCAGGCGGATATCCACCTCATCGGTCAGCCCGTGCCGCTCGACCTCCTCACGGACAGCGTCCGCTACCCTTTGGCAACCACCGGCCAAGCAGCCTGTGCCCGCGCAGAGGGTGATGCACGTCTTGTCGGGATCACGATGAGCAACCAACATCTCCCGAAGACGCTTCAAATCCTGCGGGCTGCGCAGCCTTCCCGCCCCTTGGTAGGTGTCACTCGCCATTGTCACTGTCCTGAAGTCTCCTGACCAGTCGCACGGCCCTGGCAGCCGTCATCTGTCCATGGTACTCGCCGTCCACAACCACGACCGGTCCCAAGGCGCAGGCCCCCACGCAGTTGACGGTCTCCAGGGTGAATCTCAGATTCTCGTCAGTCTCGCCAGCGCAGATGTCAATCTCCCGCTCCAGCGCATCTATGATCTTGACCGCCCCGCGCACGTGACACGCAGTACCCGTGCACACCGTTATTTGGTGCTTGCCCCGTGGCTCCAGACTGAAAGCCCGGTAGAACGTGGCCAGGCTAAACACCTTAGAAACCGGGATATCTAACCGTTCAGCCACGTAACGCAGCGCGTCCTCCGGTAGATAGTTCACCTCCTCCTGCATATCCTGCAGGATGGCGATAATGGCCGAGGGCGCTCGTTCATGCCGATCCAAGATGCGCTCAATGATCGCTGCTTCTATACCGAGCCCAAGAGTCGCCGCACGCCGCTCCGCTTGTCGCATCAGGCCCATGCCTACTCCTTTTCGACCTCCAGCTCTCTCACGAGCTCCTCGATGTATGGTGAGTTGCGCACAATGCAATGCTCGGTGCAAACCCCACAACCGGTGCACTTGTCCTCGTCCACACTGCGCGCCTTTTTGCGTACCCGGGCCCGAAACCGCCCGTCCTCGCGCTTAACCCACTCCACCTCGGAGTAGGTCAGCAGTTCGATGTTCGGGTGGCGACCTACATCCACCATCTTGGGGGTCAGGATGCAGGAGGAACAATCCAAGGTGGGGAAAGTCTTGTCCAACTGGGCCATACGCCCTCCCACGCTGGGCTCCCGCTCGACCAAATAGACCTGATAGCCAGCGTCGGCAATGTCCAGCGCGGCCTGGATACCAGCGATGCCAGCGCCGATGATCAATGCTGCCGGTTTGTCTACATCCATAGTCCATTTCCTCGGTTCTTCCATCCCCTGGTCATCAGGCCATCGTCACCGCGTCCAACATGCCGTACACCTGCCCCACCTCAATTCCCGTCTGATTGCTGGCCTTGTTCGGACAGGCCACCACGCACGTGCCACAGCCCTGGCATAACGCCTCGATCACCTCGGCGTAGTGTGCTCCCGGCTCCATCACTCGCGCGCCGAAGGGGCATATCTCCACGCACAGGCCGCACGCTGAACAGCGCTTGATATTGACGCTGGCGACGGTGGGCAAGCCAACCATGTTCTGCTTCGCCAGCACCGTCGCCGCTCGCATCGCCGCCCCCTGCGCTTGCACAATCGTCTCGTCGGCAGCACGGGGCGAGTGGGCCAAACCGCATAGGAACATGCCACGCCGCTCAAAGTCCAGAGGGCGCATCTTGGGGTACTCCTCTCGGAAGAAGCCGTTCTTGTCCAGCGAGACGCCTAGCGCGTCGGCCAGCGCCTGGCCGTCATCGGGTTCGATCCCCGTGCTTAACACCAGCATCCCGGTGTTGATGATAACGTCCTCGCCGGTGATAGGTTCCTTCAGTTTGATAGACAGGCCATCCCCATTTCGCGACACCTGAGGCTTGTGGGGCAACTCGTAGCGCAGGAATACCACGCCCTTGCTGCGGGCCTCCTGATAGTAGTCCTCCCGAAACCCGTAGGTGCGCATCTCGCGATAGAGAACAAAGACGTTCGCCCCCGGATTCCGCTCTTTGATCTTGAGGGCATTGGCGACGGCCTTCGAACAACAGATACGGCTGCAATATGGGCGCTCCGGTTCCCGCGAACCCACACACTGGATCATCACCACATTCGAGGGCACTTCCCCGCCATCGGCCAGCCTCTTCTCCAGCTCCCTCTGTGTGATGACCCGCTGATCCTGCCCATAGAGATACTCGGTCGGCGTGATCTCGTGACCACCGGTGGCGACGATGATAACGCCGTGCTGCAATGTCTCCGTCTGCCTGTCCTCCCCATTAGAGAGGGCCACGGTTGTCTGAAACTGCCCAGCCCACCCAGAGACATCCTCTACGTTCGCCTCCTGGTAGATATGAATGCGCTCGTTGCCCTCAACACGCTCGACCAGAGATGATAGGAAAGCAGCCGGGTCGTCCTTATCCACCAGTGTGTACCGCAGCTCGCGAAGCTGACCGCCCAACTCCGCAGACCGCTCCACCAAGTCCACACCATATCCCATCTCGCTCAGGCTCAGGGCAGCGGTCATTCCCGCCAACCCTCCGCCGATCACCAATGCCCGCTGCGCCACCTCCTCCACCGCCGGGCGCACGGGCTTACGTAGACGGGCACTGGCTATGCCCATTTCCACCAGTTCCCTGGCTTTTCTGTCGGCGGCAGCGCCGGAGCCATTCCCGGAGTGCACCCAGGCGATCTCGCCGCGCAGGTTGACCCGCTCTAACAGACCCTCGTTCAGCCCGGCCTCCCGCATCATCCCGGCGAAGGCCGGCTCGTAGAGACGAGCAGCACACCCGGCCAGGACCACCCGATTGAGCTTGTACTCGGCAACCAACTGGCCGATCTGCGCTATCCCATTCGCAAGACAGGCATTATCGAGCGACTGAACCACCGCCACGTCCCGCAGACCCTGCGTGTGAGCGGCAAGTGCCTCCAGATCAACCACCTCGCCGACTTCACCCCGACAGTCGCAAAGGAAAACGCCAACGCGAGGCCACTCCTCGCCCACATCCCGTTCCTCTGCCTCTACGTCGGATAGATTGCCAACTGGTCCCACGAGGCGTGCGGCACTGGCCGCCACCGCCGATGCCTCCACCACTGTCTCCGGGATGTCCTTCGGCTCCCGGAACGCACCACTCACCAGGACACCTGGACGATTGCTCTCGTTGGGAGCAAAGGTGTCCGCGACACAGAAGCCATACTCGTTCAACTCGACACCCAGTGCCTGCCCCAACTGCTGAAAGCCCAACGGCGCTGCAAAACCAACCGACAGCACGACCATGTCGAAATCTCTATCCTGGAGTGTCCCATCTTCCGCCACATAGTCCAGCCTCAGATTCCGCGTCTGCTGATACTGGTGGATTGAGGAGACCATACACCGCCGGTAAGTCACGCCGGGCAGAGCCTCGACCCCGTCGAAGTACTCGTCGAAATCCTTGCCGTGGGCACGGATGTCCATAAAGAAAACCGTCACGTCCAGGTCCGGCTGGATCTGCTTGGCCACCGCCACTTGCTTGGCCGTGTACATACAGCATACCGAAGAGCAGTACCCGCACCCGATAGCGTCGTCCCGCGACCCAACGCACTGGATGAAGGCGACACGCCGGGGTGTCTGGCCATCTGAAGGACGCAATATGGTAGCCCCCGTGGACCCGGAGATGCTGACCAGGCGCTCGAACTGGACACTGGTCAACACGTTGTCATAGTGACCAAAGCCGTACTCTCCCTTGCGGTGTGCATCAAAGGGTTCAAAACCAGGACTGAGGATGATGGCCCCCGCGTTGACCTCCGACTGGCTTTCTTCCATCTCCAGCTCGATCGCGGACGTGGGACAGACCTCAACACACTTTCCGCAGCGCGTGCAGTAGTCCATATCAATGACATACGCAGGAGGAATCGCCCGCGTCGGAGGGCGGTAGATCGCTCTCTTACTGTCCAGATCTCCCTCGTATCGGTCGGGCCGTTTCACCGGGCAAGCCAAAGCGCAGAGGCCGCAGTTGTTACACAGATCCACCCGCACGTAGCGCGGCTTGCGGCGCACCGTAACGGTGAAGTCTCCAGGCTGCCCCTCCACGCCGACTACCTCAGTGTAGGGCAGGATCTCAATGTTAGCGTGCAAGTCGCATTCAATGGTCGGGCAGTAGGCGGCCCGCCCCGGCAACATCAGACAGAGGCCACAGGAGTTGGTCGGGAAAGTCACATCGAGCAGGTGCATCGAGCCGCCGATGCCCGGCGCACTATCAAGTAGATAGACCTTGTGCCCCGCCTCGGCCAACAAAAGCGCCGACTGCATCCCGCCGATGCCAGCACCGACCACCAGCACCGATCGATTCAGTGAAGACTCGTTGTTGTCGGTCATATATCCTCTCGCGTATTACGTACTGCGTGTAGGTCAGGCCAGGAGTCCGCGCTCCCTGAGCAGCACCCGCGGGTCCACAGCGTGCTTGCCGAACACCTTCCCCGCCCCGGACCAACCGAAGGCCAGGCCCATCAGCTCGGTGAAGTAAAAGATCGGTATCTTTGTTTGAGCCGCTTGCCGCGTGTCCAGGTTGATCTGACAGATGCCACAAGCCGCAGCGATACAATCGGCCCCGGCCTCGATAGCCCCCTCAACGATATTGGTCGATAGATTCGTGACCACCTCACCCATCGGAAAGGTCATACTCGCCCCGCAGCAATCGACCTTGTACGACCAAGCCACAGGCGTCGCGCCTACCGCCGCCATCATTTGATCCATCGACGTTGGGTGCTCCGGATCATCCCAGCCGGTCTTTTCTGGCGGGCGCACCAACACACAGCCATAGTAGCACGCCACTTTCAAGCCCTTCAACGGCCGGGTCACCTGTGCCCTGAATGACTCGATGTCCAGGTCATGTCTGAATACATCCAGGATGTGCCGGGGGCGTCCCTTACCCAGATATTGGAAGCTTAACAGCTCCTCCATCTTGCGCCGCCATGCCTCATCTTCGCGAAATGCATTGTCAGCAGACATACTGTTCTGATAGCAGGCCGGGCAGGGAATGATGATGTCCAATCCAGCTTTCTGAGCCAGCGCTACATTGCGCCCGGGCAACGAAAGCGACAGTTCGTGGTTGAGGCTATGTGCCGACGAGGCGCCGCAGCAGTTCCAGTCCTCCAACTCCAGCAGTTCGATCCCCACGGCCTCGCATACAGCCCTGGCGGAATGGTCAAACTCGACCGAAGTGGTCTCCCCCGTACAGCCAGGATAGTATGAGTACTTACCCACTTCATTGCTCACGGGCAGCCTCCTCGTATAGCTTTCCTATCTCATCCATTCGCTTCACCCGCTCCGGTATAACCCCAAACTTGCCTCTGAAAAAGAGTGTGGCCCCTAGCTTTATGTCAGAGCTCAACCCGCGAAACAGGACCGCAGGTCCCCCTTCCAGCAGGCCTAACGTCTTGAACTCCATAATCAGGCCGAGTTCGTACACCCGCCCCAGCAGTCTTATGCTATCGAGGAAGGAGCGATGCAGCGCATGAATGGCCGGCTCTGGCTTGTAGTTTTCCGCAAGTGCCATTTGTCGCAACGTGTCCATCACCGGCGCCAACCGGATATGGTTGGGACAGCGGGTGCCGCATGTCTCACAGCCCACGCACATCCAGATAGCAGAACTGCCGAGCACCATATCCTTTTGGCCCAGCTGAATCAACCGGAGCAGTTGAGCTGGTTTATAGTCCATCACGTACGCCGTCGGGCAACCGATGGTGCACTTCTGACAGTAAAAGCAGCTATGGACATCCTCGCCGCTACGCTCTCGCACAACGTCTCTGAACGTGAGAGCGGTTCCCAGCGCAATCGTCATTATCTCCTCCCGCGGCAGCGGCTGCGGCAGACAGGCCGCCTAGAACTCGCCTGCACGATCTACCAGGCGCAGGACGAGAATCGCCATGTCCAGCGTCTCCCCACTATCCATCATAAAGTAATCGCTCAACGTGACCTCGTTCCGGAAGCCCAGACCCTCGAACGCCTTGATGATCTGGGACTGCGAAGTCAGCACTTCCGCAAACAACTGATGCATTCCCACCTGTCGGGCAATCTCGATCAAGGTGAGCAACATCAGCGTACCGATACCCTGGCGGCGATAGTCCCGGTCAAGAAAGATGCGTACCCAGGCCCGATGGCGACGGTAATGCTCCCCAAAGTGCAGCGTGGCCTCTCCCACGATCTTGTCGCCAACGACGGCCACGAGAGGAAAGACCTGCTGCAAGTTCAGGCTGTCCACCCAACTCTCGACCACAGCAGCGTCGCCAGCATCGCTGCGGAAGTATTCCAAATCCTCTTTAGAAGCCCGGGCGAAGAGGTCTACCAGGCTCTGCTTGTCTTTCTTGGTCAAGGGGCGCAACAATAGCCGAGCCCCATTGGGCAGTGTCTTCACTTTGCGGTAGCGTGCCACCTGTTCCCAAACATCCGTCATGTTCGAACCTCCTCGAATTAGGTCTATCACCCCGCCACAGAGCTCAAGCCATTCGGGACCATAGTGGGGGGGCTGCGCCATGGCCCGCAGCATATCCTCGCCTACCCCGCAAGGGCCAGAAATAAAGGGCTTGAACCGTGTTGGCGGCTCCTCGAGCTCGCCAGTCGCCATGTGCTATCCCGTTATCTCAGGCAACGCCGCAAACAGAGGCGATGCATCCACGTAGTGATCCTCAAGCGCCCAATCCTCCTCGGGCAGGCCCAGCGCCACAGCCATTAACTGGGTAAAATACAGGATTGGCACTTCGTTGCCGGTGAGACCGGCCTCTGTCTCCCGCTGAGGGTAGTCCAAGTTGAAATGGCACAGTGGGCAAGCGGTAGCGATGACCTGCGCACCGTGCTCCCGCGCCGAGGAAACGATGTCCTTTGAAAGTATCTCAGGAACCTGAGGCTCCTTGACCGTTAGATAGGAGCCACAACACTCGATATTATAGGGAAAATCTACCGGCTCGGCCCCCAACGCCCGTGCCAGATCGTGGAGGATGGTCGGGTCCTCCGGGTCGTCCAGGCCAATTTCCTCGTAGGGACGCAGAAGGAGGCAGCCGTAGTAGGGAGCAACCCGTAACCCAGCCAGTGGCCGCACCACCCGTTCGGCCAGCGCCTCCCACCCCAGGTCATCGCGCAGCACCTCCAGCAGATGCACGACGCGCACGCCGTGATATTCCTGCTCGGTGAACCAGTTGATACGATCCAGCATGTCCGGATCTCGCTCCAACAAAGCCTGGGAGCGGCGTAGGACATGGAAGCAGATGGCGCACAGCGTCGCTACCCGCTCGCCAGACTCTTGCGCCTGATATAGTATCCGCGTCGGAGCGATCAGCGCCAACGAGTCATCCACCATCAGAGGGAACGTAGCCCCACAACACTGCCACTCGGCAAGCTCCTCTAGCTCCAGCCCCAGTGCCGCCGCCACCGCCCGCGCGGAGCGATCGTAATTCTTGGCTTTGGTAGAGAGTGTACAACCCGGATAGTAGGGAATACCCATCAACTTCTCCAAGCATCGGCAAAGAGATAGACTGGGACACGGGCACGCTGGTGAGAGAGATCAGCCCTCATCTCCCAGTCTACCAACTACCAATATCCCCATCTACTTCATATACTTCCTGAACCCACCGACAATAGCGAGTTGTGGCATTTCTTGTACCAACTCTGGGGGCAACGAATCAAGATCCAGCTTTGCGACCCCCTGGCGCAGCGCAACCTGGCGGAGCGCCTCCATCAGCCGGGGCAGGTCCACCCCCTTAGGGCATCGCGTGACGCAGGTCAGGCAGGAGGCGCAGATCCAGATAGTGTTGCTCTCCAGCACCTCTTCCATCCCCAATTGCGCCATACGTATGACCTGGCTGGGCAGGAGATCCATCGTCGCCGCGACCGGACAGCCGGCGCTGCACCTGCCACACTGATTGCAATCCAGCAACTCCTGCCCACTGGTCTCCTCTAACTGGCGCACAAAGGGTCCCCGCACCTTGTCAATCGAGATTTCGACTCGCATACCGTCTCCTGCCCAACTTCTTGTTATTCCTGCCCTCAGTCAATCAGGCCTGCGGCGCGCTTGGCCGAGGTCAGCGTATTCCGCAACAGCATCGCGATGGTCATCGGTCCAACACCGCCTGGCACCGGGGTGAGGTAGCCTGCCACCTCCTTCACCGCTTCAAAGTCCACGTCGCCCACGAGGCGATACCCTCGCTTGGCCTCAGGGTCATCCACTCGGTTGATACCGACGTCAATTACTGCCGCCCCCGACTTCACCCAGTCAGCCTTTACCATCTCGGGTCGGCCCACGGCGGCGATCAAGATATCAGCCTTACTACAGACGGCAGGCAAGTCCTTTGTACGGGAATGGCAGATCGTGATAGTCGCGTTCCGATGCAGCAGGAGCATCGCCACCGGCAGGCCGACGATGTTGCTGCGACCCAACACGACGGCCTCCTTGCCCTCGATATCGATGTCGTATCGGTCGAGCAACTCGATGCACCCGGCGGGAGTGCACGGGACGAACATTGGCTCTCGACCTTTCATCGACAGTCGCCCGATGTTGACAGGATGGAAACCATCGACATCCTTGTCGAGTCCGACAGCAGCCAACACCTGCTCTTCGTTCAAGTGCCTGGGCAGCGGCAACTGGACCAAGATACCATGCACATCCGGATTAGCGTTCAGCTCTGCCACCAACCCATCGACTTCCTCCTGGCTAGCGCTCTCCGGCAGATCGTAGCCCAAGGACTGGATACCAACCTCAGCGCACCGCTTCTGCTTTGAGCGCACATAGAACTGGGATGCCGGATTCTCCCCCACCAGCACCGTCGCTAATCCTGGCGCAATGCTGTGCTCTCTCTTAAGCATCTCCACCTCGGCCTTGATCTCTTCGTGGATCGTGGCCGCGGTCCCACTACCGTCAATCAATCGCGCAGTCATATTTCCTCCTATGTCAGTGGGGCAGGTTTCCATACCTGCCAGCAGTCAGCAGCTATCCACCTGTGATGAGCAAAGGCGAGCCACTAACCCAGCCCAGGGTTACACGCGCAAGTACGAATCCGTGTAGATCACCTTGTTCAAGAGCACCTGCACCGACTTCCAGATGTCTACCTGCTGGGGGTCCGACATGTCCACGTCCTCAGGCTGCAGCTCCTCCATCGCTTCCACCCGGTCGTGGAGCTTGAGCAGCAACCTATTGAGCGCCGTGCTCTCGTCCCGCTCCTCGACGATGCGGATCCACTCCATCAGTTCTTTGTCGAGAGGATCGGCAATGACCATGTCGATGCCAGCGCCCATCAGCATGACCATATAGGTCTGGTTGAGCAGCGGGCGCATCTCGGTGGGTACGGCGTTCGACACATTGGACAGACCCCCATTGGTCAATGGCGGTGGATCCCAGGCGAACTTGAGCGTACGTACTGCCTCGATGCACTCCGGGCAGTACTCCTGACACCCAGAGACCGTCAGCACCAGCGGATCAATGATCAAGTCGGGGATCGGAAAATCGATCTCCAGCATGTGCGGGATCAGCGTCTCCAGCGCGATGCTCACCCGCTCGTCAGCGCCGACCGGGATCATACCCTCAGCCATCGTCAAGGCGACCAGGCGCGTGTTGAATTTCTTGGCCACAGCCGGCACCGACAACAAGCGCTCCTCTCGCGCGTCAGTGGAGTTGATGATGGGCTGCGCCTTGGTCACCGTCTCGCAAGCCGCTTCGATGGCCGACAAGTTGGTGGTGTCAAAGACGAGGGGCACGTCCACCACTTCCTCGACCACCTCGACCAACCAGGGCAGAATCTCGTGGCCATGTCTCTTCTGAGGGCCGATGTTGAGATCTACCGCGTCCGCGCCAGCATCCACCATCCGCACCGCCATATCCTGGAAGAACTTGGCGTCCCGCTCAGCGATAGCGGCTTTGACCCTGGGCGAGATGATATGGATATTCTCACCAATGATATACATTCTGATTACCTCCTTCTTTCTTGTGACAGACCGGACAACTGGCGAACTGGCACATCGACTACCCGCCGATCTACCGAGCACCGATGTACCTTCCTAACGGTGAGTCAACCCACCAATATTCTCCGTACTATTCCAGCAACGGCTTGATAGACGGCTGTATCGGCCGGTAGCTCCACCAGCGGCCGGCCGGTGAACTCAAACTCGGCCATTTCCGGGTCATCGGGCACCGTGCCCAATAACTCCAGACCGGTTTCCTCTATCGTCTGGGCCAGTGGCCCAGGCATGTCTCCCCGCAGCCGGTTGACGACCAAGTACGTGCGTCCCACGCCTATATCCAACTCGGGCACCATATCCGCCATGTACTTGGCAGTAGTGAGCCCCCGTTGGGTAGGATCAGTCACCAACAGGAGCACATCCACGTCGCGGGTGGTGCGGCGGCTGAGGTGCTCCATCCCGGCCTCGTTGTCAATCACCACATAGTCATACTGCTTTCCAAGTCGATCCACGATCACCCGCAACATCTGATTGGCAGCGCAATAGCAGCCAGGGCCCTCCGGGCGCCCCATCACCAGCAGGTCAATCCGCTCCCCCTCCTCCAACGCCATTTGCACCTGGTAATCCAGGTACTCCTGCTTGCTCATCCCACCGGGCATCGAACCGGCCAGCGCACCACTAGACTGCACCTGATCCAACATACCCTCGCGGATAGCCCCGACGGTCTGTCCCATCTCCATCCCCAACACCATGTGTAGATTGGTGGCAGGGTCAGCGTCAATAGCCAATATGGAGCCGTTCCGTTCCTCAGTCAGGTAGCGAATCAGAAGCGCAGAGATGGTAGTTTTGCCGGTGCCACCTTTGCCAGCCAATGCAATCGTCGTCAAATCCCTATCTCCCTCATAGGCCTCAAGGTATATCGTTTCAGGCCACACAAATCTGAAACGTGGAACCTCAATCCTGAAATCCTTCTCCGTACATCTGTCCCGGTCCCAGGTATTCCGGGAACCATTCCCTCAACATCACCCGGGCCTCGTAGCAGAGGTGACATGCATCCACGTAAGCTTCCTCGTGCGGCAGAACGTACCGCTCTACCAGCGCCGCTGGTCCACCTGCCAGCAGTGGCCCAACGATAGGATGTGCCTGGGGATCATATGCGGCCACGATCTCCGCCAGAGGTCGCTCAAAGAGATTGCCCATCGTCACCCCCTGACACACATGCAGGTAGCCCAAGTGATCCACGTGCACCCGGCCGGGATCGTCCAGATTCTCGTAGGGGCATTCGGCAAACTCGCGCCAGGGCCGTCTTGCCACCCCATCCACCAGCCGCACCGCCGCCCGGCCTTTGAACATAATCGACCCGCTCTCTACCGGCTCACCCTTCGGTTGAGACGGATAGCCAGGCGCTCCCTCCGGTACCTCACAGACGAGTGTGCTCACCGGGATGCGCAGTTGCTCCGCCGCGACCAGGGCGCAGCGCGCGTGCGTGCTCATCACCTCATCGTAGTGGAAGAGGTCGGTGGAGAGGGATAGATCCTGCACGAGATTCGCGAGAGGTCGCAGCCACTCGGCCGCATCCTCGACCGTCGTGGCCCAGTAGTCGTTGGTCACGATGCCAACCTGGAAGCCCAACTCGGCCGCTTCATGTGCCGCCCGCACCATAATCGGGTAATACAAGAACGGTTCACCACCCTCCAGGTAGATCCCCTCGACCGTTCCCAGCTCCTGGGCCTGCCGGTAGATGTCACGGATCTGAGCCAGCGTCATCACGCCCTCCTGGGACGGACTTCCCCAGACGAAGCAATGATCGCACTCGTAGTTGCACTGATACGTAAGCAGCAGGTGCAGGCTGGTCAGGCTCATCATCCCTCCAACAACGCCTTCACCGACGGGAACTGAGTCTCGTCCGTGTGGGGCAGGAACATAGCCGCATTGAACTCATCGAAGAAGGTGTTGTCAGCGGAGAGTTCTAGATAGGTCATCATCTGCCCTGCCTCGACCTCTCGCTGGCGCACCTCCCGGGAGAGGAGCGCCATATAGGCTCCCCGCACCGATGTGTTGCCCAGGAA
>Ga0180437_10006450_pt1 | contig 15613 bp, 11 predicted proteins | sample SS_ome_4_FD_132410 | JGI IMG/M metagenome (GOLD analysis project Ga0180437, IMG submission 132410) | Hypersaline lake sediment archaeal communities from the Salton Sea, California, USA - SS_3_D_1 metaG | ecosystem: Environmental > Aquatic > Non-marine Saline and Alkaline > Hypersaline >...
TATTCTTAGCTTTTTATTATATAAGCTCCTAATACAATTATTGATACTCTCAAGCAAAATCAATATAGTGTCAGCAAACAAAGTGGCAACATGTTTTGCAACTCGACCAAAACCAGTAACAATCGAGACAAAAGGAATATATCCATATTTTTGAAAACAGTCATTTTTAAAAAGCGGATAGTTATTGTCTACTCTTTCATTAAAATCAACAAACCCTTTGGTACGCTGTACAAAATCGTCTATAGCGTTACAACACCCCATACCTAACGCCTCTACATTTTGTTAAAAACATGCATCTTGCTTCATCTTTGATAGCCGGCATACGTCCAAAAAGAGGTTGTCTCTGCAGCCATACTATCGAGTGCACCTATACATTCAATGAGAACTGTAGCTACAACCTTCATCAATGCATCGCTTATACTCTTAACTTTGGGTTCTTCCCAACCAGAATATTTGTGCTCTTTAGAGACATCTCCACCTTTACCATGCCTTATTCGGTCTGATATTTTGTCACATGTATAGCAAAGCCCATTTCCAATAAAAGGGACCATTTCAATGGCTCCTTGAAATATGTGTACTATGGACGTGACAACAGCTTTGCCAGTTTTTAGTGGTATAGCCCCCAAATTCAAAAATGCTCTTTTTGGATTCCTATCAATGAGAGCTTGTCCACATTTAACAAAACCTACAATAGGAAATGCTACGATATCGTGAAAAAGGGTGACAATATTTTTTACTACCCGAAAGGCGCCTGTAAATGTTGAGATAATAGGCGTATAGCTCTTTCTTTTAAGAGAATCGTAGTAACGAAAACGGCCTTCCCACCTCATAAGAATTCCTTTTCTATACAAATCTGCTACCTTGCAAAACTTTTGTACCACTGGAGATCTTTTTTCTATTGTTTGGGGATTCTGGCTACTTATAACCGGGTTTACACAACTCGACATAATGAAATCCTTACTTTGATTGAGAAAAAATTGTATTTCTTTTCGAATTATTTTTCATTTCTTTCTGCAGCCCTTTGTAGGCGATCATGTATTGCCTGCCACTCTTTTGTTCGAGGAAAAAGGCCATCGACAAAGACACGAGTAAGACCACAATCGTCGATCTCGCGAAGCGCTTCATAAAGTCGTTTACCAACAGAGATGGGGCACGTTGAGCGACCCATTGTGATGAGCGCTGGTGCTTTCTCGTAGACTCGATCCTCAAATCCAAGTAGGCCGTCAAAATGATCGCTTGGCTTCCAGGCCGTGGTATAAAGGTAGAGTTTTGCTCGAGGAGAGTAGTGGCGAAGGTGTTGGCCAGGACAGAGTGGTTTAGAAGAATAAAGGCCCTGTACAGCTCTTCCAAGCACTTTTTCAATGTCAACAATATGAAGGGCACCAGGCCGCCCCAGATACCACTCTCCCCCCTTGCGACCCCTGATTGTGACCGTATCTCCCTCGTGGGATGGCTGTAGGAAACAATCTACTTCGTGTTGTTCTTCAACAAGGTTTTTAACCTTGCCTTCATCACAACACTCGTATCTTATCTCCTTCGCCGATCCCACGCAGGAGATACGGTCACAATCAGGAGTCCAAATAAGTATAGTTGACTCAATTCCCTTATCACACGAGTCTGAAGTAGCAAGCATGGGAAAAGAGGATCCAAAATCCTGTTCTACGTGCTGCACGGTTGTTGCCGAGGGTCTTCCAGAAATGTTTGCCGATGGAGCCACAAGAGGACCTGTCTTTTCGATAAGAGCGAGCGTCTCTTTATTGCTGGGCATTCTAAAGGCCGCTGTAGGCAATGAAGCTCGAACAGCGCTGGGAATACGATCTTCAATAATCGGCAATACAAGGGTAAGACTTCCAGGCCAAAAGGTATGCATAAGCACTTTTGCCTCTTCTGGAAGGGAGTCGGTGAGCTCTTCTATCATATCAATAGAGCTGACATGGATAATAAGAGGATTGCTCGGAGGTCTTCCTTTCAAAGCGAAAATCTTTTCTACCGCCTTTTCATCAGAAACGCGAGCTGCCAATCCCCAAACCGTCTCTGTAGGGATGGCAATTACCTGCGATCGGTGTAAGAGATGAAGGGCCTCTTCTTCAAAAATCAGCATGTGAATGGGGAGACGAGCATCTTTTCATCTCGCTCTTTACAGATAGCTTGTACAAAGGTTTTTACATCCATTGCTCCATGGACAACACCATCACGTGTTCTAAGAGAGATGCTCCCTTCTTCAACTTCGCGGTCTCCTACAGTGAGGATATAGTTATAAAGCTCGAGCTGCGCTACTCGAACCTTTTTAGAGACCGATTCAGCAGATGTATCGACAAAGGTTTCAAAACCAAGATCGACAAATCGCTTTCGAAGCTCCTCTGCATACGCATGATGGCGATCAGCAACTGGAAGAAGGTAGACCTGCGAAGGACTCAACCAAAGAGGAAATTTTCCAGCGTAGAATTCAATCAATGCTCCAAAAAATCGCTCGATAGAGCCATAAATTGCTCTATGAGATATTACAGGTCGCTTTTTTGTTCCATCGGAATCTGTATATTCAAGATCAAATCGCTCTGGAAGAGACATATCTAACTGAACAGTTCCACACTGCCATTTGCGCCCCAAAGCATCGTGAACCCTAAAATCGATCTTTGGTCCATAAAAAGCACCGTCTCCCTCTGCAATCTCGTACGGTCTTTCTGTTGCATCAAGAGCATTTTTTAAAGCAGCAGTTGTCGCCTCCCACTCTTCATCCGTTCCAATAGTGTGTGCTTCAGGCCTCGTTGCAAGAACAAGAGTATACGAAAGCCCAAAGGTCTGATAAATCTCATCGGCAAGAGAAAGTATGCCCTGAATCTCCTTCTGAATATCGTCCGGTCTCATGAAAATATGACCATCATCCATATGGAAACAGCGGACACGAAAGAGACCAGAAAGAGCTCCTGAATGCTCATAGCGATGGCAAAGACCTATCTCAGCCACTTTTAAAGGAAGTTCTCGGTAGCTATGGCCTGTTGCGCCGTATAGGAGCATGCCTCCAGGGCAGTTCATGGGCTTAATCGCAAACTCTCTTTTTTCAATCGTCGATGTGAACATATTCTCGCGGTAATTTTCCCAGTGGCCAGAGCGTTCCCAGAGTGTGCGAACCATTAAGGTAGGAGTTTTGATCTCAACATAGCCAGCGCGCTTATGACACTCTCTCCAGTATTCTAACAGCCTGTTCCATACAACCATTCCCTTAGGCTGAATAAAGGGCATGCCAGGAGCCTCTTCACGAAGCAAAAAGAGGCCGAGCTTTGGCCCGAGAATTTTATGGTCTCTTTTTTTTGCCTCTTCGATCTTGTGAAAATACTCTTTTAACATCTCTTTGTTTGGAAAGGAGATCCCATAGATGCGGGTGAGCATTGGGTTGTTCGCATCCCCTCTCCAGTAGGCACCCGATGTCTTAAGAACGCTAATCGCCTTGATTTTACTCAACGAGGGAAGGTGGGGGCCTTTACATAGATCTGAAAATTCTCCTTGAGAATAGGCTATTAGCTCGCCTCCTTGCGGAGCAATCTCCTCGATCAATTCCTTTTTGTAGGGATTTCCTATAAACGCTTGTATAGCCTCGGAGGCATCTTTAAAAATATGTCGCTCAGGCTTATGGTTTTCCGAGATAATCTTTTTCATCTCCTTTTCGATTTTAGGAAAATCCTCATCAGAGATGTTTAGGTTGGCAAAATCATAATAAAAACCCTCTTCAATAGAAGGGCCTATTGTAGGTTGCGCTTCAGGCCAAAGTCGAAGAACCGCCTGCGCAAGCACATGAGCAGAGGTATGCCAATAAACATCTTTTCCTTGCTCTTCATCAAAAGAGATAAACTCTACCCTATCACTCTCTTGTAAAATCGCAGATAGATCTACAAGCTCTCCGTTGATGCGACAACAGAGCGCCTCATGTGGTGCAGTAAGCTGTAGACTGCGAGCAAGATCAGCTGCAGTAGTAGGCGAAGAGATGGTTTTTTTTTCACTGATTTCTCCGCGTACAAGCTCGATTTCCATAACAATTAGCCTCATTAACTGTAAAAAATGAAGAGTAATATGGTATCACAGAAAAAAGAAAAAACCAAATGAAGCAAAGATCATGTCAGAAGAGCCGAATATTCCTGATTGTGAACGCTTTTATCTCGACGCCCTTGCCAACACTCCAAAGTGGCAAGAGGAGATCGAACAGGCTCTCTTTTCCTACCCTTTTGAAGAGATTCAAGAGATTGAAAAAAGTGGGCTTCACGCCTCATGTTCTGTTGTTAACCTTGTAAAGTCCAGACGATTGGCAGATCTTTGCATTACTGAAAAAGGTGATCTTGATCTTGTAACAATTAAACGGGCAAAAGAAATTCTCGAGCACAACCTTTTCCATTTAGGACCAGGGTTAGAAGAGGATCGACGACGAGATCTCCACATTAAAAATACTCTTTCTTTTCTGCTTGAAAATTCAAAAGCACAGCTCCTTATAAAAAAGATCTCTCGTCCTCTTGCAAATCGCCTTGCAGAGAACGCTATTCGAGAGACGTTACTTCTTTCTGAAGAACAAACTGTTGATGAGAGCCATGTACGAAAGGCTGTTCTTGTTGCTCTCTTTACCTCACTGCGGCAAAGCTTGGGCTCTTGTTTTGCTACAGCTCCAGCTATTGTCGTGCAAGAGGAATTTCCTCTTGTCTTTTTGCAAGACTTAGACGAGCTTATGGCAACAGCCCGATTAACAAGAGTAGTTGAAGGTAATGAATATAGCGTTCCTATGAGCGCAAGCTGGGGACAAGGAGATCTTAGAAAACCGATAGTTCTTACCTCTCCTATAGAAGACTCTCCAAATCCATTTTGGCTCTCACCAATTCTCAGCGATATTCTCCTTTCACTTGAAATTCTTCCCGAAAAGACCCAACTCTTTCCTCTGGTTAAAAAAGTGCTTTCTAGCCACCTGAAAGAGAGGCAATGGTTTGTTACAAACGTGGAAGAAATTCTTAAGTTGATTTTGCTTTCTTATGTATCTATCTCTGAAAAAGAGCTCGATGACTATCTTTCGAGACCAAAAGCGATGATGCAGACAACGCTTGTTATCTCTCAACCAATTACAAGAAAAGAAGATAGAGAAATTCGGTTCTTCTTTTCACTCTTGGAACAGACTAAAAGAAAATATATAGCAGCTGCAGATTGCGCCCTACTTAAAAGCTGGGAATACACTCTTGCCTCTTTCTCAGAGGTAAAATTCGATTTTTGTCGATGGAATTTCTACTCAAGTCTTGGTCTTAACTGGGATGATGTTGGAGGCATTGGAAACCTTCTTTATGAAATTGGCAAACAGCGCGTTGATGAGACAAATCAAGAATTGCAAGAGTATAGAGAAAAGTATGATGCAATCTCAATTGAGGTCGATTATCTTGCCCGGAGACTGCAACAGGCAAGTACTGAAGCCGAGATCCGCTGGATCAAGATGGAGCATCAGTCGAAAACAGCAGAGCAGTACCATATTCAACAGATCTGCGAGATGGCTGCTGAAAACACAAACAAAATTGCCCACCTCCACCAATTTCTTATCGATCAGTATGACAGCCTGTTAAAAGAGTACTTTCAAGAGGTTTATGATGCTGATCTGCATGATGTTCAACCAGGACCGTTTGATGACAGTCCAGCAGGCTTTCGTCTTCTCTATAAACATGGGAGAACAAATCCGTCTCTGTGGACAAAGATTACCTCTTTAGATGAGTATATCGAAGCTCTCGTCTCCTTCTTTACAATTACAGAACAAGAGCTTCTCCACAAAAGTGAAGTGCAAGGTATTGAAGCAGAATTTAGCTCTATTATTACACGCCTTGCCAATCATGTGCGATCCGAACAATTTATTGAATCCGCTTTCTATAGAACAGCTGTTGCCCATGGTGTACGACCCATCCACAAGCCACTTCTCAATCTTGACAAAATAGAGAAAAAACCGTGGGTATATACGTCCGGCGGGTCCATGAACACGCTTGTAAGCTCCTATTTTTGCCTTGCTGATAAGGTTGAAGTAGCAGAAAGGTGGGTTGAAAACGAAACAGAACTTCTCGCTTTTTATGTAGATACTGTTCGGCTCGCTCTAAAAAGAGAACTTCACTATACCCCGTCCTACTTGCTCGCACATTCGCCTACCCATGCCTTCTTGATTCTTCCTCACCATGCTCCTTTTGAAGAGGGATGGGATAGTGATCTTTATAGTTATACGTGGATCCGAAATGCCCTTGTAGATCCTGCTCTTGCCTTTTATTCTTCGTGTGTTCTCGACAAAGCAGCTGTAGAATCTTTCTGTTCGATGCTTTGCAACCGCCTTCCCAAGGAGATCAGAAGGCGCTTTCTCAATGAATCTTCTACTATCTCCGGATTTCTTCGCCCTTATGAATTGGCAAGAGAATTAAAAAGACTCTTTTCGCTCGATGCAATCTTGCGGCCATATGAACACGCTTTAGGCGAAATTTGTTTAGAAAAACTTCTTTTTGAATCTGTTCCCTACACATCTCCTGAAGATGTACTCAAAATAATTGTCGATATTCTTAAAAAGGCATTACCTGATTATTCAATAAATCAAGAGACAGTTCGAGACCTTCTTCCTTCGATCCATTCTCCTTTACCTTCTTCAGAAATTCTTACGCTTCTTAAAGGATGCGCCATATCGCTAAGTACTTCTTATCGCTTTTCTCACGACATTTTCAACGCTATTGTACAGGCAATGCGAGAAAACAAACAGCTGCCACCAGAGCCTATTATTGTTGCTGATTCGAACTGGGTACGAGAACTTTTTGCTTTTGTGGTAAGCCCCGTTTCACAAGACCTTGAATTTTGGAGTGTCAATACATATGCTACTCAAGGGGCACCTATTCCGCATTGGAAGAAATGGCTCAATGGCAGTCAACAAGAAAAAACATGGGGAATTCTTAACAATCCTATGCAATATAAGCAGTGATACAAGAGGAGCTTAAGGCTGGGTTTGAGCAATATCTCACTAACCCATTTACAAAAAAAGGAAGAACATCTTATACAGGTTGCCAGATATGAAGCGTGTAAAAGCTTTTGGCTTTTTCTTGCAGTTAAAGTTTGTCAACCCATTCAGGGAGAGCACAATGAAATTTTTAAGATATGTATTACCGGTTGCGGTAACCGTGTTGGGAATTGCTACTTCTCTTCAAGCAATTGATGATGAAGGCGCATATTCTTCAACAACAGCAGCTCAACAGCGCGACTTCGATGCTTTGCAGGAGTTTATCAAGACAAAGCGCGCAATTTCTATTCAGGATAAAGGGGGGAACCTCTCCTTTTCTGGAGATATCAGAACTGAGTGGTATTTCATGAAAGCCAAAACAGGCAGTAGTTACCAACGGGGATGGAAAAGCCGAAAGCTCTATCCAAATTCTGCTACTAAAAAAGCGTTAAAAAATATGCGGTCAAGTAAGTATGACTCATATTGGAATAGGCTCGCATACAAAGCAGTTCGAAACAAAAAAGAAGCTCCCTATCCGACAAATGAGTTTGATATCGAGTCGAATCTGATTTTTGATTACATTGCTGATCGAGGGTGGGGGACAGTACGCCTTCAACTCTCCAACCCAGCTGGTATCAAAGAAATTGATCGTTCAAAAGGAACCAATATCCGTGATAGCCGAAAGATGATGTATGGAAGTGGTAAGTTAAGTAATCTTGCGCTTCGCAAATGTTTTGCTGGCTATAACGTCTGGGAAAGAGGAACTTCTCGATTTGATCTTGAGATTGGTCGCCGCCGTCTCTATGATGTCTTCGATTCAAGAATCCAGTTTAGCAGCTATTTTGATGGTCTTCTCGCCCGTTTTTCGGGAAGCTGGGAAGGGGTTACTGACTATTCCATTAAAGCTTCGGCTTTCGTCGTTGACCATACTGTTGAGCACTTTGGATATATTGGTGAGTTGGGTCTTTTAAATCTCGGTGATTCTGGGGTTGATCTCAAATACTCCCTCGTACATTGGGATCGAACAGGCAAGAACCGTTACAACAAAAAGCACCCAGAAGGTGTTCGGTTTGTTAACTCACAAGTTACCGCTGCCTACAACTTCAGTCCAGATGTTGTAAGCATGAAAACACAGCTTTATGGTGCCTATCTTCACAACCACAAAGCTCCAAAAAGACGATTCACCAGAAACAAGCGGAAAGATGATGCCTTTTATCTCGGTGCTCGTGTTGGGGAACCTATTCGAAAGGGCGATTGGTCATTAGATTTTTGCTACCAATGGGTACAAGCGCAAGCTGTCTCTGAGCGTGATGTGACAGATGTCAACCGTGACAATCCACGGGGTATCTCGATGTACAATCGACGATCTGGTGGGTTTGCCAACTACAAAGGGTGGAGAGTCGAAGGGTTTTACTCTGTAACAGACAACTGGACCCTGAACGCTCACTTCGATCGAATCTACGAAGAAGATCGAAGTCTCGGTGGTAAACACCGCTCCTTTAAGTGGTATTTGGCCACCATCTTTGCCTTCTAAGGCAAAAGAGAGATCAATTCTTTCTTTTACAAACCCAGGGGAAATATTTCCCTGGGTTTTTTTATGTCGTCGCCCCTAAAAAAGTCCCCGGACTTTTTCAGGACCAACTATTTATTGGCGTAGGGGGAAGGAATAAAGACAAATACACCCTGTGTTATTTCATACAAAATCTCGTTGTCTTCCTTAGAAAGATCTTTTTTTTGTTCCCTCACCATTTGATTTAAGAAGACCATCATATATGTGGCAAAATTAGCTTTTCTCTCTTTTTCCCGAATATCCTGTTCTATATCCTGCTCTTTTCTTGCGATCATCGATAATTGTGCAATGACAAAAAGGTGCATTTTCTTAGAAGAGGGATATATCTGAGCTATTTGCTGAAGGTCATTTTTGCATGCTAGTATCGAAGGAGCGAGATGCTGTTGCAAAAATTGGAAATAGAAGCGTTCTTTCACCTCTACTTCAAAAGCTTCCTGTATTTTGTCGATATCCTTACGAAGTCTTCCTATAAGCAGAAGAAGATCATAATCTACTATTGCTAGATTTCCTTCTGTTGTTTCAATTCTATGCTCTACTACAGAAAAATCCTTTTTAAGTCTTCTGACAATATCAAAACAGGTATTGTCTCCATATGAACTATTCATTTTATCAAACGACAAACTTCTTGTTATCGTTTGAAACTCATTTTTCTCTACCACAGGTACAGCAGGGCTTTCCTGACTGTTTAAAAAGAATATCTTTTTTGCAAATTCACAAATCTTGTTAATACATTTTTGAGAAAATGTTGGTTTTCTTTTATCGAAATTAGGGACGGCCGCTATCTCTTTATTTTGCAAAAATCTGTGTAGTCTCACATCCTCTTTCGTTATTCTATACAATGTTTTTTTATTAGTTCTGGAAAGAGTGCTATAATTTTTATTTATTACTGCCCGAAAAAGAGCTGTCGTATTCTCTGAAATATGTTGCCTACAAATCGGTGACAAACCAAGTTCATAAGGTTCACTGGGTGCCCTCATTTCTTTTCTAGAAATCACTGCCAACTGAGCAAGAGCAAGAATTTGCTCATTAAAAACAGGATACATAGTCTTGAGCCGCTCATTCGGCTTTCCTATGATACCCTCTTGCGACACCTTTTTATACAAACACTCTTGTATCTCAGCCCTAGCAAGAGCAAATCGTATTTCCCTGATACAATGGTGAACGTCTTTTGCCACAAAGGAGAGGTTTTCGTAGGTTGGTGACGAAGAAGCTTTTTTATTTTTATCAACAAATCGAGACAATATCCTAAGATCTTCTTCGAATTTTTTAATAATCTGCATCCGATCTTGGTTTTTCAAGATAGAGAGTCGCACATCTGTTGATCCCTCTTTTAACCCTCGAATTATCTCGACTGCCCTTACCATTCTTTGTAAAATTGCGGCTCTTCTATTTTTTGATAACCCAAAAACAGAAAAAATTACTTCATTTACAATCTCGCGAACTCTAATGATAAGAACTTGGAGGCGATTTGGTGCTTTTCCATGAAGTGTTTGCACAGCTATTCGATCAGCTACTCTAGTAGACCTATTCAACAACGAAACAGGAATACAGCTCCGTATTCGATCCATACACTCTGGATTTTCACTGCGGTGCTCGATAGTAAGAGAATGGACAAGAGACGCCCTCTCTTCTAACGTATTGGCTTTGAGAATCGATTCGAATTCAGGCTTTGAGTGATCTCTTATTACCCTTGACAAATTTTTTATCACAAAAGATATTACTGAACTCGACTCTCTTCCTTTTCCTAGAAAATTTTCATCAACAAATGAAAATAACCGCGAGGTTATTGAGCCACCTGTCCTATTAACAGGATTCACCATATTTCCCTCTATTAGATATTTCTTCTTACTTACACGGTATTACTTTTTTATAAAACGAAAAAAGAGAGAGAAAAGATGCATCTCTAGGGGTTTTAATTCTCAGCAATGGGCAATAAAACGCAAGTGCTTGATAATAAGACGGTTATTGTGTTTGTGGCAGCTGCCATTCAATCGGGGGCAAGCCATGATTTTGTAGATAGGTATTGGCCTTAGAAAAATGACGGCAACCAAAAAAGCCACTATGTGCTGAAAATGGGGAGGGGTGAGAGGCTGTAAGAACAAGATGGCGCTCGTGCAAAAGATCTAAAACTCGATGGCATTTTTCCTGAGCATTTTTTCCCCACAGCATAAAGACAACTCTCTCTTTTTTCGTAGCAATTGCCTCTATGATGGCATCTGTAAATCGCTCCCAGCCCTTTTTATGATGCGACATCGGTTTTGATTCTTCAACAGTAAGCGTCGCATTTAACAGCAACACTCCTTGTTTGGCCCACGAGGTAAGATAGCCGTGATTTGGTATGCTCAAATTAAGATCTTGCTCAAGCTCCTTGTAAATATTCACAAGAGAGGGCGGGATCGCAACTTTTGGCAAGACGCTAAAACACAAGCCATGCGCCTGCCCAGGACCATGATACGGATCTTGCCCAACGATAACAACGCGCACATCTTCGAATAACGTGAGTCGCAATGCCTCAAATATCTTATCCTCAGTAGGATAGATTTTGCGGCCAGCCCATTTTTCCTGTTCTAAAAAAGCTCGAAGGTGAACAAGATAGGGCTCTTCGAGCTCCTCTTCTATCACACGCGCCCACGATGGGGGAATGTCGAACGGGAGCATCTCTATCATTGTTCATCCTCAAAAAAAACAAAAGCCAAGTGTACGAAAGTTAGGCTTTTTTCTCACACTCTCTTGCAAGCCTATCCCAATGATCTATACAATTGTTCGCAATTAATCCTTGAGAGGAGAGGCTAGTGACAAACGACCCATACGGCGTAGAATTTGCAAAACTCAATATTCAACAAAAGCAAGCGGTGACTCACAAAGGCGGCCCAGCACTTGTTATTGCTGGTGCTGGCTCTGGCAAAACACGCGTTGCCACCATGCGTATAGCCCATCTTATACGAGAAGGCGTCCCTGCACAAAAAATTGTCGCTGTCACCTTCACAAATAAAGCAGCAAAAGAGATGCGAGAGAGAGTTCACGCTCTTATTGGCTCCTCCGTCTTGGTCTCTACATTTCACAGTCTCGGCGCTCGCATTTTGCGCGATATGGCCCATCTTCTCGATTATCCACAAAACTTTGCTATCTACAATGAAGCAGAAAGTGAAAAGATCCTCAAGGGGATTCTCAAAAGCCGCTCTCTAAAAACAGACAAAATCTCTCTTGTGCAAGCTGCTGTCTCAAAAATCAAAGGTGCCCCCTCTCTTTTTGACGGATACGATGCTCAAACACAATCGATCTTTACTGAATACCAAAAAAAGCTCAAAGCATCTGGAGCAGTTGATTTCGATGATCTTATCTACCTTCCATTAGAGCTTTTCTCAGCTCATCCTGAGACACTCTCTTGCTACAATGAAAAGTGGAGCCACATTCTTGTAGACGAGTATCAAGATACAAGTGAAAGCCAGTGCCAATATGCCGCTACCTTAGCTGGCAGTGAGCACAATATTTTTGCTGTCGGTGATCCCGATCAGTCGATCTACTCCTGGCGAGGCGCCAAGATCACAAATATCCTCTCTTTCCAAGATCGCTTTCCTGGGGCCCAAATCATCCGACTAGAGCAAAACTACCGAAGTACTAATACCATTTTGCAGGCATCAAACGCTGTAATTAAAAAAAATAGCAGTCGGTATGAAAAGGATTTGTGGAGTGAGCGAGGAAGAGGAGAGCCAATAGAGACGCACATAGCACAATCAGATAGAAAAGAGGCAGAATTTGTCGCTGAAACTCTGCAATCTCTCGATCTTTGCCTCGACAATATCGCCATTTTATATAGAACAAATGCTCAATCTCGACCTCTTGAAGAACAGATGCTCAATTGCCGCATTCCATATCGAATTTGGGGCGGTATTCCATTTTACTCGAGAAAGGAGATCCGAGATGTGTTAAGCTTTTTACAACTAGCCTCTCTTCCTCAAGATACCATCGCATTCGAACGCTCTATTAAGACAATTGGCCACGGTATCGGCGCTGTAACCATTTCCAAAATTCAACAGCTTGCGCTCTCGAAAAACATTCCCATTTTTACTGCTGCTCTTGAAGCAGTGCATGAGGAAGGGCTTTTTACGAAAAAACAGCGTCTCAATATCGAAGAGTTTTGCTCTATAGTTTCCTCTCTACGACAGCAAATTGATGGAGATAGCGCCTACTCACTTATCTCGTCAGCTATCCACGATAGTGGCTACCTCTCTGTCCTTGAAAAGGATGAAGAGAGTCTGACAGAGCGAAAAGAGAATTTAGAGCAGCTTTTAGCACGAGCGCAAGAGTGGGATGATCTGAACGAAGGAAAATCACCTCTTCTATTGATCGAAGAGCTTGTTCTCGAGGGAGCAAGAGATCAAAAAGAAGAAGCAGGACCTCACATCACACTTGCTACAATACATAATGCCAAAGGCCTTGAATTTGGCTGTGTCTTTCTCGTTGGGCTCGAAGAAGATATCTTTCCTCATATCAACGCAAAAAAAAGCCCCTCTGATATAGAAGAGGAGCGTCGCCTTTTCTATGTAGGCATGACAAGAGCTAAAGAGAGACTTTTTATGAGCGCTTCAAAAAGCCGTTTTGTCTTCGGTGGAGTTCGTTACATGGCACCAAGCCGCTTTCTACGAGAGGTTCCAAAAACACACTGCTCATCTACAAAAGGGCTCTCTCTTTACTCTCCAAAAATAAAAGAAAAAATTCCCGCTACCACCAAACCCCTCGATCAAGGTCAAGTAGTGCTTCATCCAAGCTTTGGTATTGGCCGCGTTGATGCTATTGTCGAGACAAGCGCAGGAAAGGCGTATGAAGTGACCTTTTCCAATGATTCGACAAAACGAAAAATTTTAGCTGCTCACTCTCCAATGAAGGCTTTACGATGAATACTCAACGCGATTTAGTCTCTAATAGAAAGGCCACCTTTCAGTACGAAATCCTCGAAACATTCGAAGTTGGTATCCAACTTGTTGGAACAGAGATAAAATCCCTTCGTACACATGGCGGTAGCCTACAAGAGGCCTTTATCTCTTGTGAAAAGAGAGAACTTTGGCTCATCAACTCCTCAATACCACCGTATCGCTTTGGTAATATCTACAATCACGAAGAGCGCAGAAAACGAAAACTTCTCGCCCATCGAAAAGAGATAAATAAAATTTCTGCGGCTATCCAAGAAAAGGGGCTTACCTGTATTCCTCTTGCTATTGTATTAAGAAGAGGCCGGGCAAAAGTAAAAATTGCCCTTGCTAAAGGTAAAAAGCTTCACGATAAGAGGCAAACCATCAAAGCTCGCGAAGATAAGCGGGCAATTGAACGAATGATGAAAAATCAATAATAGGTGTTTTACGTGTGCTGTGCCCCCACAAGCTGCATTCGAAGATGCTGTTCTACTCTCTGCTATCCCTTTCATAGAGCAGCTCTCGCCATTAATTATAGTTATCACTCTCTTATAAGTAGAATCTCGCGCATTGCCTCCTACATCTTTCCTATTTCCAAGGAACCTCCGGCTGCTGGACATGTTGGAGAAAATCTATATGCACAAAATGTTCGTATCCTCTTTGTCAATGGAATCGGATACACTAAACCATCTTCTCTTCAAGCTGCTGAAAAGATCTCCGAAATCTTTGGTTCTAGCCGTGTTGACTACTGCTTTCTACCGCTTTGCTACACACAAGTTCTGCAATCTATTATCTATAAAAAACAGCCTAAAGGAAGCGATCTTCTCTTAAAAACTATCCGAAAGTGCCTCAAAGGGCTTGAAAATCAAAATTCTCAAAAAGAAAAAACCCTTAAAAGCGGTGAACGTCTGATAATTATTGCTCATTCTGCAGGAGGTATCGCAATAGAGACCATCCGAGAAAATCTCAAACGAAATGAAAAAAGAGATATCGACATTCTCTCGTTTGGCTCTGCTCACCATTTTCGCAAAAGTTATGGCTTTAATAACGCTATCAATGTAGTTGCTCGGGGAGATCCTGTGCTCTATCTGTCTGAAGTCCTTCTACAGTGGGTTCATAATTTGCGAGAATCTCGAACTCTTCCGCGCTTTGTTGGATCGCCTGTTCCCAAGATTACTCTAGGGCGCCATCATTTTCTCAGCGAAGATTATCAAAATGAACTTCAAAACATCAAAAAGGAGTATGACAGAGATATTTCTCAACCTCGAGATGAGAAAGAACTTACACGAGGAAACACACTTCAGTCTCTAGGTCTATCTCCTCCGATTCGTCGCAAAAACTAATTTACATTTTCCACTCTTTGCATAGATACTCTATCTCTATTAGGAGATACTGCTCATGACCAAGTTTCTTTCTTTACTACTGTGTGCTCTTTGTCTTTGCACTTGCCTCTTTACTCAAGAAGAGATCCTCACTGAAGAGGCTCAAATTGCCCTTCTTATAGATGCGACCAAAGCCTCGCTAGAAGAGCTACAACAAGTGCAAAGCTACCTGCTCTCATTTAGAAAGCAAGAGGCTACCTGCATCAGCTGCCCTGATGATATCGAAGGACTCTATCAGCTCTCCTGTTGCGGCCTAAACCTTCTTCAGGCAATACAAAAGGCCAATATCGAACCCTACTTTCGCGTCGCATTCTTAGAAGAGCTCGAGACAATCTCAAAAACCGCAAAACATAAAGCCCTACCGACACTATAGTTCATGAGCAAAAAAAAACCGTTATCCATTATCGACCGAGAAACAAAGAAACCCTTTCTTGAAATGGTTTGGGGTCAGTGGTGGCTTCACTTTTTATATGGAGAGACTTTTTTTTCCAAACTGCTCGGCACACCCCTTCTCCACACTCTTTTTCGCTGGCCCCTTCTTTCTTGGGCAATCGGAAAATATTACGATTCACGCTTGAGTAAGCGACATATAGCGCCATTTTGCCGCCATTTTGACATCAATATGACAGAATGCGAGCTTCCTATTGAAGAGTTTCATAGCTTCAATGACTTTTTTACACGACACCTTCGCTCAGAAACACGTCCGCAGGCAGAAGGGGCAGATATTATCACCATACCTGCTGATGGCCGTTACACCTTATCCCCACAGTTGGAACAA
>Ga0180437_10006451_pt1 | contig 15613 bp, 12 predicted proteins | sample SS_ome_4_FD_132410 | JGI IMG/M metagenome (GOLD analysis project Ga0180437, IMG submission 132410) | Hypersaline lake sediment archaeal communities from the Salton Sea, California, USA - SS_3_D_1 metaG | ecosystem: Environmental > Aquatic > Non-marine Saline and Alkaline > Hypersaline >...
AAAAAACACAAAAACCCCCCCCCCCACAAAAACCCCTAAGAAAACACCCACCCCCCCCCCCCCCCCCCCCCCCGGGATGCGGGTCGGTTTTCGGGCCGGAGCCGAGAGAATCGCGGACGCCGAATCAATATCCTTCTCTGGTTCTCACCCGGTACTTCTTTTTCGATGTGACGACCTCGATTTGGCGGTAGGCATTCTCAGGATCTTTATAGGATGTGTATCCTATGATGTACTGATGGCTGAGCTCCTGTTTGAGTTCCCGCATGGCCGCATACAGGGCATATTCCTTATCCAGGAAGAACGCCTTCCCGCCGGTCGCTTCCGAAAACCTAGTGAGCGTTTCGATGATACCGGCCGAGGTGAGCGAGGCCGCCCGCTTGTGCTTCTTGAGATACTGCTCGCTCAAGGGGATCTTGTAACCCACGGTGTAGATCGGAACATCGACTTTGCGGGCGATCTCCACGGCCTGCTCGGGCGTGGCATAGCTGTCGTTCTCGATCCCATCCGTCAAAAGCAGGAGAGCCCGCTTTTCGTTTTTGCCGCGATTGGCGAATTCCGGCGAAACCGCCACCGCATCGTTCAAGGCGGTCTGTCCGTAGGGTTCCGTTCTTTCCAGCACCTCGAGAAAGTGCTCTTTATCGGGCGCAAACTTGGACGCCACCTCTACCTCGCCGTCCGCGAAAATCAGGAGCGACACCTCATCCTGGGGTCTGAGCAGGTAGGTCAACAGGTAATTCAAGGCGGTTTTGCAGTCCTTCATCTTATCCTGGAGGGCCATGCTTCCGCTGACATCCAGGAGTACGGTCAGGCTCAGCGGCGCCTCAAAATCGTGTTTGAAATAGGAGATGCGCTGCTTTTTCTTGTTCTCATAGATGGTAAAGTCTTCCGCGGACAGGTCGTTGATATACCGGCCTTTCTTATCCTGCACCGTGACCGCGATGGAAACGGCACTGACGGAGATCTCATATTCCGATCCGGACTTTTCCTGTTGCATTCCGAGCGGCGCCGTCGCCGCGGCCCATCCCCCCAATATGAGGATCAGGAAAAAGAGGCCGGCATGCCGCACCCTGCGTAACATATCTTTTCCCGACCGCCTTATTCTGAGTGCCATCTCCAGTTTAGTCTTATGAGCACGGGAAACTTTCGAATTCCCTAAGGGAAAGATACACGCATCCGCTTTGATTGGCAACTTCAACGCGTGGTTGGATAATCAGGGAACGCCTGTCCTGTTGCAGCTTGCACTCGGCCGGGCTTTTGTATACACTGACCAGCAAATGACATTCCCACGCGTCATACTCCCTTCTGAGAGGTGACCATGCCTGGACAACCGGCTCCGATTATCACGGAACGGACTCCATTCCCACGGGTGTTCTGGACCGCCAACTCGATAGAAGTCCTGGAGCGTTTCGCCTATTACGGGATCTATTTCAGCTTCGGGATCTACTTGACCTCTTTAGGCTATACCCGCAGCCAATTGGGGATCGTCCAGAGCATCTTCCTGTTTTTGTCCTATGGAATCCCGTTTATCTCCGGCACATTCGCCGACCGCTTCGGCTTCAAGAAAGTCCTGATCGTTTCTTATCTGGCCTATCTTCCCTCCATTCTGCTCCTCATGGTGACCAAATCCTTTTCCGGCATCGCTCTCACCATGTTATCCATCGGATTGGCGGCCGGGATCTTCAAACCCTTGATTGCAGGGACCGTCCGTTCGGTGACCGACAAGACCAACAAGACATTGGGCTTCGGAATATTCTATGCCATGGTCAATGTGGGAGGATCGTTCGGACCCATCGTGATGGGCAACCTCCGGGCAATCTCCTGGAATTATGCCTTTATCGCGGCGGCCATATGTATCGTGGTGATGCTTCTCATCACCATCTTTTTTTATAAGGAGCCGGAGCGGGAAATCGAAGGTGTCACTCTCGGCCGGAAATTCAGAGACATGGGGGTTGCACTGTCCGATCTCAGGTTCACGATTTTCCTCATCCTGCTCGGTCTCTTCTTCTGGCTGCCGTTCTGGTGCTTCTTCAATCTCTGCGCCCTATATGTCGACAGCAACCTGGATACCGCCCGCCTCTATCTCAATCTTAAAGCCGTCATGGGACCCTTCCTGGCGGGGATTTTCTCGGATGTGGACGAGAACGGAGTGACCCGGGTCTTGGGAGAGACCATCTCGCATACCGGCTACATCATCATGATCCTCCAAGTTTTCGTATCCCGGGCCGTGGAGCGATTGAAGGCCATGCCTGTCTTTTTGACCGGGTTGTTCGTCTTGGCCATGGGCTTCGGCTTGATCGGATATGCCAACATCGGCGCTCCGGCCCTCATCTTTTTGGGGATTCTTTTGGTATCAGTAGGCGAGATGATTTCGTCTCCCCGCATTCAGGAATACATCACGTGGATCGCACCCAAGGAGAAGGCCGGACTCTATATGGGGACCAATTTCTTGGCCATCATGATCGGCGCCGCCCTAAGCGGAGTGACCTACACCTCACTCTACGGCAGATTCAACGACGGCGGACATCCCGATCGGGTTTGGTACGTCTTGGGCGCGCATATGCTCCTGGGATTGGTTCTGATCTGCATCTTCACCCGAACCGCGGGCGAGTTCAAAGAGCAGGAGCAGTGATCCCGCCCACATACCGGAAAGGGAGATAGCGCCCATGCTCATCCAAGAAAAAGTCGGCCAGGCCGTCAAGCTCCTCCAGGAACTGGACGCGGACTGCTGGATCACCTTTGTGCGTGAGACCGGAATCATGCGGGATCCTATGCTGGATTACCTGATCCTCTCGGATGTCACCTGGCACTCGGCCTTCATCATCACCCGCAGCGGCGAAACCTATGCACTCGTGGGACAGATGGACAAGCAATCGATCGAGGATCTCGGGGTGTACACGCATGTGCTGAGTTTTGTGGAGGGAATCAAAGAGCACCTGATCACGACACTCCAAAAACTGAGGCCCCGTTCCATCGCGGTCAATTTTTCTCAAACTTCGGAAATCTGTGACGGCCTGACGCACGGGATGTTCCTTACGCTCAAGGATCTGCTGAGTGAGATCGGATATGACGATCGGCTGATTTCCTCGGAGAAGATCTGCTCCCGCCTCAAGGCGCGCAAGACTCCCGATGAGATCGCGCGCATCAACCGGGCCATTGAACATACGCTTGAGATCTTTGCCCTGGTATCCTCCTACATCCGGCCAGGGCGCACCGAAAAGGAGATCGCCGGCTTCATGATCCTGGAGGTGGAAAAACGCGGGCTGGATTTCGCCTGGGATAGAAGCCATTGCCCGGCCGTTTTTACCGGCCCGGCTACGGCGGAGGCTCATTACGCGCCCACCGACCGGCCGGTGGAGCGGGGCCATATCCTCAACATGGATTTCGGTGTCAGGTGCGAAGGCTACGTGTCCGACCTGCAGCGGACGTTCTACGTATTGGAGCCGGGAGAGGCTCAGGCCCCTCCCGAGGTCCAGCGGGGCTTCGACACCATCGTGGGAGCCATCCGGTCGGCCGCCTCCGCCCTTAAACCGGGAGTGCGGGGAGTCGACATCGACAGGATCGCCCGAGACCACATCGTCTCCCGAGGATACGATGAATTTCCCCATGGACTGGGGCATCAGGTGGGGCGTTTTGCCCACGACGGGACCGCTCTGCTGGGCCCCGCATGGGAAAAGTATGCCGCCAAACCCTTCGAGATCATCGAAGAAAACATGGTCTTCACCATCGAGCCGAGGCTCAAGGTTCCGGGCCGCGGCGTCGCGACCATAGAGGAGATGGTGCTGGTCACCGCCTCCGGAGCCGAGTTTCTTTCCTCGGCTCAAACCGAACTGATTCTGATTTCATGAACCGTCCTCAAGTTGGGGATTATTTGGGGAGTGAAGGAGAAGAGAGGCTTTAGACCATGATAGGAAGAGCCGAATCGGCGCAGCGGTGGCGGTCCATTTCATGGGTCGGGCTTGGCCTGCTGTTGATCTTGATCCCATCCTCTCTTCGGGCTCAAGAAGAGGGGCATGAACACGAGGAGCATGCCCATCACCTGGGCTTGATGATCGGACCGGTCTACAGCGTGCATGAGAAGACGCTCAATCCCGGAATCGGCATCGAATACGAACGGGTACTTCCCCTTGGAGACCGCATCCTGGGAATCGGCATGGGCTTCGAGACCATTCTGGCGGAGCACGACCACTACGTCGCCTCGCTCCTCATTCACATCCATCCTATCCGCGAGGTCACGCTGACGGCCGGCCCCGGACTCGCGTATATCAAGCACGGGGGAGAGGAGTGGGAGAGGCGCCTGGCTTTTCATTTCAGCGCGGGCTATGAGTTCGAGCTGGGCAAGATGTTCGTCGCGCCGGCTTGTGAATTGGGTCTGGCCGGTGAGGATGTGCACCTCATGTTGGGAGCCCACATCGGATTCGGATTTTAGGCGGCGCCTGAATTTCCATTCCCGTCCGAGGCGTTATTCCCGGTTTCGTTTTTCGATCGATTATGCTCGGTCGCAAACCTGAATTCCACCGCCTTTCTCGCTTCGAAGTAGATCTTAGACATCATCTTGAATAGGCGTTCACGGTCCACATCTTCCATAGGTCGAGATTGAAATTTCGAGCGGAATTCCGAAAAATCGACATCCGATTTGTACTCCGGATATAGGCCTTCGGTTACGGTTATTATGCCCACACACAGATAGATCCGGATAAGCCCCGATGTGTTCAGGTCGTACTTTTCGATCAGGAAATTGATGTAATCGTCGATCCAGTGCGGAACGACGACTTGTATTCTTTTATTCACGTATGTAATCCTCTCCGCTATTATAGCACCTTTGGGTGGCGGGGTGAATGAGGGGGCAGGTCCCCGGTTTACTTGCGCCTGAGCTTTTTGATTCCCTTAACGGCGAGGACCGTAATGTAAAAAGCCACGATACCGGAAAAGATCGTCATTAAGGCGATCAGTGCCCCATAGCTACATCCATGCATCCGGATCGGCGGTACGAACCATTTGGTTCAGATGCGGGGTTCCCAATTCATCTTGAATCGTTTGACCTCCCGAAATCCGTCCTCATTCTCCGCTATGGTGTAAAGAAGGCCTTTTTTCAGCACCATAAGAGGCACCGGGAGGCTGATCCGGGCGGCATATCGGCCCTCGGAATCGAAGACGTCATAGTGTTCGCCCGCCTCCGCTCCCACCTTGACATGGATCTTGACATAGATGCGGCCTCCGTCGTCACAGGAGAAGCCGGAAAAGGGCGGATATTGGTCGGGAAAGCGGATATCCCATTGGGGAGGCGGCGGACCCTCACCGAACATGAGCCGCAGGAGCGCCTCTTTGTCATTTTGCGTGATGGGGAGGGCATCGTATTCCCGCGTCAGGGTGCGGATGTGGTTTCCCGCCTGGTCGTGTATATGAAGGGCGTATTCCATCCTCAGAAAATCCCCCCAGATGATCTCTCCCCGGTGATTCACATTCCATCTCAAGCCGGTCATGCTGCGGGCGGCGAAAAAGTGCAGTACCGGCGGCGGTGTAACCGGCAGGGAGACGATGGTACGGAGCGGACCCAGTTCCGGATCGAAGAGCTTGAGTTCTGCGGTCGGCTTATCCGCCGGCATCAAGTAGCTTCCGACCATGCTTCCGTCCGGTGTGAATCGGGGGCCGGTAAACTGAAACTTGTCCGCTGTGGAAAGCTGCCGGATGAATTTTCCATCGAGGCTCAAGAATTTCAAGGCTCGCTGGCCCATATCGAAGACCAGGATCTCGCTCCGGGGAGTGATGATGATCCCGACCGGGAGTCCAAATTCTCCGGGTCCCTGTCCCTCGCGGCCGATGGTCCTGAGATAGCGGCCGCCGCCGTCGAATGCCTTAATATCGGCCGCCCCTTCATCCAGGACATAGATGTTTCCATCTTCGTCCACATCCAGAGTGCGTATGTCCTGCAGCATCTGCGGCTCATGGTCTTCGGAGCCGGTGATGACGAGGTCTTGTTCCAGATTCAGGGAGGCTTCCGGATAAAGAGGAACAGGGGGATTCATCACTCGGGTGATGCCGTCCCGAACCTCGATCCGGCCTCCCCATCCGGAATCGGAAGAACCACAGGCCTTAAAGAAGAGTATCACTATTATGCTCCCTAATGACATGATAAGGCTGAACTTAATCTTCATGGTCCTCCTCAAGCTTACAAACCACGGTTGTTTAATCTCTTATCTATGATCCAACTTATTTCACATCCCAGTGGTCGAAGTGCAGCATGGCGTTAAAGACCAGGAAAAACGAGCCGTGGGTTTGATGGCGCCGCATGGGATTCAGCGCGAACATAACAACCTCCGATCATCAGGGCCGGAGAAGACTTTTTCCATGTCGAATGGCGGAGCAAAGATTTCACGGCAAGGGATAACGTGTGAGACCTCCTCGTCGGGATTGCGGTAAACAGGCAGGATCGAGTTGCATCAGAAACGGGAGCAACGTATATGAATTTCGACCGGCGGTCAAGTAAAATCAACCGCTCAGGCTGGGCTTCGGGGATTAGAAACCGCGCGGGTCTGCCCCCTCCTGCCCGATTGACAATCCAGGCGGTCCCATGCTTTAATAATTGTTCGAGGAGAGCGCGTTTTCAGCAACCCAATGGCCCGGATTTACGTTTTAATTATATAGTCATAGCAAAAAAATGAAGGAGTGAAGAATACCAGAGGGCGAGCGATCATGAAATGTCCGCGATGCAGCTTCGACAATCCGACCGACACCAATTACTGCGGCCGCTGCGGCATGCCGCTCAACATGGACCTGCAGGAAACCTTCGCCTACGATAAAGACACCCTCAACTACATCATGGAGGGGATACAGCGCGGTACGGTCATCGCCGACCGATATGAGGTCATCGAGGAGTTGGGCGGCGGGGGAATGGGTTCCGTGTACAAGGTCTTCGATAGAAAGATCAACGACAAGGTCGCCCTCAAGCTCATCCGACCCGAGATTGCGTTTGACACGAAAACCATCGAGCGCTTCAACAACGAATTGAAGCTGGCGCGGAAAGTGACCCACCGCAACATATGCCGCCTTTACGATCTAGGCGAGCACGGCAAGCTCCATTTCATCACCATGGAATACGTTTCAGGTCAGGACCTCAAGCGCATGATCCGCATGACACGACAGCTCAGCATCGGTACGGCGGTGGCCGTCGCCCGTCAGATCTGTGAAGGATTGGCGGAATCTCACCGGCTAGGAGTCGTGCACCGCGACCTGAAGCCCCAGAACATCATGATCGACTCGGAGGGCAATGTTAAGATCATGGATTTCGGCATCGCCCGATCCCTTTATTCCAAGGGTGTCACCATGACCGGCGTGCTGGTGGGAACCCCGGAGTACATGTCACCCGAACAGGCGGAGGCCTCGGATGTGGATCACCGCACCGATATCTACGCCTTGGGCATCATCCTCTATGAAATGGTGACCGGGGAGGTCCCTTTCCGCGGCGAGACTCCCCTGAGTATCGCGATCAAGCACCGGGAAGAGATTCCCCAGGATCCCTGTGACCTCAACGCCCAGGTTCCGGAAGACCTCTGTTCCGTGATCCTCAAATGCCTGGAAAAGAGGAAGGAACGGCGTTATGAATCGGCCCAGGCGCTGCTTAAAGACTTGAGCAACATCGAACAGGGGATACCGACCATAGAGCGCCTGATCCCCAAGCCCAAACGCAAAACCGATGTGTCCAAGCGGGTCACCGTCAGTTTCCAGCCGAAAAAAATCTTGATCCCGGCCTTGATTGTCATGGCCGCGGCGATCTTCGTGCTCGGAATCAAATGGGTCACCGGTCGAGGCGGCGGTCCTTCCGGCGAAGGCGAGGCGGTCTCCGTTTCCGCGACTGCAGGGGATCGGGCTCCGAGTAAAAAAGCCTCCCCGCCCGCATCCAGGCCGAAACGGCAGATCGATGTCGTCATTCCTGCCATGCCCGATCCGGCCGGACGGGGTGAAACCGGCTTTGAAGGCCCCGAGGATATCGCCAAGATCATGAAATTATCTCGGCAGTATTTGGACGAGCAGGCCGGCGAGATCCAAATAGCCGGCGGCATCATGCAGATCCTGCAGTTCGGCGCGGCCAACCTCCTCAAGCTGCTTTCCGATGAGGACATCCAGGGAATCATCGATTCCGTGGACAAGATCGTCGCGTCCATGGATGCCGGGAACCCCTTCCGGGAAGAGTGGAAGGGTGTCGTCGCCGATATCAAGGGGTGGCAGAAGCTCAGGCAGGATGGGGATGAGAAACAAGCCGAGGCAGCCTATGCCAGTGCCATGACGAGACTCAACCGTCTCATCTCCCGTATCCGGATCAAGGAATCGACCGACCAGTCCCGCATCGCGGTCAAGCGGGCCTGGGAAGAGCGGGAGCCGGATTCGGCTTCAGGGCAGGAAAATCTCCTTTTCGACCTGGCGTCCAAGACCGTCCGGAATGCCGACCAGGCCTACCGTGCTCGGGAGTACGACAAGGCCGGCATCCTCTACACACTGGCAGGGGAAATCTTTACCCAGAGCGGGGAATGCACCGGCGATGCCGAATGTGTCCTGTTGCTGAGAGAACTGGCGGCTAAAAGACGGGAGAGAGCCGACCACCCCGATATCCAGAAAGACCTGAATACCTACGTGGAAGCGGAAAAAATAGAAGAGAACGCGGATCGCTATCTCAACCGGAAGCAGTATCGTACCGCTGCAGAGCTTTTCCTCCAGGCCGCGGTGCTTTACGAACAGGCCGCGCTGGGTGAGCCTCCCCGACGCTAGAAAAATGGGGAAGAAAAATGGGGACAGTCCCCCCATTTTTTCAAAGCAGCTTGAACGCCAAACGATCCCGGAGGACGACGACGCGGATGTTTTCCGTTATGAGGGTCAACTCATAGTCCAGGCCTTGATAAGCGTCGTCCCGGCCTATGCCGAAGATCACGGCACCGGTGAACATGGATTCCGCGCATCGTAGCCGTAAGCCGCGGCTTTCCTCCGGACGAAAATCATTGACAAAGGTCCTGCCTCCGCATATCGCTTGCCGGCCGCGGCTGAATCGGCACTCCAGGCTCATCTGAGAAAAGGTTTCCTGAGATTCATTTATTATCTGAACGATCAGCTGCGGCATGTAAATGTCATGCCCGGCGCTGGTGTGTTTTTTGATAAAACCGGCTTCGGTGATCGATATGTCGAGATGGGATAGAATCTGCTGCCCCCGATCGAGCCTCCGTTTATATTCACGGCTCTGGTCGGTGGGTATGATATTCGCCAGCAGCAGCACGACATAAACGATCAACGCCAAAACGGTCGCCGAGGTGGCCAGGATGAAAACGCGGACCGCCCGGTCACGGGCATCGACCTTGCGCTGTCCGAAGTCTTTGAACACGGTTACGGCTCAGGCATGGGCGATCAGCGGAATAGTCTCCCAACTTCATCGTCCATCCCCGTCATTTCCCACCTTATAAGGGCGAGCGGGATCATACCGGCCTCCAGAAACCGATCCATGAAATCCTTGAACACAAATCGATCACCGAGCTGTCGGCCGCGGTCGGCGATGAGTTTTTGGAGCTGCACCGACCCGATCAGATATCCGACTCCATAGGTGGGCTGGCGCATGTAGAGTTCGATGTCGTGCCACATGGTGGAGCTTTCCTCCGGCAGCCATGCTTTGGGAGTCATATCGCTGTTGAATTGGAATCCCTCCAAGAGGGTCAGTTCATTGCTGTGCAGCTTGAGGTCGGAGATGGCGCGGGCGGCTCTGAATGCCAGCAGGTTGTAATCCAGCTCTCGGGCGCGGGGTCTTTGGTCGAGAAACCCCATATGCATCAGGATTTCCTCCATGCCGGTGGCCAGGGCTTCGGCGCGGGTTCCGTCTATGAAGTAGAGTCGACTCGTCCCCCGGATCGGCCGCTGGTCCCGGCGGTGTCGGATCGCATCCGGCCCATGCCCGACAAAGTCATGCGGCATGAGCGGGAGGGGATCTCGCATCTGGATGTGGGAGAAATAATCGACCACTTCAGGCCTGGACCACTGCGTGCGTGGATTCAGGGTCATATAATCCGGGACGGTCATGACCTCTTCGGTCTTGAGAAAATTCAGCAGAAATTCCTGGGACCGGTTGAAGAGCCGGAGGTATTCTTCTTCGTTATCCGTCATAGCGAGGGGAGGGAGTTTCCGGTTTTTATGCTCTTCCAGTTTCATCATGGCCATGGCGCGCTCGTATTCCCGTTCGCACACCGCCATCAATGTTTCCCAGGTGTAGGGAAGCATCTGAACATTGCGCAGGTACCAATCGTAGTTTTCTTTGCCGATGCCGGCCCGAGCTGTCCATCGGTCCTGTCGCGCCTCCAGCCAGGCGCGGAAATCATCGACCGCGGCTTGTGCATTTTTGACAGCCGGAATCAGGTCGGGATGATGTTCGGCACAGCGGGCCGCAAAATCGGCGAGCATTCCGCTCTCTCTCCGCTTGGAACGGATACCGAGCATAACCAGGTCGGCCGCAGGATTCCTGAGGTTGTCTTTGGCTTGGTCCAGGATCCGAGGTACGGCCTCCAGCTTCCTCTGCAGGGCCGCGCTCCTGTCATCCGAGGCGGGGAGGCGCGGCAGCCGGATCGGGTCGAACATTTTGGGGCCGAACTGGAAATTTACCACGATGTACCATGCCGGATCCCGCTCCCAAGGCCGCAGCACACGGTGCTCGAATTCGAGGCCGTTCATCTCTGCCCGGACGAGCATGTGGTCCACCTGCTGCGGGACTGGCCAAGCCGAGGGATCGATCGCCTGCAGGCGCCGCTGCAACTCTCTCAGGCTGCGGCGCTGCTCTCGCATGGCCGCCGGGGTATAATCCGGAACGCCATCCTTGGTCTTGGGTTTCTGAAGCTCACGAAATTCCCGGAAAAGGCTCACCAGATCTTCGTAGTCCTGTCCCGCCACTATTGCGGTACCGGGCCTGTGTTTCCCCCCGACCCATACCGTCACCAGGAGAATCGTCGACAAGAGCGCCAGACCCAACCATACTTTTCTTGCTGAATTTTTCATACCTTACATCATACATGCATCAGTCCGATATCTTCAAGACCGCATCTGGAGCGATAAAGAAAGAACGCGATTGGTTCCGCCTTCACTCCGGAGCAGGCGCCATTCCCCGGGATTCGGGTGGGATCGGGGGAAAGAATGGGGACTGTCCCCATTCTTTTTATTCGTAGCGCAGGCTCTTTATCGGATGAGCTCGTGCGGCTCTGATCGATTGATAGCTTACCGTAACAAGCGCGATAGCCAAGGCCGCTGCCCCGGATAAGAGGAATGGCCAGATCGCCAGAGTGGTCCTGAAAGCGAAGTTGCGAAGCCAGTGGTGCATCCCGTAGAAAGCCAGCGGCCAGGCCAGCAGATTGGCAATGCCCAGCCATTTCACGTACTCCCTTGACAGCAAGACCACGATTCCTCCCACCGAGGCGCCCAGGACCTTGCGCACTCCGATCTCTTTGGTCCGGCGTTCCGCCATGAACGACGCCAAGCCGAAAAGTCCCAGGCAGGCGATGAAGATCGCCAATCCGGCGAAGGCGGAGAATACGTTCCCGGCCAGGATCTCTCCCCGGTAGTCCCGGTTTAAACGCTCGTCCAGAAACACGAAGTCCACCGGTTGGCCCGGATTGAAGGCTTCCCACCGGTCCTCGATGGCGCGCAGGATTTTATCCGTATCTCCCGGGCGGATCCTCAGCGTCAGGAAAATCCCCGGCTCCTCCTGCAGGAGGAACATTCCCATCGGACGGATGGCCTCACGCAGCGACTGCAGGTGAAAGTCTTTGACCGTACCGATAATGGTGAACGGCTCATTTTGATCACTCAACGGGATGATTCGTTTCCCCACCGGATTTGTGATCCCCAGGGCCCTCACGGCCGCCTGATTGAGGACCACGGCCGAGGCATCGGTGGTGTTTTCGAGGGAAAAAAACCGCCCCTCATCCATGAAGAAACGATAGGTCGGTTTGAAGTCGTGATCCACGGCGATGTTGACCAGCGTGTAGTTGGTGTTGGTGTCCTGTCCTTCCACACGAAAGATGTGAGCGGAAAGACTCATGAAAGGCCCGCCCGATGAATAAGCGGCCTCGATGATATCGGGATTCTTCCTAAGCTCGGCCTTGAACGCCGCCTGCTGATCACCGAGTGCTTGGGCGTTCTGGAGAATGACCATGTGCTCCTGTTCGAATCCCAGATTCTTGTTCCTCAAGTAATGAAGCTGTCCGTAAATCACCAAGGTGCTTATGAAAAGCGTGATGGTGGCGAAAAACTGAAATACCACCAGCACATTGCGCAGCCGCCGCTCGCGCGCACCCGATTGCATCTTTCCCTTGAGAACCGCAACCGGGCGTAAAGAAGCCAGCATGAAGGCGGGATACGCCCCGGCCAGGATCCCGATCAAGACGGCAAACCCGACAATCACCGGCAGCACATACCAGCTTCCCAGGACCGCCATGGAGATCTCCTTGTCCATGATACGGTTGAAGAGCGGCAGCGTAAGCCGCACCAAAATCACGGCCAAGCCAAAGGCCGCCATGCTCAGGACCAGGGATTCGGTCAGGAACTGCTGAATCAGCTGTCGTTTCTGGGAGCCCACCACTTTTCTTACCCCCACCTCGTTGGCCCGTTTCCCGGCCCGGGCGGTTGCCAGGTTGGTGAAGTTGATGCAGGCTACGAGCAGGATCACCAGTGCGATGGCTGCGAATATGACCACCGTGCTGTAGCTTCCGTTCGCCTCCAGCTCGTTATCGATGTGCGAACGTAGATGGATGTCGAGCAGGGGCTGGGCGAAAAAGCCGAAATAGTTGCCGGTCTCCAGGAACTTTTCGAAGCTCATGCCGAAACCTTCCTGGATAGTCGGTTCGATATATTTTTTGGACAGCTCAAGAAGTTTTGCGTCGAATCGAGCAAAATCTGCGTTCTCGTCCAAGACCAAATACGTGAAGGTGCCGTTGTTGAACCAGTCGGGCACCTCGCTGGGGGGATAGCTCAGGGATGAGGCCAGAAAGTCGAATTTGAAGTGTGAATGCGTGGGGAGCTCCCGGACGACGCCCGTGACTTGATAGGATCTTTCATTTTCCCCCTGCAGCACTTTTCCCAGGACATCGGTGGAGCCGAAATATTTCTCCGCCATCGCCGGTGTGATCACGATCGAATCGGGCTCTGCCAGAGCCGTCTGTGGGTCTCCGGCGACCATGGGCAAAGTGAAGACCTCGAAGATGTTCGGATCGGCATAGAAGAATTTTTCCTCCTTGAACTGCTTGTCTCCGTATGTAAGGTAGGTCCGCCGAATCCGGAACAGACGGGTCGCCAGGGCCACTTCCGGTAAATCTCTGACCAGAGCTTCCGCCAGTGGTGCGGGACCATCGGCGACGGTGAAGCTATTGGTGCCGACGTCGGCCTTCATGCCGACTCGGCAGATTCTGGGTGCCTTGTCATGGAACCGGTCATAACTGAGCTCATGCCGAACGAAGAGCAGGATAAGCAGACAGCTGGCGATGCCGACGGCCAATCCGGTCATGTTAATAAAGGTGTAGCCCTTATTGTGCTTGACGGCCCTGATGGCCATCTTCATGTCGCTTCTCAACATGTGCCATCTCCAAACCATAATATGTGTGATTTTTTGGGGCAGCAGACGCAGGATCTGTGCCCAATACCACGTATCCGCCCGTCGCCTTCCATCCTTGAGGGCGAAGGAACGGTAGCATTCTTCAAAATCTCCCAGCGGGGTGTGCCAGATGTCGTCGTCCAGGATCCGGTCCAGGATTCTTTCGGCAATCCGAGGAGGTTTAAGCGGCCTTTGGGAGCTTCTCATCTCAGGCTCCTTTCATTCGTACAGGCCTCTTGCTCCACATCTTGGCCTGCAGCTCCCGTGCCTTCTCCAGGGCCTGGAATCCGGCGGTGGTGAGGCGGTAAATCCGCTTCCGACGCCCGCCTCGTTCGGGCGTGGATTCCGACAGCCGAGAGGTGAGACAGCCGTTTTTTACCAGACGATCCAAGGGCATATAGATCGATCCCAGCTGCCATTTTTCGCCCGTAATCTCTTGGATCTTTTCCCGGATGGGCACGCCGTAGGCATTCTCTTCGAGCCGCATGATCGCCCACAGGATCAATTCCTCAGTTCGGGTTAAGAGCTTCATTTGTTTAAAATATTTAGGATCGCATAGATATATACGCAGCATTGTATCAAAAGGTTTCCCTCGGCCGCCTTGTCGTTTTTTCCGACGGATCCGGGCCTCCAAACGGTTTTGACCTTGACGGCTCCCAGGGAAAAGAGGTGTTCAAAACCCGTCGAATCTGATATCAATAGGATGGGATTGGATTTTTTGCAGAGGAGGCCGATATGACTATCCGTGATCGTCTGACTAAACCCCTGACGCGATCCTTGATCGTCCTGGCGCTGGGGATCCAGGTCCTCAATCTCCAGGCCAATGAAGCCAAGCGCCGTTGGGAAATCATGAACCAGATCCGGCGTGACAAATTCGATATCATCCTCCCTCAGGTCATGCGTGAGAACCGGATCGATATGTGGATCACCCTGATGCGGGAGGGGAACTACGGCCCACTGTACCATGACTTGGGCGGCGGCTATGTTTCGGATTTCGGATTCTACATCTTTTTTGATCCCGGAGAGGGCCGGATCGAACGCCTGGCGCTGGGTATCGGAGGCTACGAGCTCCAACGCTGCGGCGCCTATGATTACTTCGGGCCCGCCTCGGAGCTGAAGAAGGTGGTCGAGGAACGCGATCCCCAACGCATCGGGGTGAATATGTCGGAGAAGATCGGGGCCGCCGACAGCCTTTCCCATACCGGGTATCTTCACCTCCGGAAGACTCTCGGCGTGCCCTATGCCGACCGGTTGGTGTCGGCTGAAAAATTGGTTTCCGACTTCCGCTCTCGCAGGGTCGCGTCCGAGATCGTGGTTTTCGGACAGGCAGGCGAGATTTCCCGGGAGATCGCGGAACTCGCCCTTTCCAATGAGGTCATCACACCGGGGGTTACCATGCTGGAGGATGTGGCCTGGTGGATCAAGGACCGGCTCCTCGAAAAAGGGCTCGAGGCCTCCTTCGGGCTTCCCTCGATTTATATCACCGGACCGTCCGGAATCGAAGCCAGCTCCAATCGGAGGATCATCCAGCGAGGCGATCTCATCATGATCGATTGGGGAGTGGGTCTCATGAATTTCTACACCGATATGAAACGCATGGCCTATGTCCTGAAAGAGGGGGAGACTCAGGCGCCGGCGGGCATTCAGAACGCCTTTGATCAGGCCGTCAAGGTCCGGGAAGTGATCCGGCGCAACATCGAGGTGGGCCGGACCGCAGCCGAGACGCTCGAGATTCTGAACCAAAAAGTGACCGAGGCTGGATTTGCGGTCATGAAAGAGTTCAACCGGCCTACCGACACGCCCCAGACCGAAGTGATCATCGGATGCCACTCGGTAGGTAACTGGGGGCACGGTATCGGCCCCTCCATCGCCTGGTTCAATCCCCAGCGCCTGACTTTCACCATTCAGCCCACTAACATGTTCGTGATCGAGTTTTTCGCCTACACGGCGGCGCCGGAGTGGGGAGGGGCCAAGGTGCGTATCCCGCTGGAGGACGATGCCATCGTGACG
>Ga0180437_10006454_pt1 | contig 15607 bp, 12 predicted proteins | sample SS_ome_4_FD_132410 | JGI IMG/M metagenome (GOLD analysis project Ga0180437, IMG submission 132410) | Hypersaline lake sediment archaeal communities from the Salton Sea, California, USA - SS_3_D_1 metaG | ecosystem: Environmental > Aquatic > Non-marine Saline and Alkaline > Hypersaline >...
ACCCGTAAGGGGCCGGCGAATCCGACCCGAAGATCACCCGATCCGGCCCAATTGCCGGGTCGCAGACCGCCTTCTCCACGACCTCCAGGGGCGCGGAGCTCGTCTCGAGATACACGTTCTCATGCCTGGCCGCAACGAGTAGCGCCATGTCGGCATAGGAACCGAAGTAATAGAATCCCTGTACGCCTATGTGACCGATGATGATGGGCACCTCAGGGTATTCCGTTGCGATGTCGTCGATAAAGACCGGATTGCTGAAGTAGACGGCACGTGAGGCACCGAAACCCGGCTTTCCGTTTCCTCTGGTCCTCGGGTATCCTATCGGATAGGGGTCTACACCGGTGTGGAAGAGTACGGCAACGTTGTTCTCTGCAATCACATCCATAATGGGCCTGTATTTGGCCCACAGTTCGGGCCAGCCTTCCATTCCTCCAGCGATCATCAGGGGCCATTCGCCCACCCCTTTTACCTCCGGCATCTTCAGGTAAGGCTCTATCTCTTTGGCAGCCTTTTCACCGTCAAGCTTGCACGGCTCGGGCATGGGCACATTGAATCCCACGAAGCACGCCGGAAACCTGTCGGGGTATTGCTGCACGACCTCGACAATCCTGTCGTTCTCATTCGGCAAGCCTATGGAACACAAGGCAATGCCCATATGAACGCCATGCTCGTCCATCTTCTTGGCCAGAGTCGTGGGGCGTTCACGCTCGGCCAGGTTCAGGATGTTCATGAACTCATGCTTGTAGTGTTTCCAATCCAGGTCCTGATCACCGGGTCCGGGCCCTGCCGGGTGACAGTGAGCATCGATGACTCTGCCATACCGAAATTTCATAGGTCACCTCCGTTCCGGCGTAAGAGCCTTGCTTTCATCCCTCATGCCCTTGTTTACCGGCGGCAGCCATTTCCGTCATGACGCGCTGGCCGAGTTCGCGGGGATGCTGGGGAGGATCCTCCAACACCTCCCTGCGTTCCAGGACCAAGGACCGAGAGGGACACTTAAAAGCACAAACACCACAGCCAATGCACTGATCCGGATTGACCCTCGACACCTTGCCCTTCTTGTTCTTGAGCTGCTTCTCCCCCTTTTCCTCATCCACCACCACCGTGATCCTGTCCTTGACCTCTGGGGCATCTTCGAGCTCGAGGGCATACATGGGACATCGTTTGACGCAGAGCCCGCAGCCAATGCAGGTGTCACTATCGACGCGCACCCGGTAGTTGGACGATGACATGCCTTCTGCGTGTTTGAGTTTGTGAAAGGCCTCGAAGAAGATACAGCAGTCCGGATCGCAATTGCAGATTGTGTCCGGAGCCTGCTCCCAGTTGGCAACACCGTGAACAAGCCCGGCCTCCGCGCTCTTGCGCAGGATTTCCTCCGCCTCCTGGCGGGTGATCTCGCGACCCATGCCGTTTTCGTCTATGTAGCGGCCGAGTCGGCCAAAATGGAGGCAGACCTCGGTAGGATACTTGGAATCCTCGAATTCCGGGTCCAGATTCTTGCGGTGCTTGCAGCAGCAGGTGGAGACGCTGAAATAGTCGTGCTGATCCAGCACCTTTCGCACTTCTTCATAGGGCCGAATTTCTCGCGTATCCTCGATGGTTCCCTCAATTGGCAAGGCCCGGAGATACTTTGTGTGGGTGTCTTTCCACTGGTCCCAACCACCGTGATAGTAGTACTGGTTCACCCAGGGCGCGATCCCCTTGGTCCTCTCGTCCGTGGAGCCACCCCACCAGGTGCTGCGATAATCCACAAAAAAGCCTTCGTTCAAGCTGTAGCGGACCGTATCCCCTTTGGCAATTCGAAAGACGAGCCCTTTCTGGGCCATCCCGTCCAGCCGTTCCCCCAACACAACCGGGTCCATCTGCTTCAGTTCGGCCAGCTCTTCGAGGCCCTTCCCGGAAAAGGGCATGCCCGTCAGCAGGGATGCCTCTTCCGGCGTATAGGTGGCCTTGATCATGGGCAGCAGCTCATCTGCCTCGGGAAGGCCGGAGATGCCCCCTTTCTTCAGCCAGTTCAGCAAACCCTCATAGATTTCTTGCTCAGACATGGTTGTCTCCTCACACAGGATCGAGTGCCCCGATCTTGGAAAGATGTTCGGCCATCTTCAGGTAGAGCTTGTCCCTCTTGTTCAGGATTTCCGCCTCACTTCGGCCCCCGTAGTCATAGATGCCCTTCCCTGTTTTTGCTCCCAGGTGTCCCTGTTCCACCCTCGCGTCGATCAAGGGGTGGGTCATGCCCAGGCCCTTCAGGATGTCATGGACAAGGTCAAGACCGGTGAAGTCCACGGTCTGAACCACGCCTACGATCGGAAGCCGGATGCCCAGGGTGAGCTTGACGGCTCGGTCAATGTCCTCCGGGCTTGCCCAGCCCTTTGCCAGCATCTCGAGCACGGGCATGGCCAGGGCGTTTTGAAGCCGGTTGACGATAAAAGAAGGCACGAACTCCTTCAACACCAACGTCTCTTTTCCGATGCGCTTCATCAGGCCGTCGGTGAAGTCCACGACTTCCTGGGCCGTTTCCGGACCGGGGACCACCTCCACCAGGGGGATGATGTGGGGCGGTGCGAACCAGTGCGCAATGACCAGGCGCTTCGGATTCTTTACCTCAGCGATACTGAAGACGTCCAGACTCGAAGTGTTGCTTGCGATGACCGCGTCTTTAGGACAGAAGGCCTCCAATCGTGAGAAGACCTCCTTCTTCACATCCGGAACCTCGACCACGGCCTCCAGTGCAAAATCCACGCCCTTGGCCATGGCTTCGAGGTCTGTCGAGGTCTGGATGCGATCCATGATGGGAGCCATCTCTTTCCCGGAGACACTTCCGTATTCGACCAGGGTTCTCAGGCCGGACTCGACCCGATCCATGGCGCGGCCAAGGGCCTCTTCATCTACATCGACCAGGCCCACCTCGATACCGGCACAAGCAAAGACCTGGGCGATCCCGTTCCCCATCGTCCCTGCACCGACCACCACGACTCGTTTGACAGCATTCGGGTCCATCCTGTTCTCCTTCAGTCCTTCGTTTTCTCCTTGAGCCAGTCCTTGAACATCTTCTCCTCTGCAACCTGTCTCTTTCTCACGTCCCCCGGATCCATATCTTCCCCAAACTGCTTCCGATCAACAATCGTCCAGGCCGGGGCAGGTTCACCTGGAGGGCACCCGGGCACATGGAGACACATCCCGCCCGCCTTTTCGATCTTCTTCTTCAGCGCCAGGCTGCAGTCACCCATCAGGATGAGGTCCTTCCCGAACTCGACCCCCTCCGGGATCTTGTTGTGACGGCCCAGCACGATGTGAATCCCCTTGTTCTTGTCGTATTCGGCAAGGGATTTTAGCTTGGACATCGTGAATGCGAGCAGCCCCTGACAGGTGCTGCATGCCCTCTCGATGTGGAAGTGGTACTCGGGCCACGCGTCGAATCCCTCCAGGTACGGCAGATAGAGCTTCCGGTAGACTTCCTCAATGCTGTTCCCACGGATTTCGATCTGGTCCTCATCAAAGGTCCCGAGGCCTTTCTCCCGGGCAGCATTGAAGTAGTCGACCTTCTCGATCGGAAGGCCGACCATCCGGCAGGCCGTGGCATCGATGGCCACCATGTCCTGACCGGCGACGACACAACCCATTTCAGCGGGGGTGCCCGAGTGGGGGCCGAAGCCCTCCATGGGCCGTATCATGTCGACAACGCTGAAATCCGGATGCACGAGATCGCCCAGGTCCATCATCGCGGCAGCGAGCTCGGTGCAGTGCATGACATAGTGGTGCATATCCTGGACCACACCCTTGAGATTCTTCAGGGCACCGGTGAAGACCATGCTCACATGGGATTTGAAGATGGGTACGTTTACCAGATGATCCGCCTCGAGCAGAAAACGAGGAAGCTCCACATGTTTTATCGCCGAGGTGGGGTTGTCGACCTCCTTCTTCACCAGTTCCACGTCACCCTTGATATCAATGATCTCGTCGACTCCCGCCTCCTCAGCCGCCTTCTTGATGCCACTTACCTCGAGGCACGCCATGGTATCGCAGCCGATGGCGGCCGATTCGGCCAAGACGATCTTGGACGGGACCGCCTTCTTCAGCACACGAATCACTGCGCCCACGACCTCCGGGCTCGTGTTCACCGAGCTATCCGGCGCACCCTCGTGGCCTGCGTTCGGTTTGACGATCACCGTGGACCCCGGCTTGATCAAGGATTTCACGCCTCCCAGATGATCGAGCGCTTCCTCGACCATCTGATTCGGGTCTCTTCCTTTAACGATAGAGACAATTGACTTCGCCATACCTGTAAACCTCCTCTTCTTCCACTTACTAGCGGTAGGGGAGCCAGCACTCCATCAACTCATCTATGGGCCAGCGGGTGAGCACCTCGCAACCCTCGTCTGTAACCAGGATGTTTTCCTCCAGGCGAACGCCGTCTTTTCCTCCCTTGTGGCCCGCATAGGTCTCCAACGCGAGGGCCATTCCACTCTTGAGCTCAGATGGAGGGTATCCTACCGCCTTTTGCAGCATCGAGATCACGGGTCGGTCGTGGAGGGTAAGCCCGATGCCATGGCCGATCGCATAGGGCAGCACCTCGTTCAGTGTCTCGTAGCCCCAGTAGCTCGGTGAGTCGGGCCATTTGTCCACCACGTCGTAGTTCGTGGCTCCGTCCTTCACCACACCGATGGCGTCGTATAGCATAACCCTGCATTCCTCGTAGAGGTCCTTCTGTTCCTGCGTCGCCTTCCCGCAGCAGAACGTGCGATAGACACACGACTTGTATCCCTGGTAAGAGGCGCCGTCCACATCGATATAGATCAGGTCTCCCGGCCGAATAGGCTTGTCCGAGAAGGACCAGCCGTAGGGGTTGGTGTTGTAGCCGGAGCAGCAGACGAGGTCCTCTGTGTGGTCATCCCCTTCCTCGTACAGGGCCTTCACGCCGATGCCCACCAGATCGCATTCCCGGATCCCGGGCCTTATGGCATCCGCGATTGCGGCAAAGGCCTTCTCGGAATTCGCGCACGTTATGCGCATCAGCTCGATCTCGTCCTGGGTCTTGATCATTCTGGCCTCGTCCATCGTGGGCTTCCCGTGGACAGCCTTTATGCCCTTCCTGCCAAAGGCCTCACCGTAGAGCATCTGGAGGGTGGAGCCGTCGATCCCGATGGGCTCCTTCTCCACACCGTACTCTGCCATGAGCTTTCCGATCGTATCCACAATCGCCGTAATCGCGAAGTCATCCGCATCGTTTGCCGTCAATCGCGGGGCACCCAGTGCGGGATGAACCCTGCCATGCATCCAGGGCATGCGCCTTTCGGTCTCGCTGGGCGTTCCGCCGCCGAACAGGTAGGGCTCTCCATTCTTCGGGATGAAGACAAATTGTATCTCACTGGCCCGCATGGGTGTGGTCACATAGTAGGAGGTGAGGTAGCGGATGTTCGCCTCGTCCCAGGTGACGATGGCTCCCAGGCCGTCTTGGTTGATCTGGTCCTTGGCCCGTTGGAGCCTTTCCCTTCGCAAACGGTTATAGTCGACCCGGATTTCGTAATCCACTGCGTATTTGCCGAGCGCTCCTGGATTCATGTCTTCTCCTTCTCTATTTGCAGTATTTCTGGAATCCGCCCAGGGTGAAATCGTTCAAGTCGATGTCTGCATACACCACCAGGATGGCCGCAGGATCCACCTGCTTCGTGTAGGTGGCGTGGTCCCGTGACGCGTCCACGATCAGGTGGTCCACAGCGAGCATAACCCTGTCCTTCGTTTCCGCGTTCTCCATGCCAATCGCTGTGATCAGGAGGAATTTCCAGAACTTGCCCGAACGGGTGTGGACCAACTTGTAGATGGGAGCCCACAGTTCCTTGTCGATCCAGAGGTACTGGATGCCATAGTTGTAGTACGGATCTTTTGCCTTGGCCTCGATCAGCCACGCATGGCGCTTCACGTAGACCGTGTTCATGGGGCACCAGCCCACAACGCTCGCACCCTCCTCTTGATACGCATAGCGTATGCCCTCCACGCCTCGATCCATCATCCATTCCTCTTTCTTTGTTCGTGACATCGGCACAGGGTGGGTGTACGCATAGGGGGCCAGCACCTCTCGCTCACCGATTACCTTCCACTCAAAATCTGGTGTCTTCCCGTCGTAGCCGGCCATGTCATCCTGGGCAAAATCCGAGCCCAGGAAACCGTCGGACCGGTTGGCCGGCGTCATTCGCCTCACCCGTCGGATGGCAGGTATGTAGCTGAAGTTCACGTCCTGCTTGGATGAAAGGTACCGCCAGAGCATGACCGATGTGCCGGCCAGATCGTAGGGCTTCCTGACGGTGATGATGTTGTAACGCTCCATGTCCTTTGGGTTCGGATACTGATCGGCTCCGGGGTATCCCGTCATATATGCCTCGAAGAAGGCACCCTCCACCTCTCGCTCAAAACTCGAACGGCCCAACCAGGCAATATTGGTCGTGAAGCGTTTGTTGCCTGCGTTGAAGGACACATAGTGTTTATTGTAGATGATCTTTGCGGCTGCCTTGGGGTCTGCCGGGTCGATCTTCGGGAAGGGAGTACCTACCATGGATTTCACCAGTTTGCCTGTCTTTGTGTCGACGATCACATCGTTCTCATCCAACGCATACTTCCCGATATTGGCCGTCCGCGCTTCCAGGAAAAAGGGTGGCCAATACTCGGCCGGGTCGTACGTCAGCTCGTCGACGTGCAGAATGAAATCACCGTTCTTCACCCATTCCAGGAGCGGGTCAGGTACCAGCCCTTCGATCTTCTCCCAGTTCGTCTTGTCGATGACCTCCGGGGAGGCTTCTTCCCCGAAAACCGGTGTACCGGAAAAGGCGAGAAACCCGAGAATCGTCATGCATGCGAAAAGCCTCGTAGACGTTTTCATTTGCTTGCCTCCTATTCTATTCATGAAGTGCGGTCGTTGTGCCAATGGATCCCCGGTGGAGCCTGTCCCCGCGAAGGCGGGGACGGGGATGACAGGGCGTCTCCCGACTCCCTGTCAGTTCAGCAGGTAGCTGAAAATGAAACTGATCTGGTCCCGATCCCGGAAGACCCCGAAACCGGTGAAGTTGCCCGCGATCGCACTGTACTGGACCATGAACCGGAAGGGCTCTCGAATCACATTCACCGAGGGCTGGATCAACCACGCACCGCGCACGTCATAGCCCAGGACCATCTGCGGCATGACCCGGCCGTTCCAGTACATGGAGTTCATCAACATCGTGAACGTTCCCTCCACCTCTCTGACGGCAGGAAATTCCGTCTCGTTCGGATACAGCGGCACGGCCTGCCGCATCCGCGCGTCGTAGTCAGGCACCCACTGGCCAAAGTACTGGAGGGACACCAGGAAGGTCTGGGTGCTGTTCAAGGGCCGGATCCACACGTTCTTGTCCAGGCCCACCATCCACCGGAGGAAGTCCTTCTCCGGGATCTGGCCGTTCTGGGGAATCCCCGGTATGCCGGGAATCGATATCGGCAGGGGCGCGATCGGGATGTTCACGTCCGGGATGAAGACCGCCTCGCTCCAGAACCAGGCCGCCTCGGCCCGGAACACCGTGTCGGTCATGGACTCCCAAAAGTTCATCGAGGCCCCCGTGATCTGGATGTCATCAAAGCGCAGCTCCTGAAAGGTCGTCCCCAGGGGCAGCGGCGTGGGCTCGACCACAAAGACCGGGGTCGGCAGGTCCATGAAGGTCTTGTAGTGGGCCACCGACAGGTTCATCCCCCAGAGCATGCCCATCAGACGCACCCCCCAGCGGCTGTTCGACATGACCTTGGACGGATAGACCATTCGCTGCTGCAACGGCGCAGGCAGGAGTGGCAACGGGGCCGAGTAGGACGTCCCGTAAGGGGCCAGCGGGGAGACGTGAGCGTCCCAGTTGCCGGGCACCCAGAAACCCTCCAGGGTCAGCGAGTCGATCGGCCCCAGGACCCCAAAATTGTAGCTCCCCCGGAGCATCCAGAGCGGGATGCGCCGGTCGTCCAGGTCCTCGAAGGGGCCCCCAAAGGTGTTGTCCAGGGGATTGATCTGGTCCAGGAGCCGGAAGACGTCCGTCTCGCCCCAGGCCAGGTTCTGCTTGCCGAATCGGAAGAACGTCGGTCCCCGGGAGAGGTCCACGTAGAACTCCCACAGGTCGTACTGTTGGCTAAAACTGGTGATGTTCTCCTTGTCCCGATCCTTCACATCCTGAAAGGCCTGGGGGCCCACGTCGTAGACCGCGTCGTACATGAACCGGGCCACCAGGTGATACTTGGTCCGCAACTCGAGCCACTCCAGGGGCTTCAGGATGCCGAGCTCGCCCTGCAGCTTCTCCAGGTCGTGGTTCAACTCCAGGTAGAAGATGTTCCGCCACTGCACCAGGTTGCCCACGGAGATGCCCGGCGGAGCCGTGAACCCCTCGGAATCCTGCAAGCGGAGCGAGACCCGGCTCTGGGCCTTGCCGGTAACCTCCAGGGTCCGGTCCCCATCGATGTAGACGGCTCCTGCCGTTTTCGCCAGAGTCAACAGAAGAAGCCCACAAAATGTAATGACGAGGTTCGTTCTTCTTGCGTCCATAACTCCCCCCTTTTTTGGGTCTAGCCAAACCGCTCGGGCCTTAGGTGATTGCTCCACGGCCCTGGTCAGCCTTCCTCCGTGTAATGGAGTCGCGCAGAAATCTCCGCCGCGGTCTCTTTCAAGAGCGACACCGTATTCCCTCGCATGAGGGACTTCATCCTGTATGCGGGGACGCCGATCGCGACGGCGGCTACCGGTCTTCTTGTATGATCGAATACAGGTGCGGCCATAACGTACACGTCTTCATCAAGTTCACCCTGCTCCAGACTGATCCCCTCTCGTTTGATTTCCTTAAGCTTCCGCCTGATAGCTTTTGGGTCCGTGATGGTCTTCGACGTAAAGCGCCTGAATTCCCCATCGAGCAGATCGTCTACGACCACCGCGGGTAGGTGGGCCATGATAGCCCTTGCTCCCGCGGCCACGTGCACGGGCATCCTGGCCCCCAGGGTGGTCGAAATCTGTATCAGTTGCGGCCCCGGCGCAACGTACGACAGGGTGGTCGCATCGCCGACCCAGACCTCGAGCCCCACGGACTCTCTGATCCTGTCCCGGAGATTGTCGATGAAGGGCCTGGCGATGGAGACGAGGTCGGTGTTCAAGGATTCGATGACGGCCTGTGCGAGGAAAAGATTCATCCTTCCCAGGGAGTATTTCTTCGTTTCCGGATCCTGCTCGACAAACCCATGCTTCTTCATGACCTTGAGAAGCCTGGTTGTTGTTGACGGATGGAGACCGAGCTTTTTGCTCAAGGCAAGGGTCCCCATCCTTTCGTTATTTGGAGTGAAGGCTTTCAGGAGCCGGAGGGCCTTCTCAACAGCTGCGTGGGTACTTCGCTCGGGATTCTTCGCCATGGATCACCCCCGACATAATTGCGCTATATGCAATGCCAATGCATTATGTGCATATTGCTTTTATCGCAATTAAGCGAGGACTTGTCAAGGAAAAAATTCTGGGGGGGCTGAAATCGTCAAAACCGAAGGGAGGCCATCAGGACTCAGAGGGCGCACTCCACCCTCTCGATTGCACTCATGGTTTCGCTACGCAGGCTTCTTCGCCTCTATGATCTTCGGGCAGTAGGCCACTCCCTCCATCGCGTCCGTGGTCTGAAAGTCGGCGCCGATATGGTCCTTGAGGCGCGGGCTCGTCACGCCTCCGCCCACCATGAGCTTGAGGGCATCTCTCAGGCCCCGCTGTTCAAGGATCTCCGCGGTTTGCTTCATGCCGGCAAAGGCAGGGGTAATGAGGGCCGAGAAACCGAGAAAATCCGGCTTGACCTCCTTTACCTTCTCGATCACGAGCATTGTGACCGCCCCTGGCCTTTTCAACGGCCGAGATATGCGCTTTGGCAACCTCACGGACGTGACAGAACGATGCCCTTCCCGGCGACGCTCCCGGCAGACGGCCTTCATCGATGAGGAAGAAGAACCGTGCCCAGCCGGAATCATCGTAAGGCCCGATGATGTTTGCTGGATTCATGATGACAGCGTCGAGACCCTGTTCGATTCCCCGGTGCACCTCGAGCTCAGCGAGCCGCTTGGTACGGAAGTAATTGATACGGGAATGGAGCGCCGTGGATTGGGTCTCTTCCGTGATTCTCCCCTGTTGGAAGCCGTAGGCTGCAATGCTGGAAGTGAACAGGAAGCGATGGCATTCTTCATGTTTTCTCACGGTTCCCTGGAGCCATTCACCCTCATGACGCTGAAGACTCGTACCTTTGACCCGGTCGGATCAAGCAATGACGAATCTGAAACTCTACCCGAAGAATTCCAGCCAGCAGAATCTTTCGACTACGGTCCTCTCTTCCCCCTCCCGATTCATCTCACCGTTGGCCCACTGCATGAAGCCCTTGAGTTTGGAAACCCGGGCCGTCGTTTCGAAGCCCCAACGTTCATCGCCCAGCACAACCCCTGCCCTCTTCGGAAATCCGTCTTCGAAATTCTCCATCTTGATCGAACAATCCGATATCTTCGGGGCCCCATCCCTCACGATGAACCCGAGGTTGAAATCCGCTTCACCATCGACACAGATACCATATTCAATGCTCCCGTCCTGGTAGCGGTTTGCCCAGACGATCCAGTACTTCTCCAGAAGACGGTAAACCTTGCTGTGGAGCCAGCCAATTCCCGGCGACCCGAAGCTGTGGTCGATCCCTCCGAACCCTGTGACCTTCTTCCCCTGAAGCACCCCTGTTACCCTGCAGAACTCGGATGTATAGAACAAGTCCTCCTTCTCCCCTGGGCAGAGATACTTGAGCGCCGGGCCGAGTGCGGTGAAGTCGAGCTCGAGTTCACCGTCTGCCTCCCTCCATTGAAAGTGCTGGGGTCGGATGTCAACAAGGAACGCCTGGCTTCCCAACCAAGGGCTCACACGGATCCTCTGTTGCTCATCATCCTTTTCGAAACTGATCATCCCCATATGCAGGCGTTTGTAGATCCGAGAAGAAACCACGTTGGGATCCGTATCGAGCTTTGAGACGAGCACGTTCATCGAGTACTCCGTCTTCCACTCTCTCATGCACGCATACCGGTTCCCCTCTTCGTCTTCGATACCGCACCAGAGGCACGAGAACTGATAGACGAGACCGTGAGGTGTGTGGGTCCGGAAATAGTACGGTAGCGTGGGCCGGAATGCCTCGGCTAGCACCTTGGAACCATACCTCTCGTCATAGGATTCTCTGCCCGTTGTCATCGCGCGCTCCTTTCTTCGGTCGGAGAAGAAAAGTTGGGGCAGGAACGTTTCGCAGGATCTACCAAACGACCGTTATGAGGACCTCACAGGGCGGGCCCTTTTCGGGCCCCTGTTTGATTCGGGCTTCCCCGGCGAGCCCCAATGCCTCCATCCACCCCTCAAAGGACAAAGGGCAGGCACACCGGTAATTCTCCATTCCCCCACCTCTTTCCACCTTTTCCATGACCGGGCATTTGTGAAACTCGGCCAGCAGGGACCGTCTGTCCAAGACCTTGAGTTCGATCTCACACTCGGGCGGTGGATGATAGACGTCATAGCCGATTTCGAACATCTCCTTCAGTGCGTCTATGTCCCCTGGCGGACCCCAACCCGCCACCTTCGCGAGCTTCCGCATCGAGGCCCGGGTCAGAGAACGGCCGACCGCCGCGTTCAACTCGTTGGCGGCCTCATAGCCGTACCGTTCCGCCACGTTCAGAAACCACCTCCCGTCGCATCCCAGCCACATTTCGCGAAGGAGCCACCGAACCTCGGAAGGCGAAAATGCGGGGGATTTAAGGTCGTTTTTCATGCCGGATTATCTACCAATAAAATATGGGGTTGACAAGGATGACGGGACTGGAATAATATCATATCTAATATGATTGACTAATTAGCTATATTAGATATAAAATTATACAGGCTCGAGCTTCGCGACGCAAATCGCAGGCGTTTCCCGGGAAACGCCGGATCCCTGAACCGCCTCCGAAGGGAGCACTTTGTCCGAAAGGAAGGGCCCTATGGACTTTCAGTTTTCACCCGAGCAGGAGATGTTCCGCAGGACCATTCGCAGGTTCATCAAGAAGGAGTGTTCACCCCAAAAGGAACAAGCCCTGGACGATCAGGAAGAGTTTCCCGAAGACCTCTATCAGAAGATGGCCGCCCTCGGCTTCATGGGCGTCCTCGTTCCAGAGGAGTTCGGCGGTCAGGGGGGCAAAACCCTGGACGCAATCCTCCTGCTTGAAGAACTGAGCTACGGGAGCCTTTCCGCCTCCAGCGCGTTCTGTTTCTGTAACCTCTACGGGGTCGCCAAGATTCTACACAACGGGACCGAAGAGCAGAAACAGGAATTCCTCCCCAAGCTCGCCTCGGGTGAGGTCAAGATGTCCATAGCATGCACCGAGCCTGACGCGGGTACGGGGATCGGTGCTATTCGAACCAGTGCGGTGGCGAACAATGGGGACTTTGTCATCAACGGGACCAAGATGTTCATCAACAACGCAAACGTGGTGGATTACCTGATTACGGCATGTGTGACGGACAAGAAGGGGGAAGAGTTCAAGAATATGTCCCTCATGATCGTTCCCACGAAAGAGGAAGGCGTCCGGGCCACCCCGATCCGCAAGATGGGAAATCGCTCTACGCCCTCGTGCGAGGTCGTGTTCGAGGATGTGGTTGTGCCCGAGTCGAGTCTGCTGGGGGGGATGACGCAGATCAACCTCGGGTGGAGAGCGATGCGGAAGACATTGGATATGGAGAAGACGGTCTTTTCCGCGGGGTGTGTGGGCCTGGCCCAGGCCGCTTACGAGGAGGCCCTGAATTACGTGAAGACCCGAAGGCAAGGGGGGCTCCCCGTAGGGGATTACCAGGCCGTGATGCACAAGGTCGCCGACATGGCCGTCAAGGTCCACACAGCAAGGTTGCTCGTCTATCACACGGGATGGATGCTCGACAACGGCTGGCCAGCAACCGCCAATGCTGCCATGTCAAAAACGTATGCTGCAGACATATGCAAGGAGGTTTGCTTGGACGGCATGCAGGTCATGGGCGGAGCGGGCTACATCCTTGAATCGAACATGCAGCGGTATTTGAGAGAGGCCGTTTTGAACACGATTGTGGGCGGGACGAACGAAATCCAAAGGAATACGATCGGCATGGCCTTGGAACTCGGCTTGCCCCGCCAGACCCGGGAACGCAGGGAGGCGGTCGACAACTGACGACTTGAGGAAACAGACACAACCCTCGTACAGGAGACGAAAGGATGTATGAGATAGAAGAACTCGTAAAGAAGTTTCCCCGTTATCCCAAGAGCAAGCTCATACGCGCCGCCGTGCTCCGTGATGGGATCAAGTTCACGCCGAACCTGATCGACATCGCCTCCTGGGCCCTGCCCCAGAGCAACTGGGTGCTGGAGTACTCTCATTACAAGCACGCCCAGCAGAAGATCGAGAAGTACATCAATGACCAGGCCCTGGACGAGGAGACTGCGGATCTCGCCCGGCACGGTTGGGTGGAAACGCCCTCCGGGTTCCGGTTCCAGGATTTCACGTACATCCAGATCGGGTTCAATGACGAGAGCCCCTGGGAGCTGAGGACCGAATGGCTCGGCTCCACCCTCTCCGTCGCAGGAATGGGAGGAGAGCGGTACTTCCTGTATTACGAGGACGAACGGGTGGACGAGGTCATCTTTGAAGATCGCCCACAGTGGCTCACCCAGAAGACCTCTGACGGGAAGACCTTCTCGAGCGTCATGCAGCTCATCTCGGCCCAGGTGTTCAACGCCTGCGTGCTCAGGCACTGCGAGTATTTCAACAATGACACCCACTGCCGGTTCTGCTCGATGACCGGAGGGAGCAAGGCTCTCAAAGAAGTAGGTATCCAGCATCGGATGGCCCTCAAGCCGGAACATGCCGTGGAGGCCCTCGAGGCAGCCCACAAAGAGACAGGGGTGAACATCATCCTTTTGAGCGGAGGGACGCTCTTCGACCAGGACAAGGAGGCGGATGCCTACTACAAACTGACCGAGGCCCTTGCCGAGAAACGGGAGGACCTCAAGGCAGAGACGTACCTCCTGGCAGGCACGAGCGCCTTCCCCAAAGACAAGGCACAAAAGCTTTACGACCTGGGCCTGGATTTGCTGATGTACGACCTGGAGGTCTGGGATCCGGAGGTGTTCAAGTTCATCTGTCCGGGCAAGTCGGATCACATCGGCAGGGATGAGTGGCTGAAGAGGCTCCTGGACGCCAAGGACGTCTTTGGCAAGGGCCGGGCCGGAACCAACTTGGTTCTGGGCGCTGAGCTCGCTCAGCCCGGAGGGTTCACGGACCTGGACAAGGCCCTGGCCTCATGGGAAGAGTGTTTCGACTGGTGCTTGTCGAACGACCTCGTTCCGATGTGCACGATCTGGCAGCCCTCTGCAGGCTCCAAGTTCGAAGGCGCCAGGAATACGGCTCCCATCGAGTACCTCCTGGAGGTGGGTGCCTTGCGAAGGGCGGCGATGAAGAAGTACGACATGTTTTCCCATTGCATCGATATGTGGAAATAGCGAAAGGAGTGACGACCATGTTGGAGACGCCGGACGGACTGACGTCCGAAGAGGTCGCTTTCAGGGACGAGGTGAAGGAGTTTGCAAAGAGAGAAATCATGCCCCTGGCCAGGCAGATCGACAAAGAAGACCACATCCCGATGGAACTCCGAGAGAAGATGGCCAAGAAGGGCTGGTACGGTCTGCTCTGGCCCAAGGAATACGGGGGGTACGACGGAAAGATCATCCATTTCTGCCTCGCCTCCGAGCAGATCGCTTACGCCAGCGGGGGCGTGGGGGCAACGTTCAACGCCACCGTCCTCTGCGGCGTGCCGATCCTGTACTACGGCACGGAAGAGCAGAAGCGAAAATTCGGCACACCCTTGATCAAAGGCGACTACGTGGCAGGCTCGATCGGCATTACCGAGCCCGATGCCGGCTCCGACGTGTCCGCCCTATCGACGAGTGCGGTCCGAGATGGAGACCAATGGATCATCAACGGGAAGAAGCGCCACATCGACAACGTGGGCCCTTCCAACCTTCTCTCCTTCTGGGCGGTCACCGACCCGAAGGCAGAGCCCAAGCACCGCGGCTTCACCACCTTTGTCGTGGAAAGAGGCACCCCCGGTTTTGACACCCTGGTTACGCGCTATGTGGGGCTCAAGGGTCTGGACTGCGGGGAGATGCACTTCGACAACGTGAGGCTCCCTGCAGAGAACATGATCGGGGAGGAGGGAAAAGGGTTCTACCACATCATGCGGCTCTTCGAGTTCGCGCGCACGGGCGCTGGCGGATGGGGCGTGGGCACAGGACAGGCCTGCGTGGACGAGGCGATCGACTACGCCATGAACCGGGTGCAGTTCGGCAAGCCCATCATCAACCTGCAGGCCATCCAGATGATGATTGCGGACATGGTCATGGATCTGGAGTTGATGCGAATGCTCTCATACCGTGCGGCCAGGATCGGCGACGCCGGGCTGAAGGCAGACAGGGCCGTCACGGCCACCAAGCTCTTCTGCAACGAGGCCCTCTTCCGTATCGCGAGCACCGCCTTGCAGATCCACGGCGCCAACGGATACAGCGAAGACTATCCG
>Ga0180437_10006455_pt1 | contig 15607 bp, 12 predicted proteins | sample SS_ome_4_FD_132410 | JGI IMG/M metagenome (GOLD analysis project Ga0180437, IMG submission 132410) | Hypersaline lake sediment archaeal communities from the Salton Sea, California, USA - SS_3_D_1 metaG | ecosystem: Environmental > Aquatic > Non-marine Saline and Alkaline > Hypersaline >...
CAGAGAATCGCAGAGAAAAATTCTTATGCCCAATGAAACAATTCGTTTTCAAGATATATTGTCAAGGTATAAATTCCCCTGTCTAAAGACTTGACATTCTTAAAGCATCTCTCTGCGAACCTCTGCGCCCTCTGCTCCTCTGCGTTTAGTAGGATTCTTCATCGATTTAACTTAACGTTGTAAAACTATTCAACCACCAAGTCTCAAAGGCACCAAGGAACACCAGGAAAAATAGATTTAGTCTGGGTTGTTACATCTGAATCAAAAAATTCATACCAGTTTTTAAATGATGAAGTACTCAAATTCAAACCTTAGTTTTGTTTTTAAACCTTAGTAACAATAAAGCTCCAAACATTTCTACCTTATTACCTTATTTTTTTCAATCATCGTCGGCCCAATAAGGTAATAAGGTTGCGAGAAAGGGTTGATGCTTATGTTACTAAGGTTTATTAAGGTTAAAAGATTAAGGAGGTGAGATTAAATAACTTTCCCTTATGAAATATTGGTGTCAAATAAAAATAATACCTTACTGGTTTACTAAGAGTAAGTTATTTTATCTCACTTCCTAAATAAGGTTTTCCTCTGCAGCAAAGAGAGAAAACGAAGACAAATCGAACATAAGTTGCATGAACTTTTTGGACAAAATTTACACAATATGTAACAAACCAAATTTAGACCGACCAAAGGCGTTGTATTTGGCGTAGTAATCAAACTGAATACGTTGGATATCCAAAAAAAACAATAATAATTTTCTTTTTGAAATTTCGTGGATTGATGTCTTCAGTGGCAAAAAGAAAGCAACCTGAATAGTTACATCGATTATACATTAATTTTACCACAAAGCCACTAAGTCACCAAGAAAACATTTTTAAGAAGTTTGATCCAGCTTTATCCCGACCAACTTCAGCGCAGGTAAACCATTTTTCTCGTTTGGATGCACCCGGCAGTTTTCATTTGACAGAAATAAACCCCGCCGGCCAAGGTGGCATTAATGCCGTTGAAATTCAGATGAAAAATCCTCAATCCCGGCGGCTGGTTGGGCAAAAAAATTTTTTTCACTGAGCGACCCAGGACATTTAAAATTTCAATGTCAACGTCACTCCTTTCCGTTAAAAAATATTGAATCACCGTTGCGGTGTTAAAAGGATTGGGGAAGTTTTGATAGAGTTGAAGAGGTACCGGTTCAAAGCGGGTTTTATCGGTAATCATTGTCAGTTCATTTACTGAAGTGGCCAGACCAACTTTTAAATCTGAAATATACAACATCACCAATGTATCTTCCGCTACAACCCAATCCAGCGTAAACGGGCCGGTGGCATCCCAGGCCTCAGCCACACCACTGAGGACAGGTTCTTCGGTGGCCCGCGTCCAATTCATTCCATCCGGTGAAATCGCGATGCCGGTGCAGGTATTCGCGTAATCGTAGCCGGTGGTATTAAATTGGATGCCGGTATAAAACATGACAAAAATCTCACCCACCTGACGTACCTGCGGCGCATAAACCCCGGCCGAATCCCAGACGCGATCGGTTGCGGGGGAAAATACCGGATTATTTTTGTATTTTTCCCAGGTAATACCATCGCGGGAAGTCGCCAGCCCGACGTGAATTTTCCAATCCAGGCTAAAGCCATTAAACCAGAGGTAAAACAGAGAGTCTGTTTTGACCACACACGGTGATTCGATCCAGCGTTCATCCCAGGCACCAGTTTCTCCCCGCTGTAATAAGGGATTAGCCGGATGCCGGATCCAGTGAATGCCATCCGGCGATTGGGCCAGCCCCACTTGTAATTGGGAACCCTCTTCTCGCAGCGAATCCGGGGTGGCCACAAAGTACATCCAATATTCTTCACCTACTTTTATCACCGACGGCGTTTCAATGTGTCCCGAATCCCAGTGCCCCGCCGCGCTCTCATAAAAAACGGGATTGGTTTCTGCATAAGACCAGACGCGGGCATCGGGTGAGGTGAAATAATAAATGCGTACGCCGGGAATGGTGTCATTGGGAATAAATCCCCCACCAGTGAGCCAGAGATGATAGGTTTTCCCATCATAATCCAATGCCGGATCATTATGTGCAAATACGCCTTGACTTTGATCCGGAATAATCACCGGATTGTTCGGATGACGGACCCAGTGGTATTGCGCCTGACAGAAGGGATAAAATCCGCTGGTAAAAAATAATGATAAAAAGATTCTATAAATCAAGGTTATTTTCTGGTCAGGCATTTTGGTAACTCTGCTCAAAATTGTGGTTTATTTTGTAAAATGAAAACCCTCGCGCCAGAAAGATTTTACCCCTGGCGTAACAATTCCTTTTGCAATATCTGATAGGTCCACTTCCTGCCGGTGCGGGTTTTAAAATCTTGCTTATTTAAATGGGTAGCAATATCCTTTAGTGAAAGTCCTTGATTCACGTAATCACGGGCGACTTTCATGGCGTTTTCAAATTGTTCTTTGTATCTTTCTTTTTTGGGAATAAATTCTGTTTGCAATTCACGTTCATCTGTTCGGTGTACGATTTCATACGTTTTGTTCGCTTCCCGCTCAATTCTTGCTTTATATTTTTCTAACATTTCTGGATACAGCGGGCAATTTCGGTCACAGAATGCCTTAAAAATATTGTTTTCACATCGGCAGTCAAACGCCACCTCGGCTCGATAAATGTATTTGATATTCGATTTCGTGCTATGTCGGATCTGCGACAAAGAACTTGAAGACAAAATACTCAGCACATCCAAACAATAGGCTAGCATCCAATCATGGCATTCTTCTGCCGTTACGCCAATGTACTTAAACCAGGTTAAAAGAAATTGGGTTACATCCTGACGCGATGGCTTACGCTCACCAATCGAAAATCGGGATAAGCTTAAGCCGTTTTCCACCAGATCCTTGATGCAAAGAAATAATTTGGAGCTACCCTTTGGCTCAAGAATTTTTTCCAATTTAATTAAATGTTGGGATTCCGTGAAGGCCATTTTGAATTAACCTCTTCTATTTTTTTTTTTCATTAATTACAGCTACAACGCTAAGTTAAATCAACGAAGAATTTTCCTAAACGCAGAGGCGCAGAGACCGCAGAGAATCGCCGAGAAAAATCCTTAAACATAATGAAATGATTCGTTTTCATGATATTTAGTCAGCTATAAATTTCCCTGTCTATTGACTTGAAATTCTTAAAGAATTTCTCTGCGAACCTCGGCGGCCTCTGCGCCTCTGCGTTTAGGTTCAGAAGGATTCTTCATCGATTTAACTTAACGTTGTCGTATTAGTATCTGTGTGGACACTAAATTCAAGCTGTTATTTTCCGGAACTGTTCAGGTAGTGCCTCGCTCCACCATTCCTTGATTCTGATTTGAAGCTGCGCTACCATTTCCGGATGATTCGCCGCTACGTCCGTTGTTTCCTTCGGATCATTTAAAACATTATATAATTCAGGGCTGGTTCCGGTCCCGTTTCTACCTGATGGTTGAATTAATTTCCATTCGCCTTGAAAGGCATAGCTATATTTAAGGCTGGTGATTGGTTTATTGATATCAACGGCATCGTGAGTAAAAGCGGCACCAAAAATGGCCTTTCGCTTTTTTAAGGCTTTTGGATCAAGCAGATTTACGCCCGGCAGCTCATGCGTCGGCTCAAGACCACACGCCTTTAAAATGGTTGGCACTAAATCAAGACTACTTACTAATGTCGTTGTGTCAATGCGAAGAACGGTATGAGCCGGCCATTTCACCATCATTAGTGTGCGAATACCGCCCTCGTACGGAGTCCTTTTCGACCGTTCAGCGTAACCATTTTGATCGGGTTGTTGAATCCAGCCATTGTCACAAATATACAATATCATTGTGTTTTCGGCAAGGTTTTTCTGCTCGAGGTAATTTAAAAGATCGCCACAGGTCTCATCGAACCATTCACAATTCGCCCAATAGCGGGCAACATAAGTGGAATTCGTTTTTTGAAGGTATTTCTTTAATATGCGTTCCGGTGGATTGTGGGGGGTATGCGGCAAAAAAGGCGCGTACCAAATAAAAAATGGTTGATTCTCAACATTATCAATAAAATCATAAATCGGCTGCATTGTTTTACGACCAATATCCAAGCCCGCGTCACCATGCCGCCCGCCACGATCCAGATCGCCGTGCGTCATGCCATGCGTAAATCCGCCCTGCCGATAATGGCCCAGCCACCATTTTCCGGTTTGCAGACTGCGATAGCCCAGCTCCGAAAGTCGCCTCGGCAGTGCTAATTCTACATCGAAATTCGCCATCATTGCTTCTCGCTGCTGCCGGCGCGCGGTTGACCACTCTAAGGGATTCCATCGATTCCCTATTTCGTCGTAAGGCGGATCATTGCTGGTAATCTGGTGTTGATGTGGATGGAGGCCACTGATAATAGACGCTAAAGAGGGACAGCACAACGGGGCCGCGACGTATCCTCTGGTGAACACAACACTTTCCGTCGCAAGCCGATCCAGGTTTGGCGTTTGAATCGCTTCATGTCCCATAAAACCGTAATCTCCCCACCCCTGATCATCTGAAATAATCAGCAGGATATTGGGTAATGATGTTGGCTTTTTACCGACACAGCCAGAAAGGATCATTCCGCCGGTGGCAGCGGCAATTTGAAAAAGAAAATCACGTCGATTTACCGTGCTTTTTCCGGCGATCTGATTGCCAAGTTTGAATGAATTCATTTGAACCTCGTTATCAAAGCACTAATATCCATCATAACCAACTGTCGGCCTTCGTTACCTACGGGGCAATCAATTACCACTTTGGTGCCATCCGGTGAGCTGCGGGGGTGAGTGTCGCAGCGCCATTCGCCTTTATAAGCGGGATCGAGGTAAAAATCGCCAATGGGCACTTTTTTTTGGGTGGGTACGTGGTACAGATAAACCTGTTGAAGCCGCTTTTTGTCGGGATAAGTATCGTTGAGGATCCACGCATTGCCGGGCAGGTAGGTGTTGTGGCCGTTGTGGGTCATGATACCCGCACCTACTTGAATAGCATTCTCGGAGCCGTCATCTTTGAAAAGGAAAAATCCGTTTTTGCCGTTGTGTCGGGTCCACATCAAAAGGTATTCGGGGTCGCGCCAGATAAAATGTGAGGTATAGCCTGAGCCATCTACCAGACGGATGTTTTTCCCGTCCCGATCAGACGAATACATTAAAGTGCCGAATCCGCCAACATTCTTCTGGGACGGCGAAAGCCACCGGTGCAAAAAAACAAATCTCGACCCATTGGTATTAAAGAGCAAATGGTTGAACCAGTTTTTCTCTTTGTAAAAATCTTTAAAGGCCGGATCTTCGATTGCTTTGAGGGGCATCCGGTTCATCTTGGCAATGGAGATAATCAATTCCTTTTCGGCGGTTTCCAGGTCACATCGGTAAATGCCAGCATTTTCCGGAGCCAGGACATCTTTGTTCGGGTCGGGAATGCCGGCGTAGCCGTAACCAGGCCGCAGGTCGTTGATCCGTTCGAAATCGACTGAAAGGGCGGTGCAGCCATCAGGACTCAACGTGTAAATCGGAAATGGCAAGGTTTTTTGTTCGCCCGTGTGAATATCTTTAATATGACAAACAAACCGACCATCCTGACGGTCGTTCCAAATTACCTTCGACGGCGATCCCGGAATGAATTGCAGCATACAGCCCTGTTGCCAGCCCCAGGCAACAGATGTCCCCAGTTCGATCCATTTTTCGTTTTGTTGCAAGTCGACCATGCCCACCTTGATGGTGTCATCTGGCCGGGGCGAACGGCCTTCAAAATCCACCTCCGCCGCCAGGACGTATCGGCCGGTTGGGTCAAATTCAAGCTTATCATAATAACCGAACCAATGGTGCTTTGGGCCTTGGGTGATGACTTTTGTGGGTACGTGTAAGACTGATTTCGGGATGGTTGGGGTTGTCGCCGGTACTTGTGCTTGTGCAATATCTGAAAATGTGGCAAGCCAAATGATGAAGGCCACCTTTGTGATTTGACGGGAGGTGATTTTCATGCTCTTTATTCCTTTAATTTCAACAACCGTTTTCACGTCTCCGGTGATGATTGATTATTTCGTGAGCACCAGTTTCCCGGTCATCCCCCGCGAAGCCGTATTCACCCGGACCAAATAAATACCAGACGCAAGCAGACGACCCTTTTCATCTGTTCCATTCCACTGAATACGGTTTTTACCGGCTGGGAGTGTTTTATTGAACCATTGGCGTACGGATTGTCCCCGGGTATTGAAAATCGTAATCGTGGTTTCAGTCCGTTCGCGTAAAGTGAATTCGATTGTTGTTTGGAGATTGAAGGGATTCGGGTAATTTTTAACTGTATTAAAAGCAGGAACCGGGGCTTCTGTTGGTGAGTGGACCGTGGCTGGTTCATTCGAATAATGTGAAACGCCGCCATTGGTAGCAATCCACAGGGCATTATTCGCATCGACCGTCAGATCATAAACGATGTCTCCGGCCAGTCCGTCCGAGGTAGTAAATGTTTTCCAGACGGTGCCGTCAAAGCGGGTAAGACCGGTGCGGGTACCGAACCATATTACGCCATTGCTATCTTCGCAAATGGTCTGGACAAAATTATCAGCCAAACCACCGCCGGCAATGGCATAAGCGGAATCATAAGGCACGCCATTCCGAACCACGCAGGTAAAAACACTATCTGTGGTATAAGTAATCCAGGCGGGGAAGATCCGAATATCCTGACCTAAAAATCGAGAGACCCCGTGATTCGTTCCAAACCATTTAGCGCCCTTCGAATCAATAAAAACCGTGTAGACACTGTCGGAAGCGATGAAATTCCAGGTGTCAATCGGCGAGGCCGTGGTAATCACGTCTAATTCATAGCGCAAGCGCGAAACCCCCCCGCCTTCGGTGGCACAATAAATCGTATCAAAAGCCGTGGCAATCGCATTAATCATATCATTATAAAGATCAAAATAATCTTTGTCCTGATAAGTGTGCCAATCGGACCCACTAAAACTGGTAATGCCCTGGTCGCTACCAAACCATTTCGTATGCCGTTCATCCACTGCGGCGGCAGTAATTTTATTACTGGTCAAAGTAACGTTGTCATTTTCCTGACGGTACGGGGTGGCAAATGTCAGCGCATCGAGGGCATTAATCGCAATCACCGAAATGCCATTATCCGTCGCCACCCAAATTTCATGACCGTAGCTGGTGAATTCATAAACAATGTCATTCACGTGATTATCGGCCAGCGTCTGTTTGGCAGTGGGATCTTTTTGATATTTTGTCCACGTGGTACCGTTAAAGCCAAATAATCCGTCCGGGGTACCAAACCATTTGAATCCCAAACCATCCTGGCAAACCGCTTTGATCGTATTCGTGGTCAGGATGCTATTTTCAGTGGTATAGTTTTGCCAGGTTTGGGCAAATAAAACCGGGCTGAATAGCATTATCCAGCACCAACTCAATCGAATCTTGATCATATCGTCGATTCTCCCAATTACGGTAATTTAAAATGAAATTCAGGAGTGCAATCATAACCAATCACAGGGATTAAAAAATTACTAATCACAATTGGGAAAAAAGGTTTTAATAATCCCGCCAGGAACCACCAGCGAGCCATTAGCCTTAACTTCGGCATTTTTTTTACAAGGAGAAACGGAGAAATCGGAGTTTCACGGAGAAAGAATTGATGTAATAGTTCACCTACCATTCCCCTTCTGTCTCTTTGGGACAGATAACAGAATCTCCTTAAGCAGGTTAAACGAGGAGATTCCGGCACTTTTCTCACCAAAAACCAGTGAGAACAGGCCGGAATGACAGCATGGAGAAGAGCGGGTGAACTGGTACGAATTGATAATCATTTCAATGGCCTTCTCCGTGAAGCTCCGTTTACTCCTCGCCTCGCTGTTAAAAAAGTATAAGTTGAAGCACGAGTTCTGCTGGCGGCGCTTTGTGAAATATATATTTCTCCCCCTGATTGGTTACGTGTAATCCCTTTATAGATTGAAAGTTTTAGAAATTTATCCTGTTTCACCTGGAATTGCGGTTCTTACACCTTTCCGGAGATAACGGAATCCAATAGGAGATTCCGGCACTTTTCCCACCAGAAACCGGTGAGAAAAGGCCGGAATGACAACCTCTTTTTACGGTGGTGAATTATTAATTCATTTTTGATTTTAGCAGATTTACGAATTTGAAATTAAGGCCAGGGGCGGACATAAGTACTGGCAGTGGCGTCAATCACCTCGATTTGATCCAAATCATAAGTTCCCATGCCCAGTTCGCTGGCCAGTTTGAGATAGTTAATGGAGTCGGGAAAGGGTTCCGAGAAATCGGTGGCCATTGGATTAAATCCGATGACGTTGGTAGCAACCGCATCCGCGGCTACCATGTCGCCTTTGGCGGCCAGTAACGTGTCAAATGCGACCTGAGCCAGTTGATTCCGACCCGTGTTCCAGGGACCTTCGCCAATAACATTGGTCTTGATGGCATCAATGACGGTCAAGTGGATCGGTGTGGCTTTATTCAAATCCAGGATGACGCGACATAAATCGCTGTTTCCATTGGGATGATTATGAATGGCCTTACGATTGGTAGCCCCGGCGTTGTACAAACCACAAGGTACCGGCAGCGTCCCCACCAGGTTTTTCATGGCATGGGTGACACCAGCGCAGGCGTGGCGTTTCGCTTTTGGCAGCGAGATGAAACAATCGAAATCATCCAGAATGCCGTTCTGGGTGAGTTGATTGTAAATTAATCCACCGTCACCAACGGGACGCACCTTATAATCACCGTACGGTTTTTTGGCATTTAAGTCAATTAAAGTGCCCCCCAGGTAATTGGTAACGTCTTCGTGACTGAGCCCTGAAAGGGGATCTTGATAGGTAAATGATTCCCATTCATAAACCGCCTCGACCACGTAAATTTCACTGGCACCGGCATCTTTGGCCAATTCACCCACGGCGCGCACAATTTCCGGGTGCGTTAAATATAAATCAAAAGGCGGGGTCGGGTTGCGACCAAAGGAATTAATGCCGCCGGTTAAATTTATTTTTATGCCAACCTTGTCTCCCGATTTAATGAGATCATTGATTCCGCCGAGGGCGTCAAACATGGCCTCGATCTGTTTACGAATCATGGTGCGTTCATAGCAGTCAATTTTAGCTTTCGCGACTTTAGCCAGTGTTTCCGGATATTGGGGCAGATTAGGGGAAGGAATGGGGGCTGTTTTTTGAGCGGCTGAACCAGCCATTTCCGGGGCAAGGGGTGACTTCGCCTGGCTACAGGCGCCGATTACCAAACCGGCGGTAGCGATTCCCAGCTTGGAAATAAAACCACGTCGTGATATTCCCTGATCCGGCACTGAACTCGGGGCTTCGTCATTTCGAATTCTGCATTTTGTTTTACTCATAATAGATACTCCTTTTTTTACTCGGAAAAAAATAATTAGTAAAATAATATGAAGGCTTAACTTGATCAACAACAGTTCTCGATCCGCTTACTCTATTCGATTAGCAGTCAATTTTGGTCATTGTTCAAATATCATTCCGCCAAGAAAAGTTTGAAATGTTTCAATAAAAAAAATCGCATTAACTAATGAATGATGGGCGGTAATGTAGACCGATCACAGCGTAAAAAATATTTTTAAAGGTGAATTTTCTTACCAATGTTTAGTAAGCTTATTTGAGGGCTATAATAAGACAGGTAGCACCCGGCGAATCGAAACATTAGAATATAGCATAATTTTTATGGAAAATCCAGTACTAATCCAATTTTATTTTATTCCCCGGTCATTTCATTTTGAATTAATCTTTTAACAGTAGCTTTTGTTTCCACATGGAGGGATAAAATCCGATTTTAACGAAGTGGGCAGCGCTAACTTTAAGAATAACAAAATGGCAACCAAGGCGTTGGTCGATAACCGTTCACGGGGTAGTTAAAGCTACGTGCGACGCACTTTAGGATCCGGTTTGAGTTGCTCAAAAACCTGCATTTCATGATACTTAATGAGATTCTGCTTTTCCAAAAGTGCGTCGCACGTTGACCCAGTTAACACTTACGTTGGTCGCTACGAAAAATAACAAAATTCAAACAATTAGATTTTTACTTGATATATTGAAAATGAGACCTTATATTAATTATATTTAAAACCAAACAAGTTCCGTACCAGGCGCTTTTAAAATGCCACTGTTTAAGGGGGAATCCAATGAAATATCCATTCTACCTGATCCTTTTACTGCTGCTGCTTATCGAATCTTACCCCACACCGGTTCTCGCCCAAAAAGGAGTTGCTTTGTATGTCTGACCCTATCGATTAACCTTCGGCGAAGGGACGGATCCGTCGAGTTACCGGCGGAATACAAAAGTTCAAAATGATCACAGTTCAATGGTTCTGGATTGGCAGATTAACGTTGATTATCTGGACAAATGGTGGTGGATTGCCACGGATTCTCCGACTAGCGGTATTTTACATCCTGGTGAATTTGAACGGATTTATGTGGAAGTGAACCGGGCCGGCAAACGACCCGGTGAGTACTGGGGAACCTATACAATTCGAGCGCGCGGTACCGGCTATCAATATGAAAAACGAGTTTATATTATTATGGAAGTCGGTGGGTCCTTTGAATCGACCACCCCGCAGCTTATAAATATTAATACCAACACCGGGAATAATTTTCAAAAGGTCATTTTGGTTTTTGATAAAGGTATTGATCCGCTGAGTGTATTCGAAGGCACCGGTTTCAGGATTTCGCCATTTATTAAAATTCATGATATTCGAGTCATTAATGAGCAGGTCATTCTCACCACGGCCCCACATGCGGATTCTGTCAGTTACACCATTCAGGTTGATTCAATCCGGGATGTTAAGGACCGCCAATCGCGGAACCTGGCCGGGGAATATCGTTTTTATTATTGTCCCGCCGGACCCGAACTGGACGTCGCTGGCTCTGATCGAAAATATGAATGGGATGTGGCGCGAAGTAACAAATTCATTTATACCAGAAATAATTTTGTGACCTTGGGAAAACTGCCGGCAGATTTGGAGGGAAGCGCTTTATTAAAAACCAATGAGGAGGACGTTCTTAATGACAATTTGGCTTTATCCTTCACCATAAACGGTGAGGCAGGGAGCCTTTTTCTGGCAGTCGATCCGCGCCGAAATAATTCCTGGCATTCAACCTGGCTTGATTCGAATTTTACAAAGTTGTCGCGAACGCTGCCGGTTAACGGTATTGAAAACATCAACGCCTTTCAACTCTACGAAAGCAAGGTCACTTATCAAGCCGGTGACACGGTGCGCCTGTTTGAAAATGGGGCACCGGGTGCCAATGCGCTGATGTATTTTGCGCTGGTAAAAGGGCTCCAGCCGGGGATTTTGATTACGGGCAAGGTAACCTACGCCGGTTCCATTCGATCGGTTCCGGCCACGGTAATGACGCTGGGGGGCGCTTTCAGCCATCAGATTCACACGAATGAATACGGCGATTATCAATTCACGCATTTAACAGAGAACCTGAATTATACGGTGAAACCGTTTAAAGCGTTTGAATCCGCCAGCCGTGCCATTCAGATGTATGATGCGGCGCTGACCTCCCAATTCGCAAACGGACTTTTTTCACACCCCACTGAGTGGCAAAAAATGGCGGCGGATGTGAATCGCGACCAGAAAATCACAATGGAAGATGCCGAATCCATTGCCAGGTACGTGGTCCATTTGTCCAATCAATCAACGGCGGTGGGGACGTGGGAATTTCAACCGTCAGTACGCACTTACACACGACTGACCGCCAGGGCAACGCATGAGGACTTTACCGGCATTTTGCTGGGTGATGTTGACGCCAGTTGGACTGCCGACAGTGGAGTGCGCCTGGATTCACATCCTGAACCGTTCCAAAAGCAAACGTTCGCGTTTCTGAAAGATGGTGGTCAGCAAAATAATCAATTCATTATTCCTTTTCATTTGGATGTGGACGCGCCCGTTTATTCATTTTTAATCACTTTAGAATATGATCCGGCTACCTTGAAATTTTTAAATTTCAATCAAATGATGCAAAGTTCATATTATCTAACATTTTTCAATGACGATAAATCCGGACATTTAACCATCGGGAGTTTTTCGACTGCTGATTCGAAAATGAATGAAGTTGCCTTTGATATTCACTTTGAAATGCTTGCGGACGCCAGGCAGACGGGTGACGTTCAATTAATCGATTGTACCGTTAACGGAAAAAGGTTGCTTTCGGAGCAGCGTATTTTTGTCCGGGAAACGGCACCTCCGATAAAGCCCACGCAAATGATTTTGTATCAAAATTATCCGAATCCTTTTAATCCGGCCACGAAAATTCGCTTTGAATGTACTCAGCCGAATCCACAGCCGGTATCCATCCAAGTTTTTAATTTGAAAGGAGCGTTGATTAAGACCTTTTTCGAAACCATCCAGGGAGCGGGCACTCACGAAATCCGCTGGGATGGCACCGATCGGTATCGACAGGAGGTTGCCAGTGGCGTGTACTTTGTTCACCTTAAATTTGGTAATGAGATTTTAACTCAAAAAATTGTGAAATTGAAATAGCGGGTTGGACGTGCCAAGATTTTAGCGGGCCTTTAGGTCCAAAGTGTTTTCGAGAATGATAAATGAATGATCTGTTGATTTAAGTATTACCCTCACCCCAACCCTCTCCCTGAAGGTTTATCGTTACCCACATCTCTGCTTCCAGTTTTAGCAGATTTGTTCTCCTTCTCCGTTAGCTAACGGAGAAGGGGAGTTCCCTAAGATTTGGGTAATGATAAACCCCGGGGGAGAGGGCGTTTAACTCTCTCCCCGTCGGCTGACTGAGAGGGTTGGGGTGAGGGTAAAAATCATTCGCGGTACAGAATTTCAATCTTGATAATAAATTTTAACGGCTATGAAATGAATTTACTTTTACGGCATTGGTATTTGACGAGGAAGACAATGAAAAAGACCGTTATGAAAATGATTTTATGGGGTTCAATTTTTATCGCCCCGTGGTTTCAGCCATTATTGGCTCAGAAAGGCGTTGGGCTGTACGCCTGACCGGCTCAACTAACCTTCAGGGAAGGTACGGGAATTGGTAGTTGGAAAAAGAAATTAACCCTGCGCAACGATTATGCCTCTAAAAAAGTAACCGGGCGGGTGACTTACATTAATTCTGACATCGGGATTTCCAATACAAATCTCGTTCTGATTGGTGAACGGGCTGAGCCAATAACCATTTACTGGAATATTCGCATTGATAACCCAGACGAGTGGTGGAAAATCTGCTCCGATTCTCCCAAGCGGGATTCTTTGGATTTCGGCGAAGAGCAATTTGTGTGGGTTCAGGTCCACCGCGAGGACAAAGCCCCTGGCCAATATCAGGGCAGTCTGACCGTTGAATCGTACGGGAAGAACTATCTTTTTAATAAGGAAATCATCATTTTTATGGAGATTGGGGCAGGTGATTTTCAGCAAAGGATTGAACCGGGGCCCGACAGTCGAGATGAAATCGATTGTGACCCATTGACAACCGGTTCGTTGGATCTGACTAAGGCTGACAATAGCTTCGGTCAACATCTGAATGCGGATTCTGTGGTTACCGATTCATTAACTTTTTCTGACGCTTCCGGTTTTTATGAAATTATTTATCTCCAGCAGGATCGTACCTACACGGTCAAACCCATAAAAACCGATGAAATCACGGCGGCGACGATTACAATGTACGACGCGGCTTTAGCTGCTCGGTTGGCAAAAAAAGCGCTGCCGGATACGTGTGAAGCGCGGCGCGCCGCAGCCGATGTCGATCAGGATAGTTTGGTCACGATGACAGATGCTGCCTTAATTGCCAGACATGCCATTGGTTTACCGCCGGATCCGAATAGTCAGGTTGGACAATGGGCATTCTTACCAGCCACGCGGGATTATCCGAAAATTGGTTTAAGTTACATCGGAGAGGATTTCACCGCACTGGTGAAAGGCGATGTTGATGCTAGCTGGCTGCCAGCAGATTCGGTGCAAGCCCAGCCCCTCACCAAAAATTTGAATGATTATTTCGCTGAGCAGTTTTGGATTAATGGCAACCAGCTTGTGATTCCGTTAAATAATCCCACTGGCAGTGAGATTTTTGCTTTTGAAATCGACCTGAATTTTAGTCCGCACTTTCTCGAATTCGATCGATTTCAGTCAATGACCCTGAATCCAGACTTTAAAATTCTGACCCGGCATTGTGCTGAAAAAGGCCGGTTAAAAGTCGGCGGGTATAGTGTTCAACCGGTTAAAAAGGCGGGTCCCTTCGCACGCATTATTTTTAACACTAAATCTACCACTGGCTTAAAGGAAGAAATTCAGGTTACCCGTTACCAAATAAACGGGTGCGATCTTGAGCCGGATAAATTAAGTGGGGACACCGGTCAGGAAGTCACGCGCTCGCTGGACCAGCCGGTTTTAAATCAAAACTATCCGAATCCATTTAATCCGGAAACAATCATTCATTACCAATTGACTCACAGCCGACCGGAACGAACTGTGATTCAGATCTTCAACCTGCAGGGTCAACTGGTAAAAATCCTGGTTGATCAGTTTCAGTCGGCTGGCACTTTTCAAATAATCTGGCCGGGCGACGATTGGAGCGGCCAGCCGGTCACCAGTGGGATTTACCTGGTCCGGCTGAGTGTCGGCAATCAGGTAAGACAACAGCGGAAAATAGTGAAAGTCAAATAATTGCTGAACGAAAACACTTCAGACCCCGGTTGCCCGATCCGTCAGCAGACGGAGAGAGTACCGGGTGTCGTTAAATGAATAAGAAACGATAAAACTGCTCCAACACCCGGTACCCTCCTGCGTCGGGCAACCGGGATTTTCGTAAACGTACCATTCAAATTACCTGGAACAATAAAAATCATTGGAGGAACACCCGGATTGAAACGATTGATATGTCTCTGTTGTTTGTTCGTTGGCCTGAGTATTGATGCACCGGGAAAAATTGTATACCAACCTTATCTTCAAAATGTCAAACAAGATGGCGTTACGATTATGTGGCTGGGAGACAAGGACACCACCGGTTATGTTGAATTCGGACCGGACTCGAATTTCTGCATGATTGATAGTATTCAACCCTTTCAATTGGCGAGCGAGAAGCGCTGGATTTTTGAACGACCCCTCACCAATTTACAAGCGGGTATTCAATACTATTATCACGTGATTTGTGACAATGACACCAGTCAGATTTATTCTTTTCGAACGATAGCGCCAGGAAATGCTTTTCGTTGTGTTATTTATGGTGATTCGCGGAAAAGGTACGACCACTTTCCGGTGGCCGTGAGTATTCTACAGAATAAACCGGACGTTATTTTCCACACGGGTGATTTTGCGGCCCGGGGGAGTGACCTGGAACACTGGGAGCACCATTTTTTTGAACAGGCGGTTTATCTCCCCACCATTCCACTGTTTCCGGTGATTGGTAACCACGATGTGGTAAATGATGACGTGGCCTATTATCGAAGTTTTTTTTCAGTACCGGAAAATGGGCAAGGTGAGCGTTATTATTATGTGGATTATATGAATGTCAGATTTATTATTGTTGACTCTTACACGAATTTTTATCCCGACAGTGAACAGTACCAGTGGCTGGAACAGACGTTAAGTTCAGC
>Ga0180437_10006458_pt1 | contig 15603 bp, 15 predicted proteins | sample SS_ome_4_FD_132410 | JGI IMG/M metagenome (GOLD analysis project Ga0180437, IMG submission 132410) | Hypersaline lake sediment archaeal communities from the Salton Sea, California, USA - SS_3_D_1 metaG | ecosystem: Environmental > Aquatic > Non-marine Saline and Alkaline > Hypersaline >...
CTCTCCCAGGTCCTGGGTGTCCAAGATGTTTTAGCAAGTGGGTAATACGCCCCTCTTCCCGTAAATACAATTATATCAAAAGCTTATAGAATCAACATTGAATATGTCGTAAAGTCGGGCTAGGATTGACAATGAATACATATCCCTCGGAGTCGACGTCCATATGACTGATATCCGTCAATCCCAATTCAGCCGTCGTGTCCTTTTCGGTATCTATGATCAAGGTTTCTTCAAGGACGAGTTGTTTTACCCCTCCCGATGAATAGGGATCTAGATGATTAACAACGACTTCAATCCCCTCCTCCGTATACCGTTCCACTCCATCCTGCTGCGGACCGCAACCAATCAACAGACTAAATGTACAGATTAAACAGGCTGATCTCTTAATAACCCATTGCTTGTTCATCCGGCCAACCCTACTTCCATTAAGAATCTCAAATCGCTGCTGTAAATTCATCTGATCCAAAGCACAGCTCGCTTTCATGTTTCATCTCTGGGTCAGAAAGGTCAGCCCTCCCTGATAATGAATATGGTTGATTTATATGCTCGCTATAGTCTATTTGATAATCACCGATGCGGTCATTCTTTCTTTTTGGCGAGATCATGCAATAATCTCCGGCAACTCTGAGGGGAATCAAGATAGAATCGGGCCTTAGTTGTGCCGTAGCCAATCTTAACGGAATAGGCTTCCTCAGGCAGGACCTTGAAAAGATCTTCATCCGTCCAGTCGTCTCCAAGAGCCAACACAAAATCATAGGTGTCCGTCATCAAAAGAGTTTGTGCTGCCTCTCCCTTATTGATTCCACCGGGCCGGACTTCGATGACCTTTTTGCCGTGCATGAGCTGTAGATCTGTATTGGCCAGAAACTCGTTGAGATTGTCGAATAATTCGCAGGAGCGAATCTCCCCTAATTCAGGATTGGCCTTACGATAATGCCAGGCCAGCCCGAATTCCTTTTCCTCGACGAACGATCCCGGTACCCGAGCCTCGTATGTCTTCAGGATGGGCATCACCTGAGATTTCCACTCCGTGGAAAGTGTCTTTTGGGTTTTCCAGCCCGAACGCGCGGCCCCCCGGATCCAAGCGCCATGCTCGGCCACCAAAGTACAGGGTATATCTCCCAACCATTGTTCCATGGTCAAACGGTCGCGTCCGCTGACGATGGCCAGGTGATTTTTGCGCCTCTTAGCTAACAGCAGCAGCAGTCTTTTTAGCTCCACGTCGGGTTTCGCATCTTCGGGCTTCCCGGCAAAGGAGATCAAGGTTCCATCATAATCAAACAGCAACAGATTCCTTTTGCTCGAGTGGTAATCGGAAAGGAGTCTCTTCTTCCACATATCGGTTAATTTCCTGTGTTCCCTCTTTGACTTCAGGTTTCTCATCCCTTCAATTCTGGAGATAAAACTCCGGGTCCAGTAATGGATATCATAATCTATGATGCGATGCCGCATGGTCCGCATCCTGCGTTTTTGTTCCTCCCTCGACATCTCCATCGCCTGAACAAGCGCCTCAACCATGTCTTCTTTGCTGTAGACATTCACGACCAAGGCTTCCCCCAGTTCAGCCTCGGCTCCAGCCGTTCCGCTTAAAATCAGAACTCCCGAATCATCCGTCCTGGCCGCCACATATTCCTTTGCCACCAGATTCATACCGTCCCGTACCGGTGTGACCAGAGCGATGTCCGCGATGGCATAGAGCGGGAGAAGTCGTTCAAAAGGAAAAGAGCGATAAAGGTAATATACCGGCATCCAGTCGGGATTTCCGAAGCGGCCGTTTATTTTGCCCACCAGGCTTTCTACTTCCTGCTTAAGGATCGCATAGTCCCTGACCTTAGTCCTGGAGGGGACACAGAGCATGATGTATATCAGCTTTTCACGCCACTTTGGATAACGAGAAAGGAAAGTCTCAAAGGCTTGAAGACGATTGGGTATCCCTTTGGAATAGTCCAGACGGTCTACCGAAAGGATGACCTTGCGATCTTTCTTTCCTACGGTCTTTTGAAATTTCTTGATATCATCTCTTGTTGATTCCTGTTGGAGCAGTGTCATGATGTTCTGCGCATCGACCCCCATAGGAAAATTATCCACCTCGACGATGCGGTCTTCGATAGAGACGGCCCCGAATTCATTTTCATGCCCCAAAAGACGCAGCACGCTGCTCAAGAAGTGCCGGGCATACTCGTAGGTATGAAAACCGACCAGATCAGATCCCAACATGCCTTCCAGAACCGCGTTGCGCCACGGGAGTATGCGAAATATCTCTGATGAGGGAAAGGGAATGTGAAGAAAGAAACCGATATTGGTTTTGGGGAAATAGGTTCGTAGCAGATGCGGCAGCAGCATCAGGTGATAATCATGGACCCAGAATGTATCTGATTCATTCGAATCCTGAATTATCGCCTTGAAGAACTTCTGATTGACTTTTTGATAAGCCTCCCATTCCGACTTTTCAAAGGTGCAGTAGGAAGTAAAATAGTGAAAAAGGGGCCAGAGGGTTCGATTCGCAAATCCATAGTAGAATTTATCGATCTCCCCGCGGGTTAAAAATACCGGACAGCAGTTATGCTGCTCTCTTAAGATCGATTCGATAGAATCCTGCTCCTTACGGCTTTCAGGAGTGTATCCCGGCCATCCAATGAAGACGACTTCCTTCTCCGTCTGTAAGGCCCGCAGGGCGGTTGCCAGTCCCCCCGGGCTGGGTTGAATCGTCACCTTTCCCTTTTTCTTACTGATGGCCACGGGCAGCCGGTTGGATGCAATGATAAGCCGGCCGATATTCCGCTTTGCTGAAGGCATAGATGGTCTTCCTTATAGTCTAGCGTCTGACCGGAAAAAATTCAAACGCCATTGAACCGACTGTCAACTCCATGGAACCGATGCGGTCGAAATGATTGGAAACGAGATGGAGCCTGATGACCTAAAAAGCATCATTCCTCAGTTGACCAAGACATCGATCAAAAGGTCAAGATAATCGTCGAGATGGCGTGTGATAAGGAATTTTTGCTTGATGAATTCTTTTGCTTCCTTGCCCATCTTGGCGGCAAGCTTTTTGTCCTTGATCAACGTGATCACTTTTTCCGCACATCCCTTTATATCCTGAGGATCAACCAAAAAGCCGGTTTGGCCGTCGATCACCTGCTCCGGTATGCCACCTACTCGTGAGGCCACCACGGGTGTTTCCTTCCATTCGGCCTCGGCAACGGTCAGCCCGAATCCTTCCCGGATCGATTTCTGCAGAATAACCGATGACACCCTCTGAAGGGCATTCACAAGGATCTGATTATCTCCCAACCTGAAGAGAACATCATCATTTTTCAGGTATTTCGCTGCGATCTTTTTCATCTTGTTGTATATGATGATGCCTTCCGGGTCATCCGGAGCCATGTTATAACAGTAGAGCAGCCGGCAATCCACTTTTTCTTTCACCTCATCGAAAACCTTCAGGACGCCCTCCGGATCCTTCCAGGGATCGAAGCGAGATACCTGAGTGATTAGGGGCTTATCCAGGGGGACATCGAACTTCTTTAAGGTCTTGGCGATGATATCATCGGATAGATCCATGTTTTTGGGCGACAATGGATCGATGGAAGGATGTATTATCTTCTGTTCCAGAGGAAGATCGTCCTTTTTGAACTTCTCGCTGGAGATGATCATCAGATCGTAACGCAGGATGAATGTTTTGACAAAATTCCAGAGCTCTGGATTTGGATGGGTGATATCGATATGGCAGCGCCAGATCCAGGGCTGAATCTTTTTATTGAATTTGATGAGCGGGAGTGGCTGCGGATCGTGCACGATCACACAGTCGTGGTCCAAGTGGGTGAAGCGAGAAAAACGGTCATTGGTATCTAAATAAAGTAATTTCTTATTGTTACTGAGGTTAATGGAATTGCCCTGCAGACCGTTGTGAAACTTCTTGGTGACCGAGAAAAAGTCGGAGGGGCCGATGAGCACCCGCCATCCCGAATCCACCCCGATATCGTTCAACAGCACGATGAGATTGTTGAGGATTTCTGCAACGCCGCCGCCATAAGCCGTGGAGTTGATGTGGACAATGTGCTTATTAAGCAGACGGTGGGCTTTCTGATAGATCTGTCCCAGTACGTTTTCGCCGACAATCGGAAGGTAATCATCCAGGCTCTTCATTTAAATCGTCTCCTTTCCCCGCTGGATCCGGGTAATTAGGGGTTCTTATAACATCTCAAGGAATATGAGTCAAACATCGTTCGAAAGACATCACCCGGGTAATCTACAAGATCACCAAATTTCTCTTTCCCGCCTTCTCCTTAGATATCGCCTTATACGCTTGCGCGCACGATGTTCTTTCATTCTTCTCTTATCGCCCGGTTTAAGGTAGAAAGTGCTTCTTTTATAATCCCTCATTATGCCTTCGCGCTGGACTTTTTTCCTGAATCTTCTCAGCGCGTGCTCCAGAGATTCATCTTCTTGAACCGACACAAATGCCACGTAAAATCACCTCCTTTCGATCTTTTATGAACTAGGATCGTTCTTTACAGATACAAGATCTATTTGTTCCTTCAAGATATCTCGCATTTTTAAACCGGTTCTCATTAGACTCCCCAAATATTGGTAATATCCGAACGACCAGAATAAGAAACGAATCACAGCAGAAAAATCGAACTAGTGGGGCTGGTTTAAAAAAGGCGGATTTCTTTCAGAAGTTTTTGAAACATTTTGTATATTAAAACCATACCATAGGCAGCTGAATGGTTCAACGTTCTGTAGGCTCGGTAACGCTAAGTGGGGCGGCTTTGCTCCAGCATAATTCATTTGGCTACGGGCTGAATCCCACGGGTTATCCGAAGTACGTCTCCTCACCTCTGGGACGGACTTGAGTCTTTTTCGCTCGGAAATTGTTTTCTGGCAGAGGGAGGAGTACCATTGGTCTTCATTTATGAGCAAGTCCCTGTTTAGGCAAACAATGTGTACCGAGCGATGATTGCAACGGCAAAAAAGATGATGAGTGTCCAGAAAAACGCATATAAAGCGTTCTCTATCTCGATGAATTTGACCTCAGGTCTCCTTTTACTTGGGCGAGTGAGATAAAATGATGATAGAGATACAGACAGCACCAGGGCCGCAAACAGAGAAGCCGCCAAAAAAGGCATAAAAGGCACTCCTTTAATATCAGGGCCAAAAGGCACCAACCATATACCCCCAGCCCATGTGAAGAGGAAAATCATTAAGAAAAACACTTTGAAGTTTATCCAGAGTCTCAGCCTCTTGAATCCCTTCACCAAGATAATGCTGCTGACATATGCAAATAAAGAGGCGAATAGGCAGTGATAGACCAGCATTTTTTAATGTCTCATGGAATTTTCAGCGAAAAACCTTTTGGCACTCGCGAAATAAGACCTGTTTATAGAGTATATCCTCCGGCTTAATATCCTTCACAGGTCCTCCTCCCCTTCGATGCAAAACCATGGATCTCAGAACCAAGACTATTCCCGAATTCCCCTTTTATATGGAATTATTTTGGTTTCTCAGAACCGGTCTGATTAGCGATTACCTTTCCAAATTCCATACACTCTTTCAATGATTTTTCATCTGGATTCCAGGCCGATCTTATCCCACTTTCGATCAACTCAAATCCGGCATCTTTAAGTCCATTATTGATCATGTCGACTGACTCCCCACTCCATCCATAAGTTCCGAAGGCCGATGCCTTTTTCTGCTTGAATTTCAATCCCCTGATTTGCTCCATGAATCCGGCTACGGCGGACAGAATACCCCTGTTTATCGTCGGGGATCCGACCAACAGAGCTTTGGATTGGAAAACTTCAGTCACAACGTCATTCTTGTCGGTGTGAGAGATGTTAAATAATTTTACCGCCACCTTATCATCGACCGATTTTATTCCCTGTGCGATTGCTTCCGCCATGTTGCGGGTTCCGTTCCACATCGTGTCATACACGATCGTGATCTGGTCTTTTCTGTAGCTTTTCGACCACTCAAGATATTTATCGACAATCTGCAGCGGATTGTCTCTCCAGATTACTCCGTGGCTGGGGCAAATCATGTCCAGAGGCAAGTTCAGGCTCTTGAATTCATCTATCTTCTTTTCAACCTGGCCGCTGAATGGAGTAAGGATATTGGCGTAGTACTTAATACATTCCTGGAACAGCTCAGCTTGATCGACCAGATCGTTATACAACAATTCGGTGGACAGGTGCTGGCCGAAAGCATCGTTGCTGAACAAAATATTCTGCTCAGTCAGATAGCAGAACATGCTGTCCGGCCAATGAAGCATGGGAGCCTCTATGAATACTATTTCTTTCTTACCCAGGCTGAGTTTATCCCCGGTTTCAACAGGAACAAAATTCCAATCCCTGTGGAAATGCCCCATTAAAGATTCCACACCGTTTTTCGTGCAGTATATCGGAGTATCGGGAATCTGGTCCATCAATTCCCCAAGGGCTCCACTGTGATCGATTTCGGCGTGGTTGGCAACAACATAGTCAATTTTCCGTAGGGATATTTGTTTGCCTAGATTCCTAACGAATTCGGAACCGTAAGGACTCCAGACCGTGTCGATTAACGCTGTTTTTTCGTCTTCGATAATATAAGAATTGTATGTCGTCCCCCGGTGGGTCGAATATTCCGAACCATGAAATTCCCTTATCTCCCAGTCCACCTTACCGACCCAATATACGCTCTTTTTGATTTCTTTCATGAACGTCCTCCAAAAATATTCATTAAACGGCTTTAAGATCTAATTCGAGTTTATTAATAACTCATCGCAATGTTCTATTGATGTTTTCCAACCTTACTCCAGCGATCTCAGGGGATCTGCAGAGTATGGATACATCATGGCCATCGAGGGCATGGGTGAGAATCTGGATTCGGGAAGTATCACTTCGGGCTTCAACGATCATTTAAACCTTCTCGATGCGATGTCCTCAAATTCGATTTGTTTACTTCGAGGAACAGTTTTTATGGTCAGGGCCAAAACCAATAATACTATAGCGCCCAAAGACAATCCCATGTCCATATATACTCCCATGCGGAGGGTCCCGAAAAGACCATAAAAAAGGCCGATTAGAGCCAGGAGAAGCGACCAAACCCGGGACGATATTCCGTTTGCTAGCAAGGCGAAGCCTACCGTAATAGAAAGCGTGGGACAGGGTATCAAGCCGGTCGGAGCCGCATATAAATACTTGAACCAGTCTCCAGTGTCCAAAAAATGCGGATAAACCCAACCAAATATGACCAGAAGAAATCCAATCGCTAATCCCCAGGGAGGCGCACTAGAGACCTTTTCATTTGACAAGCGGAAGCCAACGACTGCAAGCAACATTGCGAATAACAAAAATACAGTTCCGTTGAAAGGATTATTGTACATCCACGCAAAAATGCTTACAGACAAAAGAGGAACCGCCAAGGCGGTTCCGGCGAATTTCCGCGAGGGGCGCCAGCCCAAGAAGAGGCCGACAATGACGAGGCCGAACACTATGTGCCATATTATGGCAATAAAGTCAAAATCCCTGCTAATCGTTGTCAGTCCTTCAAGAATTTCAGAAGGCGTAGGCATGATCGTTCTCCTTTCCGGTTCTAAGACTAGACATCAATTATAAGTTCAAGATACGTGCCAAACCATGCTGATTTCCCAAAAAGCCAAGAATGTTTGGCATGTTCCCCAGATGAAGTCTTTGAATAACGAAAACAGAATCCGCACATCTGACATGTATCCTGAAAAACAAGACATTATCTTGTTGGACAGTAAAGCTTTTGGGTCTAGAAAATCATTAGGGGGAGACCGGAAATTTATAAATCCCTGCGGAATCTCAAGAAAATCAATCGGTGGAGGGATTCTTATTGGAATTGTAGTAGTCTCTGCAGGCTTTTTCTCTTCCTCTAACGACTCTTTTCCCCTTCAATGGCCCCGTTTTTTCCGTGACGACCGTACACTGATCTTCAACGCCTTCATTCTCGAAATAGATGACCACCCAATCCTTAACCGTCCCCAACTCGTGGGCCCGGGCTGTGTTCGAATAGAGGGCCGAAAAAGACCAGCCTTCTCGTTCGGTGTGCATGATCGGAAGCCATGCTTCACCCTCAGGATTGAATCGACGAGGAGCTATATGCTTAAGTGTTCCGGCCTTGGCCCGGCGTCTGTATTTTGCATCCACTTCCAGAAGAAGCCCCACTCCGGGTTCATGCCGTGGCTGATCTCCAGATCTCCTTTTTCGGGCCTTTCTAAGCACCGACTGGCTCAACATTGCCGCCAAACTCATCTTGACCGTCTGGACACGTTTTATCCCAAATCCAGCGATTTGTTCTAGTCTGCCGTCATGGGCGGCCTGTTCCAGTTCCTCCAGAGAATGAATATCGAGTTCAGTGGCGATCCGATGGGCTAAATCGTCGCCGATTCCGGGAACCTGTTTGAACACATCCTCAGGCGAGATTTCGCCCTGAAGCCTGTCCAAGAGGCATATTCTACCTGTATGTACAAATTCAGCGATGGTAGAGGCGATTCCCTCACCGATATTCGGAAGATCTTTAAGCGCGTCTATTTGATTTTGTTGCACGAGTTCGGCCAGAGACTCTCCTGCCGTTTGCACACTTCGGGCGCCGTTCCTGTATGCTCGGATACGAAAAGGATTAGCCCCTTGGACCTCCAGAAGATCCGCTATCAGATTGAGCATCTGGGCAATATTATCGTTGCTGATTCTTGTTTTCCCCATCTGCTTTTTACTGACCATTGATCATAGAATCATGCTCGGTGACGTCGAATCTATGGCCCCGATTGATTGTATATGAGCGCCTAACGCACGGTCAAATTATTAATCACCTTTCGAAGCACATGAAAATGCCCAGATTAAAGCCGTTATGATCCCTATGTCAAGAATAACACCAAATAGGACGGGTGGCTGCCGAAAAAGCTGAAAAATTAGGACCGCCATGGACAATGTCGCAACAGCCAAAGGGCGCCACCATAACTTGCGAATTAGAATGCTAATAAAAGCAATAAACAAAGCAAGAGACGTCATCATCCAGAGCAATACTTGGATAAAATCATAAGCTTGGGATTTCTGGGTTCCTTCTGCGCGCTGCTTAATTCCGATCATCATCTTCCGCTCCATCACGAAATGGGCAATCTCGGTGAGAACACGCCACATCAATATATTTGCAGCTTTCAATACATAAGAATAACGTGTCCGAACGATTAACCGGGATGAGTCCTGACCGAGGGAATCGATGACGAATACCCAAGTATTGATGCCGGTTTCCACATCCTTACCCCCCAAGAGTACCAGCGATTTGCCAGGTAAGATTTCGGCAACGGTATAGAAAGGATATCCATCGGGGCCAAGCCTTATCTCATCTCCAACCTTTAGATTCTGGAACTCCGGGACGACCCGACTTTCGCTATGAATATCACACCCGATAAGATTCTCCAGCCAATCATAGCTATAAAAACCGGCGCGTCCTTGACCCATCTGCACGAGCCACGGCCAGACCTTGGTAGCAGACGCATTGATCGTAATGGCACGCGTAGACTCGATGTTTGGATTTGGTATTATCTCATCTCCTGGGAACACGCGATAAGCTTCGATATCAGCAGTTCCCCAACGAAGATGCCACCCCCTTAGCGCCAGTTCATAAAAGAGAATCACAATCATAAACAGGGCTAAAACACCCAGGATCCTCCATAAAAATGCATCTTTTGTCATTTCAATAATAATCCAGATTGTTGGTATGTGCGCTATATTTAAGTCCTTGTCCCCACCATTTTATTTCTGATTTCAATTCATATTATCAACTCGTTCCCGAATGAACTTCCCATGGCTTCAGGCCTAAATGGATGCCCCGAAAGCGATCCGAAGGGCAAAGTGCGAGTCACTCTCTTCAAGCAAACGGTTGTTATAGGCAAAAATAATCCTTACCGGAATTCGGAACTTGGGAATCCTCCATCTCACTTCAAAGCCTGATGACCAATAAAGATCCGCCAAATCAATCTTCTCAGAGTACCTGAACGCGTTGCCAGCGTCCGCAAAGAGAATTGAATACACAGGACCGAAAACCGGTAGGATATACTCGAAGCTGAAGACGATCGACTGCTCCCCACCTACGGCTCGACCGTCAATATCTCGAGGGCTAATCGAATAAACATCATACCCTCTTAAGGACTTCTCTCCCCCCAAGTAAAATCTCTCCCAACGCGGTATGGCCGACTGTCTAATAGGCTTGATCAATCGATATTTCAGATGCAAACCAAAAACATGGTTCCTGAATGCGGGAAAAAAGAGCGTGCCTTCAGACTCCGGCTTAATATATTGGATATCGCCCCCCAACTCACTGCCAGCGAATCCAAACGACCATAACCACCTCATTCCCGCTGACGGGAAAAAAAGATTGTCTATCGTATCTTTAAACAATGAAGCCGTGATAATGCCAATAGTCCGATCACTTGGACTCTCACCCCCTTCTATATCGTAAGCTGCGGCATCGACATGTTCGAGGTCATAGCCTATCCCAGTCCGCCAATAATCCCCGGCTTTTGCATCCAATCCCAATCGAATGCCTTTTCCATTTTTTTGGAATAGCCCGGGATAGACGATATCCCGACCTAACACCATGAACCTGAGGGACAGGGGCCCATCAAACACATAGGGTTCCAAAAATCCTATCATATAGTTCTTTGATCTTTCTCCATACTCGAGCACGAGATCCAGTTTCTTGCCTGCCCCAAGAACATCTACCGCAGAAAGGCTGCCGCCAACAAAGGCTCCCTGGTATCCACTGTAGCCTCCTGTCAATTGCCATTCATTTCTGTAAAGTTCGATGATTTTTAGATGCACATCGATCTCGTCGGGATTCTCTGGATCGGTCCGAATATCTGGATACTCTTCAATCCTCGCCATGCCAAGACGTGCCAATTTTTCTAAATCCTGAAAGAAGAGATCCGGTCGGAAGTTATCCTGTTCCACCAACTCCATCTCTCTTCTGAGAACCTTGTCGTCGGTAAATGTATTCCCGGTAATCTTGAGTCTTTTTAAAGTGATTTTATCTCCTTCAAGAATATCAAATGCCAAATCGGCTGTAAGATTCTTTGAGTCGAGATATTCGTCAGAAAATACTTGGACAAAAAAGAACCCGGCTTTCTGATAGAGCTCTTTGATAAGCTCCTTAGCTTGCTGTTTTCGCTTCGCATTGTAGAGTTCTCCTTTCCGCAGATGAATCAAACCTTTGATTTCCTGGGAAGTGAATATTTCATTGTTTTTTATCTCAATGTTCCCCAGAAAATAACGATCCCCGGCTTCAACTGGAACGATTATCCTCTTCATTCGCTGTGCGCCCCCAAAAAGTGTTAGGCCGGTACATTCCGAGATCACAGGATCTCCTATTTGAATACGGGCATAGCCGTATTCACGATACTTTTTTTTGAGGCTTTCCAAATCCTCATCCAATTTAGCTTTTCTAAAAATGTCATTCCCCTTAAGCCAAGAGAAAAGGTTATGTTCTTGATTAATTCGAAAGGCACCTAGGAGAACGCCTCTTTTCAGCTTTGGATTCCCCTTAAAAATGATCTCCCTGATTTTAAATCTTGTCCCTTCCACGATTCGGAAGAGGACTGCCACTTCAAACCGTCCTTTCTCAATGATATCAGACGTGACTTTTCCCTGGTTATATCCTTTCTCCGCCAGCATCTCCTGAATCATAAATCTGATGTAGTGGATATTCTCAGGATCAAAGACAGAATAAGGTGTCATATTGATATCGCTTTTTCGGAGTCTCTCAATAATGTCTCTTTGTTTGAGTTTGTTCTCCGTCTTAAATACAAATTCAGAAATAAGCGGATATTCATCCAATTCGAGGACGACAACCCGTCCTCTCTCTCCTCTATTTAGGCTGACCTTGATGTCTGCAAAAAAACCCGTTTCCCATAAAGCCTCCAAACCTTGTTCTGCCGCGCCAGAATCGTAGGTATATCCCGACCGCAATCCAAAATAATAGAGAACTGTCTCGTTGGGTATCCGCTGATTCCCTTGGATCTCGATCTTTTCAATGATGTCCTGGCCGATGAGAGCCAACGGGAGATAGATCAAAAAAACAATGAGAACTCTTTGGATCTTAATCCCAGACATGCCTTTATTTCAACTACAGCACGCACTCCGCATCCCAATAATCTATTCTTTGTATTCTCGATTCTTTAATGATGTTTCACTTCCAGTATTTCGGCCTTCCGTAAAAGTCATAAAGTCTTTCTTCGTACTTCCGGTTAACCGGAGCGGTCGGATCATATTCCGGGCTGTTTTTTATGATTTCCCGGGAGAGGTCCACATGAACCTTCGAGTCTCCCCAGCCCACCTGTTCAATCCAGCCGGGATGGATCAAAACTTTTCTACCGGGCAGCCAATTTCTCGTATCCACGACCATATAACGAATGAACCACGTCATATCGTCTGCGATGAACTCCTCCACATGGCCTATCTCGCCGTCTCCAGCTTGAATATGATAACCCATCACCTCTTTTACGCTCCTGAGGTGAGGATCGTCGCTATCCACTTGCAATTTTCCCTCTTCTTGCTCCACTTCTGACTCCAGTGGGATGGGAGGAACAGCTCCCGGAGGAGAAGGTATCCAGTAAGGCCTCCATTTGAAATGCTCGTGCAATGCAATTTCAATCTGGCGGTAGACCGGTTTGTCCACATCCATTTCGGGGCTGTTTTTTACCTGTTCCTTGGTGAGCCTTACCGGCAAGGCCCGCGCTTCCCATTCCGGTTTATCGAGTGCAGAAGGAACAAGCAGAACTTTCCTGCCCGGGAGCCAGGCCCCAGTATCTACGACAATGTACCTGATAGCCCAAAACCCATCATCGAAAAAGAAATCATGGACTTTTCCTATGTCTCCGTTTAGTGCCAGTATTTGATATCCCAAAATTTCCTTAAGGCTCCTCAGCATAGTGTTGCCTCCAATAATTTTATTTATTCTTCTTTTTAACCAATTGATGATGATAAGAATTTTCCCTTATCATTTTCGCCTCACATTCGGGGCACTTTTCCCTTTGGCAGGGAGTGCCCCGTTCGTGTTTTTTTTTGGCTCCGCATTTAGGACATAGACAAAAACCCACCGGACCATGTCTGTTTCTCCTTTGCTGCATTATGCCTTCTCCTAAGCTGAATTGTCTGATCCACTCCTGTGTATAAATTCTCTCAGCTGCCGCGCTCTAATTCACAAATATTATGAGGCGCGCCAGGAGGGCCGTTTCTTTATTCAACAGAATTACTCTTGCTGATCGGCGGTCGCCTGCAATTTCTATGCGATAATCTTCACCATCCTCAAGATGCTTGGGGAGAAGCCCGACTTCCTTTATCTGCGAAACGCCTAGATCAGATGCATTTAATGTGATGCTGTCTGTTTCGCGGAGGTCGATCCTATCTTGGAAATCGGCAAAAGAGATATCCTTGATTCTTGTCCCGCATATGCCGAGAAAGGTCCCTTTGATCTTGTCCCTATCTTTGAGCGCCTCTTTGGATCCGACAAGGTAATAGACAGAATTCAGTTTTTCCTCAAATCCTTCTGCTTTGACTTCTGCTTCCTTGACATCTCCCTCAAGCGCAGTGATTTGATCATTAAGCTGGTTTTTTTCAGCTTCATAATCCTTCTGCATCCGGTCTATTTTCTCGGCAGTTTCCTGCTTTTGACTCTGTAGATCTTCGATTTGAACTTCCAACTCGTTTTTTTCCTCTTTTGCCTCTTTCTTTTTAAGCCTCATAACCGATCCGGGCGAGACGGTCGCCGTACCCTGCGTGATAAAGCTTCCGAAGGTGCCATCAGAATAATAATTCCAGATTTTGAATCCCACCATTATGGGATGATAAAGGAGTGTCTCAGACAGCATGCCTGCTGCCTCTTCTTGCGGCAGCCCCTTCTGTTGAGCCAGGTAGCTATACGCGATTTCCCAGTGGCTGTCTCCTATCTGCACCTCATGAGGCACTGGCATCCGGTTTTCAAGATCGGCATTCTTATCACGCAGTTCTGAGATCAAGGCTTCCTTTTCGGTCAGTTCTTTCTCGAGTTGATTGACTTTCTCTTGCGGCTCCGGAACTTCCTGGGCAGACTCTTCCACAACTTCCTGTCCCCCACACGAGACAAAAATCAATAGAGAAAAAATCAATAATCCAAAAGAAAATGGAATCCTCCACCCATGTCTTATTTCAAATAAATTCATCAAAACCTCCTTATTAAAGAACAAAAGACTGCTTCTCACTTATAATATGTACAAAAATCATGCCAAATCATTGAGTGTAGATACTCGGACTTCTATATGGGGAAAACGAAATCACATCGAATCCTCAACCCGAATAGAAAGAAATCCTGTCCTGTTAAACAAGACAAAGTTTTGTGGGATGAGAATGAAACGTACTCTATATCAATATCGGAATATGGCGGCGATGTCTGCATGATCGGGCATTTCTTCAGGAGCCAAGGCGAATACTTTTCCGCCATTCAATATTGTCTGAAGCGCTGCCAAGTCAAGCAGATCCTGATTGGTTGCTTTGGCTTTTTCATGCAAAAACACCTCTTTCTTCCTCGGCTTATAAACACCCCACTTCTGAATCCCCAAGGCTACAAATAATAGGGCCACCTTGCCTTGATGGGCAGCAGGAACAACGATCTTCAGGTCGGTTGAGGTCCACGCTTTGGCTTTGGATTCTATGAATGCCGCTGAGGCTTCCTCCTGTTCTCTTAAATACATAGGCTGGATGATTCTCCATGCGCGTTCATGCAGTTCGTCTTCATCCATCTCCTCGGGATTCCCCTTTATTCCTTCGTCAACCACGTGGGAATACGAGCTTGCTTCCCTGAAGATCGGCCAATAATAATCAACCGAAGCCAAAATCATGGGTGCATCTTCTTCGGCAATAATAGGCTGCAATCCCTTATCGATCTTCCGGAAAAACTGCAGAAGATCGTCTTTTTTATCATCGATTCCGGCGCCGTGGCCGTGGAACATAGCCGCCCGCATTCCTCTTCTTTGCCGTGTCCCGGTATGGTATTGAAGCTGCTTGTCGGGCTCATCGTATTTCAACGCGTCCGACAGGCAATCTGGAAGCCTATCCAAATTGACAACGCTCATGCTGTCGCGCGAACCCCGATAGAGGGTAACCGCATTTTGACTCAAAGCAAGCACAAAAAAAATTCTTCCCCCGCTTAACAAGGGTAAGAGGGGCTTGAGGTGGAAACGATTGGCAGCGACCGCCAGCTTTTCAAATCTTTGCGGCAGACGATAGGTTAGAAAAAAATTTGAAGAAAGGAATGCAGCCAATCCATTGCTTTGATACTGCCAAAAGGTCGGAATGTTGAGAAGTTCTCGGGCGGGATTCAGAAATTTTTGTGTTTCTTTGTCCGGGATCCCGGCTCTTCTGAGCTGCATTTCTGCTTTTTTTACTAAATTTTTGAATAGGATTGGGTTCTGTCTCTTTTCCCTTCCGGCGCTCTGGGACGGCATATAGATCGATACGCACCAACTTTTTCTGAATGCCATCAAATTTCTCAGATCTCGTTTTCTAATTACATCCATGGGTATCCTAGACCTTTAGGGATGAGAGTTCTGTCCTCCTTGTCATGGCTTCA
>Ga0180437_10006459_pt1 | contig 15603 bp, 17 predicted proteins | sample SS_ome_4_FD_132410 | JGI IMG/M metagenome (GOLD analysis project Ga0180437, IMG submission 132410) | Hypersaline lake sediment archaeal communities from the Salton Sea, California, USA - SS_3_D_1 metaG | ecosystem: Environmental > Aquatic > Non-marine Saline and Alkaline > Hypersaline >...
AAATGGTGAACGAAGTTATTGTTTTTATTAACAGGTTAAACAGATGAATAACGCCTTTTGAAATATTGAGAGAGAAACGAGCACATGGTATAGCTGTGTCCTGAGAGAACTGATATATCACACAGTTATTTCGCGAAGAATGTCCGGGTATCAATAAGAATAGCATCTAAAACAAGACAATGACAAATTTCGTATTTTCTTCTATTAATATCAAAAGTTTAGTTTCTCCTTCACCCGCGGTAAATACGTGCGACCGACTTTAAATACGGTTTTTTTCTTATCCTTCAGCATGAGATTGTAATCCCCAAAAAACCATTTGGATAATTTGTCGATCGCGTCCACGCACACAATGGCGCTCCTGCTGATTCGGATAAATCGTTTCGGATCCAGGACCTCCTCCAACTGCTTGAGAGTGGCATCGTAAATGAATTCGCCGTCAGAAGAGCTCAGAAATACATATCGGTCTTCGGCTCTGAAGTAATTCACATCCTCGGCTGGAATGATGAGTATATCGTCCTTCAGTTTTACGGCGAAACGGTTCTGGTAATCGGGGAATATCCGTCCCTTTAGAAGCGCGAACAACTTTTCGTCAGGCATCGGCCCTTTGTCCAGAATGCGCTTAATGCTTTTTCCCAGGCGCTCCTTGGATGTGGGCTTGAGAAGGTAGTCCACGGCATTTTCTTCGAAAGCCTTGATGGCATACTGGTTGTACGATGTGACAAAAACGACTTGAGGTCTATGGGTGATCCGCTCTATAACCTCAAAACCGTTGAAAACGGGCAGTTGAATGTCCAGGATAACCAGATCGGGTTTTTTCGCATCGATTAAAGAAACGGCGGACTCCCCGTCCATGGCCTCTCCGATGATATCGATGGTATCGAAATCCCGCAGCATGAATTTCAACCGTTCCAGAGAATGGCGCTCATCTTCAACGAGTATGGTTTTTATCTTCATGAGGTATGATGATCCTGACGGTGGTGCCCCCTTCTTTCCTATCGTCAATCTGCAATGTGGCCTTGCCGTTGTAGCACAGGTCCAGCCGTTTTCGGGTGCCAGTCAGCCCGAATCCCGTTTCCCGAGGCGTGGACTTTATGCCGATGCCGTTGTCGTCCACGCATATGCACACTCGCCCGTTATCCTGCGTGATGGTGATCTCGATCCAGCCGCCTTCCTTTTTCGGAGCGATTCCGTGCTTTATGGCGTTCTCCACAAGAGTCTGAATAACCAGTGGTGGAATCTCGATTCCAAAAAGATTGTCGTCCACGGCGATATGGTATGTCAGACGTTCGTTGAGACGCACCTTTTCCACATCGAGATACTGCCGCACCAGGTCAACTTCTTCTCTGATAGAAATCAGACTATCGTCGGGAAGCCCAAGCATGCGGCGGTAGATATCGGACAGACTCAGTATAATGCTCTCGACCTTTTTAGGCGACTTGGGTACCAGGTCCAGAATCGTATTCAGCGTGTTGAAAAGAAAATGGGGATTGACTTTAGACTGTAGCGCTGCATACTTGGCCTCGGTATGAAGTCTTTTGAGACTCTCGATCTCATAGATCTTCTTCTCCCAGTCCCAGTGAAGCTTTCGATAAATGAAGATAATCGTATATGACGCGAGAATCAGGGCGCTAAGGAAGATATTGCTGGCCACAAACAGAACATGACTCTGATCAACATCGTGCGGAACGGTTGGGCTGCATATGGCATGCACAATCTTTGGCACGATGGTGTTGCTTACATAAATACTTATTCCGATGATCACTATACCCACCGCTGCGATGACTGGGGATGATTGAAAGCGATGCTTTAGACTCTTTTCAAAGATAACGAAAAGAACGCTGGCAATGACAGTGATCGTGTTTGTAAAACTAAGATAAAACATAAGATAATAGATTAGACTATGTAGATCCATCCCACCCTTCGCCGAAGCGGCAACGACGGAATAAATGATGCCGATGATTTGGCACAACAGGATGAAGAAAAGCCAGCCTTTAGTAAATATTTGTGGCGCGCGCATGACTGTCCTCATCAGTAGTGCTCAGATTAAGGTCGTTATCAGATTTCACAATAACGTCCTCTCCTTTTTCTAAGAGAGGATTGAGGTTAGGTTCATAATCGCAAATCCGAAAATCACTTTCGTCCGAGTCTAAAATCCATTTTGAGAACAGCACAATGTATTGAAAATCGGAACCGTTTACAAGATGATTTTTATTTGGGCCCGAGTCAATACTATTTAGATCTGAAGTGCATATCCGATCTTTCTGAAAAATGTCCGGTCCTTTTGGGTGATGACGTGCTTGCGAGAGAGTAGTAAGACAATGCATCGTATGGATAGCCAGATACTCATAATCAGACACCCTATTTTGTTTTCAGCTTGGTAAATCGGATCGTCCTTCCTGAGGATTCCCATTAAATGAGCTTACAACTCAGATTGATTGCCCCGTATATCTTTTATCCTTTCCAAGTCCAACGATGATTACAACAGTCATGTCCTTCCATTAAGGATTTGGTACGCTCCAGGCTCAATTGGGGATGAGCAGCTCTCGCAGATCCAAAATCACTATAGCATATTGTTGCATAACCTATATCGGTAGCATTTCTCTCTTTAAAGGTTTGAGTCCAAAGGCATTCGGTTACATGTATTTCATAAATGTTATCCGTTTTCTCAACAACAGTTGAAGTCATCATATTTTCATATATTGACCCTCCCTCGCACCACTTAACAAACGAAAAATTGGGATTATTTTCTGCAACCATCTTATAATAGTCATCGTTGGCTCTTTTTATCATTTTAATAAGGTTATTCCTTCCAAGATAATCTGCAAAACGTTCCATCAGGTCGATATAATAACCAAATCTCCATCTAAAGGCTTCCTCATACGTATGAACAAAATCCTTATGAAACTTGTGTTTTTCTTGTTCAGAAGAAAATACATTTCTCAATCCGGAACAGGAGAGTGCGCACGCGGGCAAAATTGTGGAAATAAACTGTCTTCGGTTTTGGTCTGTAAAAGGAATGCTGCTTTTCATTGGTTTACTCCTTTCTATAATGATACTTGTGTTTAAAAATTTTAAATATCCTCTTCGCGGTCAGTCGTCGGGTGTGTGGGTGGCCGTGACCAGTGTGAGTGTATAATTTTCCATTCATCGTTTAGTTTTACATAAACTTCTGTACAGCTCCAGTGACTTTCTCTGAGATCTCCCCCCTTTACTGGAAGAAAAGCAATCTCATTGAATGTCAGTAAAGCAACATTTCCTATCATTTGTACTTTTGGATTTATAAATTCATAATGATCGACCTGAACTGTTCCAGTCATGGGTCTAAACAGTGTTTTCAGAGTATCGATTCCGTCAAGCCGCTTTTCAGTACCTGGACTGAAGTACGTGATTTCATCGGCATAAATGTCAAGATATCCATCAATATCACCGTTACCCCAGCGGTCTAAGGCTTCCCATTCCATATTCATGATCTGCTCAGCAATATCCTCCGTGCAGATGGATTCATTCTCTCGAGTACAATTTAAATTCATTATACAGAAGGTAGCGATCAAGAAAGATATTACTAATTTTATGTTGTTTCTCATTTTAATTCCTTTATAGAAATTGATGTTCATTTGTCGATCTTCTCATTTCCGAAAGATTTTTCACCTCGTCGAGATTCATCATAGAATTTCGTCTCGGTTATCAGTCGCTATATTAAATTGTTTGCTAATTCATTTTCCATTTGTGCTTTTCTTGCAAATCGATGACATACTGCTTGTGCTCCGGGAAACGGTCCCACAACTCCTTCCGGCAGTCGACCAGCCCGTCGCACAGGACGCAGTTCTTCTTGCCCTTACCTACGGCGCAGGTCCGTACCGAGCATCGTTCCTGGAACAGGTTAATGGGCTTGCCTTCGGTCAGTCTGCATCCCCAGCAGAATACGACATTGGAATCGGATTCCACATTCAGTCTCTCTTTCCATTTCCAGCGATCGTAGACATCCTTCTTTAAATCAAGGTCGTTTCCCTGAGTGGCTTTAAGAAAATCGCAGCCCTCGCAATTGTGCCCGCATAAGGTCAACTAATCGATATCGACTTCTTTCATATCAAATCCAGCAGTTTCAGCGGATTTGGACTGACAGCCGCCCAGCACAAGAACAGATCCAACGCACAAAGGAAATCCTTTCTTCATGAATTCGCGTCGATTGGTTTTTTGTTCCATACGATCTTCCTTGAAATATGAATCTCAACGAAAGCCTCATTTTATTCCACTTTCATCCGACTTTACTATGATCCATTTCATTCGGGCCGTAAGCAGTCCTCGCGGTATGGTCTTTTATCCATATTCGGGAGATTATGGAGGCACCTCTCCTTGGATTGCGTGACTATTTCCTGTTTTTCAAATCCCATACATTGAAGTTCTTGTACGCTCCGATTGTAAACGCCATCTGCCTGAAGCTGAACTTACCACCGTCGAGTACCGGTCCCCAGCGGTCGCTGCCCGTATCAATGAAATCCAGGACAACCTTGTCATTCACCTGGAATTGGATATGTCCGTCGTCTTTGATCAATCGAACATGGTGAAATACTGTGCTCCCAGGAACAATACCGGTCTTACCTATGGATAAAATGGACGAAGGACTCGACTTATTTAAATAGGTCGTGGCATAATTAGTCACCCGCATCCTCAGATGATTTGAGTAGAAGACAATCCAATAATTGTGGATATCGCCGTTGACGTATGGTTGAAATACCCCATCGCGCTTCGCGAGTGTCGGATCAAAAATATTTTCACCGTTTAGCCCTCGCGTGGCAAAGAAAACCAGACTTATACCATATTCGGATACGGGTCGATACTCCCATTCAGCGATAAAGCATTTAGGAAAATCCGCTGGACACCAGATATTAAAATGGCCATTGGTGCCAGCTGGAGGATTTGGTACCTTGGATTGCATGATCATACTGTTTTCTTTGAATGTGATTTCTGCCGGACCTTCCAGAATCCAGTCCGCAATGTCGGCCTGAGTGCTCATTTTGGAAGTGTATATCAACTTGCCTTTTCTTTTACTGACGTTCATGGGCGCAGGAAAATTTTCTTGGCTCATCAGATTAGATTTCTTTCCTGACAAAGACTTAGGAATTCTTGTCACGGCCTCATCTTCCTGGGTATATTGGGATAACACGTGTATATCGGTCACACGATTAGGTCCCAGGGGGATTTCGACCTGTGTTGCCTTCCCAACAGGTTCCCACGGCGAATAGTATTTGGAATTTTCTTTTCGGAACAGCATACCATTGAAGTACCCATTGGCGAAGCCTCTTTCGGCATCCCAGGTGAACAACAGATGATATGTCTCGGGACCCGGCAACTCCTTGAGGAAAAGATAAAAGCCCGTATTGACGTTTTCCCATTCAAAAGCAATGATAACAGCGTCATACTGTCTCAACAGAACGCATCTTGCTAATCCAGGGAGTTCCACCAGAGTCTGGCGGAATTCATACTCCCATAATCCGTTGCTGTAGGTCTTGTCCGTTTTGAGTATGAAACTGATGGTCCCTCGCTGATGCACGGGATTCTCCAGAGGGAGGATCTTGGTGTTCTCCAGGGAGAAGCCATTCACTGTATGGATGAAAATAAGTAATAGCGTCAAAACATTCAGCATTTTCATGGGTTGGCTCCTTTCACACTATCGGCTTTGCACCTCCGATATTACAGTGTGAGGAGGTGACGGCCTTCCTTGATGTAATCGGTGAGCTCACCCATGTACTTGACTGTGATCCCCAGTTCCTCAAGCTTCTCGGAAACGCCGTACATGTCGGCGCAGGCCTTACAGGCTTTCAGATCGACGCCAGCTTCCTTAATCTTCAGAATGTACTCCTGGAGCTCCTGGTCTTCGGCGAGTAGCTTTGCGGAAGGTCCCCAGACGACCAGTGTGATGTCGTCCCACCAACCAAACCGTCGTGAGTTCAATGTGTACATGAATGCCATTTTCAGTGCCACTTCCCGGTCGCCGCTTGTCCATAGTACGACCAGCTTCTCTTCGGGTTTAAGCTGTTTTTCTTTGGCCTGCAGAACGCTTTCCTGGGCGATGGCAGTCATGCAGGAAACTGTCATAACCAATACGATGAGGATGAGTTTCGCTTTCATTGGATTTCTCCTTATAGTTTTGTGAAGGTTGTTTCCGATGTCAATATAGTGCACAGAGGTTTATCAAGGAATACATTTCCGATGAACAGCGATATAGGATGTATAAAATGCATGGTGAGGCATATAAAACTTTTGTACGATTACATCCTTGTGGATAATAATCAGATTTGGAGTAATTGAATGACATGTAATTATTTGATTTCTAAAAGGTGAAACTTCAGCTCGTGCTTGATACTTTTGCATTCTGAAGGTATCTTTGGTCAAAGATTATATGACACTATAAATAGGAGGAATTTTGCACCCCAGGAGGATCCGATTCCTATCTCTGCTGCCAAACTGAATGTGCGATTTATCTTAACAATTTACTAACTGATTTGTGAACAAGAATCAAGGTATTTACTATATTCTAACAGGGATAGCGTTAAAATCATTCGTAAAAATATAAGCCTATGTTATGAATAATCATAGGCTTAGGATGGCGTCTCCAAGGGGGCGGTACGTCTATCATTATAAATGGTGAGCTAAATTACTGTTTTTATCAATTCATTAAATAAAGGAAAAACGCCTTTTGAAATATTGAGAGATAAACTAATCCATGGCACAACCGTGTCCTGCGAGAACTGACATTTCACAGTTTCACTTGCACGTTTGAGCACTTCATCATTGAAACAGGAATTTGTCAACGGTTGATCCGAACATAAAATAAAAAACGTTTTGCATCTCGCTCGTTGTTCCAAAATGTTTATTTCCCCGACTGACAATCAATTCAATCGGTCCGATGGGTGTGACTATTTTTAGTCCTACTCCTAATCCTTGAACATGATCTGGTGTAACTTTGTAGAATTGTGTTTCCTGTGTTAGATTAAAAGCTCTATTATAAATTAACTTCAAATAAACATTTGAATACATACGAAAACGATAGTCGGTTCGTATGACGGAGATCGTATTCCCAAAAAGCTGATCATATTGCATACCGACAAACGTGGTAGGATGTCCCTGGTTCGGAGTTTTGTAAATCGGAAGAGACTTCCCCGATCCAGAGAAACCATAAAAGCGAAATGTATGACGATCCTTTAGTGTATGATAGACGTCTGCCGATATTTTAAACAGTTCATATGGCCACTCCGAGTTAAACTGTTTATAACTGCCTTCATATCGTGCACTGATATAGATGCCCTTATTTGGCGTTGATAGATCATCCAGACGATCAATTACAAGAGACGCAGAAAGCTTTCGAAGTTTTTCATCCCAACTGGGATATGTTGAAGGATCACCAAAAGCCACTTTTGGAGTCACATCCATATGCTCAATTTCATATCCTACTTCGAAATTAAGGGATTTCCCTAATAGCATGCCAAGTCCAGCAGTATAACGTAAGGATTTGGTTTTATACTTGAAGATTTGTTTTCCATTGTACAAATCAAAAACGCTGACCGGAACGTCTTTCGTTTCGAACTCCATGTAGGGATAAATCGGCAAGTTGAGTGTGCGTGAGGGATAATAAGTTTTAAATAAATAATGCGTCAATCCGGCAAATTGCAGTTCATGTTCGTAGCGTAGGCCAGGAATCAGGAAGTTAGTTCCTTGAACACTAACCAATGCAACGAGTTTGTAATGAGTATTATATCGAAATCCAAGTCTCAATTTTCGTTTTTCATGCTCTTTCACATGGATGATCAAATGAACCTGATTGTTGCCTCTGGATTCAATTTCATATCGAATACTTTCAAAATATCCAAGACCATAGGCGGTCATAATCCGTCTGTTTAAATCATCCGTGTCCAGAACATCTGAGGGTTCCAAACCGAGAAGTTGATAAATATAAATAAAAGGGAGTTTCTCATTTCCGAATATAGAGATCCCATGAATAATCGGTTTGTCTTTTTCTTTTATCCGGATGATGAGCTTGATGTTTTTTTCTGATAGAGGAATGACTTCATATTTAACGTTTTCAAGATTGTGGAGAGATTTTATATCATCCAGTCGCCTTTCCAGCGCAGGACAATCAAACAGATCGCCCGGTTTGATGTTAAGCTGATCATAAAGTGTTTGGAATGAAATGCTTTGATATCCAATAATTTGTACATCATAAATGATTGGCAGTTCAGAAAAATTGGTGTATTTATCCGTGTCCGTCATCCTGACAAGCTTATATTTTTTTTTGAAAGATTTCAATTGAAAGATTGCTGCATTTGCAGCCCGATTGCCATGCTGGATTATAGCAGCCACTTTCCGCTTTTCAAAATCGGCCGATCCATGTTCAAACAGTTCGGGTTGAATGTATATGTCGGTCTGCCTCCGGTTTTCTTGCCACCTATCAATGCCCAGCATGGCAATGGATTGCTCTAGAACCGCTATTGCCGAGTTAAGATTTTCCCGTTTCATGAGGGGAGCGCTGACGTTCACGGCAATCACAAGATCTGCCCCCATGGCTTTCACCACATCCACTGGCATGTTATTCACCATACCACCATCTACGAGCAATGAATCCCCCCATTCGACTGGGCTGAATACGCTGGGAATAGCCATGGTCGCTCGCATGGCTTTTGCGAGAGATCCATTTTTAAGTATGACCTCATCGCCGGTTTCGATATTTACAGCCACACAATGAAAGGGAATAGGCAGTTGCTTGAAATCCGTAATTCTTTCATAGGGGAATGTAAGACTTGAAAAAAGTAGGCTGATTTTCTGACCGAAAATCAATCCACTTGGTGGTTTGACATGCATCCCTTCCATACCGAGTTCAAGTTGATATTTTCCGAGATCTTTTTTCTGAAAAAAGGGGAGTTCATTGCGAGGCGGATGATCAGTAAAAATTTCATTCCAGTCCGTTTTCTTCACTATGGCTTCAATCTCGTTCCCACTATAACCCACCGCATAGAGTGCTCCGATGATACCACCCATACTGGTACCTGCAATATAATCGATGGGGATTTCAAGAGAATCCAGCATCTTTAGAGTACCGATATGGGCAAAGCCACGCGCGCCACCACCTGATAAAACCAGACCTATTTTTGGGCGCTCGGAGGTTATTGCTGCTAGATTCGAGACCAGGAGAAATGAGATAGTTGAAAGAAAGAAAAAGCATTTTTGAATATGAGATATCACTATTCTTCTCTTTAAATGTTAAACATCTGCCTCCAATATAACACTTTTATATTGTTTTCCCAATCGTTTGAATTAATCAATTCTTTATCCAGCAAATAAAAATGAATCGCAATTCTGTTTTATCAGGAACTGATTATGTCATCAAGATACACATTGAATGCTTGATCTGGAAGGATAAGATATGAGATTGTATCACTTTGAGCGCGTTTGTTCATGATTTTCAAAATAAAAGATTTTTTATATTTTTCAACGGCTCCCACATTTTCAAACTGATACACTCCTTGCCAGCAATCCGTTTTCCAATCAATCATCCATATTTTATCCATGAAGCCGGGGAAACCGGCAATCAATAAAATCGGAATTTTTGACAATCTCATATTTGTTTTATGGCTGAATTTTCTGAATTTAAAACGGACAATGAATACCGCACCGTTAGAATAGCCGTTTCCGGATTTGAGATGCATATGTCTGAAGATATGAAAGGTGACACCATCCTCCATTCGAACCATTTTTCCATGATATTTTTGAGGAAACGTCAATCCTGATAGAATGAGATTGTAGACATATCTGAAAATACCAAATATTGCTGTCATTTTTTTCTTCCCTAAATCAAAGTAACAGAAAGTGTCTATTATTTTCAAGTAGAAAAATGTCCAAATTGTTCTGAACCGCCACAGGGTTGCCATTGAAAGTGCTGAATCCGAATTGGATGATAAAATAATCAAAGACTATGTGGATCAATTCGAAGAACTTTATAATAATTCAAATATGGATTTAATGCGTGATTTTATTAAATCCTTTGTTGCTAAAATTGAACTCTGGGGTAGAAAAGAAGGTAAAAGAAGAGGGCGGAAAATCCATATTCATGGTCAAATTCCCGCCCTAACAATGATAGGCGTGGCGTCCCCTATAGTACAATTATCGAACCCCTTAATAGAAGATTTAAAGAAATTATTTGACTTAGAGCCTGTTTTACCGGTTGAGTATGTTGATTGGAATAAAAACTGGATAGGAATAACTGCTAAATAATGCCTAATGGATATAGAACCTAATATTTTTTAATGAATAAATATCAACTTATAGTGAATTAAATGAAGAGCCAAGTCAATGAATATAAAATCACGAATTGATTATCTGGAAAAAGAATCAAAGAATTTTATTAAAGTAAAATGTCCAGATTGTAAAAGAACGTTTCTTGTTAAAATTCCAGAGAATCATCAAGCTAATCTAAATGTGGTTTATGATAATAACGATATTAAAAGTGCAAGAGATAAATTGAAAAAAGCTATTGAAATTAAAGTAGAACAAGAAGTAAAAAATAGACTTATGGAAATGGGAATTGAATAAAAAATAGTATAACTTTTACTCATTTTATCACGTTTAATCTTCTATTAATAAGTATGTTAAAGTAGCAGGGTACCCTATGACTGGTAAACGAAATATTCGACTCAAGACAATCGGAGATGTGTCCAGGTTTTTAGCAAAAATTATCAACCAAGTCAATCGGGATGAGATAGATGTAGCAAAAGCATCCAAGCTTGGATATTTATCAAACATTCTCCTTGGAGCCATAAAAGAATCTGGGCTTGAGGAGAGAGTAACACAATTGGAAAAGAAAATCTTGGAAGGCAAGCAATCATGACAACGTTAAGGAAACGCATTGAAGCACTGGAGAAAAAACAGTTAGAAGATAAAGGTTATATTTTAAGAGTAATATACACTAAATACGATGATTCAGAAGTGCTCTGCGAGTCTTATGTGGTCGGCCAAAAGGACACAACAGAGTATATTAATAAAAAAACAAATAAAGTATATGCAAGAATTTACGGGGGCACTGGCCAAGAAAAAACGGATATTCTCAATCCTGAAACAGGAGAAGTATTAGAAACACGAGAAGGATTAATCGATATACGGGAAGTCGAGAAAATCTTTGGATTCCGATCGTAATGAATCGTTTCAATATCGAATATGAAGATCGATTTCCTATGGAGTAGAAAATGCAGTTACACAGAATTATTTATAGAGCCTGTTTTAATGGGCAGATTTAAAGAAATTTGATTTTATCAATCTCTTCCATAATTCTATCCGTTTCATAAAGAGCGACTATGATTTTTTGGTAGTGCTGAATATCTTCAAAACTCAATTCCCTGCCTTTACGATCCTTTAACCATTTTTGAGCCGGTTGATAACCTCCGATATAAAATTCCCATGCAATGACAGGCACTTTATCAAAATATTGAATGTCGTTAATCCAGACACGCCCCAAACCCCTTTGAGGATTGGTAATTTCAAAATCATTTTTAATCATTCGGCGGGTTACGGTATTATCGCCGTCAACCGGATATGTGGTAATAAACCGTTCTACTTTCGGAGATTCCAAAAGGTGAATCTGTCTTAACTCTCCGCCTAATTTAACCAGTTTCCAGAATATCTTTTTATCTTTAGGATAAGGCACTCTTGGAAAATCTATTTTTAAAAATTCTTTGTATTTTTCTCTGTATTTTGGAGAATGTAAAACAGCATATAAATAATCTAAAATATCAATTGAAGTGAATGTGCTATTGATTTTCTTATTTACACTAATAAATTTTAATCCGAGCCTTTCGGATATTTGATTTACTATAAATTTATTGAGATTTGGAGTTCGTTCATTACTTACTTCATTGGTTTTTTTGTCGTACTTTTCTGGATATATGTATAAAGGAAAGATATAGCCCGTTTCTTTGGTTTGAAGAGATACAGCACATCGTTCTGTTATAACATTAGAAATAAAAACATGTTGAAAATTGTATGTACTTTGCTGCCGACAAGTGATAAGTGCCATATTCTTAAAAATTAAATTCCTTGATGCTTCAAAGCTTGGTCTTCTTTGAATAGTAGGATCATAATAAGTATACCTAATATCAAATGGACGATAAAGTATTTTTACAATTTTTGTACTATCATATTCTGATCTCTCAAGATTTTCTTTAAATCTAAAATTTGAATTATCTTTGATATTATATTTCCTAAGAACAGAGTCGTTTGATAAGTCCCCAAATACACTTTTAATCCTATTTTTAAGATTAACATTTTCAAAATCAATAAAAAAACTATCTCTTCCTGTTTCAATACCAGTATTATATATTTTGAATAATTTATTAACGGGGATACCTGTATTAAATTTCTTTTCTAATCTAAAATCTTTTCCTACAAAAAAATAATATGGTTCACATGTATTAACCAAATCCCACTTTATTGTGGCTATTTTATCAGTAAAAAGACTTGTATATTTTTTTCCTCTTAAACCGTACAAATCTTTATTGTAAACTGTAGCTAATTGAGTTTTTTTATTTTTACCACTTGTAACAAATATATTTATACTAACTCCTTGCATAATGTCAAATACATTTTGATCTTTTGAGCCATCGGGAGCAGATTCTTTCTTTTTTAAATTACCATGTAAATTGAAAATATATATTTTATCAAATATTTCAAGAAGTGTTTTTCGCATTTGCCGGTGTATTATACCGTCTATAAAACTGTTATTTGAAATAAAAGCTAAAATACCTTCGCCATTTTTTTCAATAAGATATTGGCCATAGCGAATGAATTTGATGTAATCATCAGATAAAGGTTGAATGTTTCTTTCATTTAAATCTTTTTTATAATCATATATCAGTTTTTCTATCCATTCAGATTTATTGGTACTACTTACCGAATAAGGTGGGTTTCCTAATACTACCATTACGGGAGTATCACGTTTGATATGATTGGCTTCATTGGCTTCTGTTGAAAGCCAATTAGCAAACAAAGTACCTGTTTCGGGGTGATGCTCTTCCAATGAATTGGTCAGATAAATATTGAGCCGTTGTTCTTTCTTTGGTTTATATCCGGTTTCCCGTAAAAGCAATTCAAGTTTTAAATGTGCCATTGCATAGGGAGCCATGAGTATTTCAAAACCGTTGAGTCTGGGGATCAAATGATTTTCAACGTAATTACTCCAAACTCCCTGCTGGCCTTCAAACTTCTTGTAAATCTGTTTAACCACCTCCGCTAAAAAAGTACCCGTACCACACGCCGGATCAAGAATTTGTACTTTATGAACCTCCTTCTTGACTCTTTTAAAGCCTGTTTTGGAACGGTTGTCTTTGACTGTTGAATTCACTTCGATTTTGGTTTTAGACGTATCGGCCAAACCCTGTGGCAAGTTAAACTCCGTCCTTAATATATCATCAATCGCCCGTACAATAAAATTCACCACCGGCTCAGGTGTATACCAGACACCCCGGCTTTTTCTTAATTTGGGATCGTACTCCGAAAGGAACGTTTCATAAAAATGAATCATCGGATCGTTTTGCTGTGTCACTTTACCAAAATCTTTCAGCAGAGATGCCACGTCCGTTGCCCTGAAAACGTCCGCTAACGCGTCCACAAGCCATTTTATTCGATCATCTAAGTCATACCCTGCGATATATTGAAAAAGCTTCCTGAGAAAGGGGTTGGTTTTGGGGATGAGTTCTGATGCTTCCTGCCTTGAAAAATCCTGTAAAGAAGGATCATGGAGACGGGCTGCGAACATTCCATAAGCGATGGTCTGGGCGTAAATATCGGCAAAGTCCTTTGGTGTTATATCATGGATAAGAATGTCCTTGAAAGCGTTAATTTGGTCTTTAAGCGTGTTGCCGTTATCTTCATCGCTATACAGCACTTTTTCAATGATGTTAGCCAATAGACGGGCTTTACCTGCCATGATTTTGGAGAGGTTAGAGGCGGAGGTTATCGTTTGACCGATGTAGGAACAGAATTCTTTTACAAGATCGATGAAGGATTCGTATTGATCCGTATTCGGATTTATTTTTCCCCTTTGTATGGAAGCGATGGAAATGGAAGTAATGAAAACTCCATTCCTGAATAATTGAAATTCAAGGTAGTTTGTTAGGATCAAGTTACTCAGGGAATTCTTATACCTGTCAAACTGTTCTTTATACACGTTGCTTTTAAGATCATTTCCAATGTCTTTTGCTTCAATGTATCCGATGGGAATGTTGTTTTTTGTTATGATATAATCAGGCGCACCGCATTCAATTCGGGCTGGTTCATTGGTGATCGTCACGTCAGGTACGAGTTGTTCTAAAAGGTTCTGTAAATCTCCTCTGTAGCTGTGCTCTCTTGAAATACCAGTTTTATATCTTGTATTTAGATTCTTGATATATTGATAGATTGGATTATCCATGACTTTGTGATTATCTCCTATTGAATCATTTGTCTATCTGAAAATATTTTATTTTTTGAAAGGACTTAAAAATATTATAACTAAAAATATCTATTATATTTTTAATAATCAACAAAAAAATCGATTCACGATAAAACTCAATTAATGACAAATTATCCACAGTACTATGGATAAATTATCCACAGTTTATTGACAAATATGTAATAGGTCATTATTATTGTGTATATGAAAATTAAGCTGTCGAGAGAAGGTTTATCCGTCATTGGCTGGAAGTAATACCTTGAATTCATGTAAGATTTATTTTATGTTATAGAAGCTAACCAGGAAGGAAGGTTTTTTAATAAGGTTAATGAATAAGGTTAATAAAAATAGGTCTTATCAGTTAGGACTAAATCCAGAACACCATATATACAGAACCTATGACTCTGATGAATAATATGAGAAGTTCATCTTCAAGAAATGCATATTAAAAAATGGATGATAAAATTGCTCACGTTGAAAAAGTGTTAATGCGTAAATATCCAGAGTAAATGTAAAGACCGTGCTTTTATTAAGGAATTATACTGACTAACAATTTCAGAGGTTTGGAGGGAGCAGGAAATGACAGAATATGCTTTCTATAAAAACATGCAAGGCTATACTTGAAAGGGATGGAAAAAGGTACTCTGAAACGCAAATAAAAGCTCTAAGAGACCTTTTATACCAGCTTGGAGAGATAGACTATACCAATTATAAGGAACATTTCCAAAATGTCCAGAAAAGCAATTATATACACCCGTGTTTCAACTGATGAACAAGCGGAACTTGGATTCAGTTTACCGGAACAGGAAGCAAGTATAAAAAAATACTGTGTTCGTGAAGGATTCGAAATTGTTCGTCATTATCAAGATGATTATACGGCTAAACATTTTAATAGACCAGATTTTCAAAGAATGCTTAATGATATAAAATTAAAAAAAATTAAAGCCGAATATTTAATATGTGCAAAAATTGATCGTTTCTCCCGAGCAGAACCACATGAAACTTTACGTATGATTCAAAAATTGAAAACCGACGGCATCGAATTGTTGCTAATAGACCAAAACTATAATTTAGAAGTTCCAGAAAATTGGATTCCCTATATGCTTCAAATAGTTCTTCCATACAGCGAC
>Ga0180437_10006461_pt1 | contig 15600 bp, 16 predicted proteins | sample SS_ome_4_FD_132410 | JGI IMG/M metagenome (GOLD analysis project Ga0180437, IMG submission 132410) | Hypersaline lake sediment archaeal communities from the Salton Sea, California, USA - SS_3_D_1 metaG | ecosystem: Environmental > Aquatic > Non-marine Saline and Alkaline > Hypersaline >...
CTAAAGTTGAAAAATGGTATCGTCGTGTATATTCCTAATTTAGATTTTTGGGATGAATCCAGATTTTTAGGAAAAAACGTTTATGTAACTGGAATACTCCAATGGAAAAAAATTATCCCTGATCCCTTCATTGACGAAAACGGAGCAATAAGTACAGGGGCAGAGGGTGATCAGCTCATTTTAGAAAACGCAAAATGGGAATTAAGAAACCAACAGTAAATAGAAACGTGTTTTTCGCAACAAGTGAGATGGGGATACAACAATAAGCCCTGAAATGCTAACAAGACGGGAAAAAATCAAAAGGATATTGCAAGATGGTAGATTTACGGATCTTGACGAATTAATTATGGAACTTGAGATTTTTGATACAAGAGTTCTTATTAACGATATTCAACACATAGAACGCTCGTTAAAACGGTTTCCTCAAAAATTGATAATGAAACCTGCTCAATGTCAAGAATGTGGGTTTACCTTTGATAAGAAAAGAATAAAATATCCCTCAAAATGTCCAAAATGTAAGGGACAAAGAATACTCTCTCCTCAGTTTAAAATATTGTAATGGTGTAACCTTAACTCTCTCAAAAATAAAAATAAGGAAGGCATGAGTTAAAGTAGGATGCCGGCTAACGGAGCTAATATTATTAGAATCCATGAGATTATTATAGCTACTAAAGACGGATAAAGTAGTTTCTTTTTCAATTGCTCGTTATCAGCAAAGCCAAAATAGTCGTCGAAATACTTGGCTTCGAAGATTCTTCTTAGCGCGGCAATACAACCAACAGCTGGAATAATCCAGATCGCGTCTATGATAGTAAATGCCACAATTAGGCCGAATCCAGGACCGAATAGATAAGTATCTGCCAAAACAAATGCTCCTGTTTCCCAAAGTGCACCGATTATCATTGCAAAAATTTCCCATTTTCCGCTATTACCATTTTTATGCCGTAACTTACCAACAATAAAAGCTTCAGCACCTCTTACAGCAACTATTCCTGGAATAAATACGGCGGGAAATCCAAATAAAGCCGTTAAGTAGAGTAAACCGACAAATTGACCGATACAAATCACAGGAGTTGCAAAACTAGGACCATATAGGATGGCAATCGCGAAGATTAGAACAGATGAGGCATCAATACTGCCAAGGGGAATTGGCATTGGTATCGTGAGTATTTTGAGGAATGCTACGAGTGATGATAAGATCGCGATTTGTGCGATAAGAAATGCTGTTGACTCTAATGTTGAACTGCTAGCCATCTCATTTCACTCCAAGAAAAACGATACTATATAGTTATAACACACTTATATAACCCACTTATATATTTTTAATGTCGCTCACTTATTAAAAAGGCGGTACTTTTGCAAACATATGTATGCAAAATATGTACAGGAACTACACAAGAAGGTTAGTGTATGAAATTACATAAGGGAAAACTCACTTTAACAGAACTTCAACGCCTTGTTTTGTCATACATACCCTCTGTTGAGACTCCACGCATAGATTTTTCTGTTGCACAAACACCGAGCGGCTTTCTAATCTCAGCATCAGATCCTGTCATTGGGGTGCCGTTGAATCATTACGGCTTTTTTTCTGTTCATTATTCAGCTGGAGATGTATCACTCTCTGGTATTAGACCCCAATATTTAATTTTAGGGATCTATTATCCTCCTAGTTTAGATTCAGCTTGGTTAGAGAATAATATGGATATTCTTGGAAAAGAAGCAAAAAAATATGACATAAAGATCCTAGGTGGGCATACTGGCGCGTATAATGGCCTGCAGACTCCTATTTTTTCTACTACTGCGTTTGCATTTACAAGTGAAAAGCGAAACATACTTAATCCACAAAATCTGAAGTCAGGAGATTCATTAATAATTGTGGGTCCAGTTACACGTGAAATTGCTTGGGCAGTGGCAAATTTCAAACCAGATATATTTTCAGAATACTGTGAAACAAATGTTGATGAAATTGCATCAGATTTATTATATTTAACTGTCTTAGACTGTGCCATAAAAGCCGCAGAAAATGGAGTTATTGCAATGCATGATCTAGCTGAAGGAGGCTTAATTACTGCACTCCATGAACTGTCAAATGCATCAAATTTAGGGATAGAATTAAATTCTGAGTTGATTCCGTGGGATAATTATGGGTATACCTTGGTTAAAGCGCTAGATGGAGACGTTTTTTCAGCATCCTCTTTCGGTAGCATCCTAATTGGAATAAGGGATGAATTAGCGGAAGATATTGTGAAAAAGTTTAAATCGATAAGACCCTGTGCTATCGCTGGACACTTCACCTCAAAGAAAAATGTAATTCTCAAGAAGAATGGAAAAGAACTTAAAATCAAAAAGAAGGAAGATATTTACTCCAAGTTACTTTAAGGTGTTCTGCAAATTATATGAGTTGACCTTCATGTCAAAAAATGAGCCAAATGAAAACAAAGAGAGCATTATTAAACCTCTACAAAGCGCCATCAAAATGCTCGAAGAATGTCAAGAATTTGGTAAATTAATTCCAGAAGTAGGTTCTAATATGGTTTATGCACGTCAGGATGCAAAAACATTAGAAGATGTAGCTGGGTTAACCGGGCGCATTATAAAAGTAAAAAATCAGGCGGTTGCTGTCGGAGACGTTGAATTTGGTTGGACAAAATACATGGGATCGGTAATCCTCACTGCTTTGACAATTGATAAAGAGAAGAGAACTGCTATATCCTTAAAAAATGAGGAGAAAATAGTGTATGCTTGTCAATCTCTAGGATTAGAGTTGATAGAATTTGGGGATAAAGCTCCAGAAAGTTACGTTAAGGAGAAATGCGTTACTCCTTTTGCATTATTGACATTAAATAAAGTCCCAGATGGCATTTATGACCCTGGCGATATTGGAATTGAACCTCTGATCATATTGTTTGGGGCTGAACCAATAACTCTTGCCCAAACTGTGTGCAAAATAGCTAAAGCGGTAGAGGATTGAAGACATTTGAAACACAAAACTATCGTGCGTTCAGGATTTAATGCGATTTCTAGATTCTATGATTTTTGGTACGACACACCTTTAGGTGCTTACTCGGATCGAGTAGAAAAACGTGCATTTCACAGTTTTTTAAGAGGATTGCCTTCAAATAATTTAGTGCTTGATCTTGGAACGGGTACTGGTGTCCTTCTGCAATTTTTATTACAGAAAAAGCTTGAAGTAATTGGAATTGACTTTTCAAAATATATGATTAAAAAGGCTAACGAAAAAATTGGCAAAAATAAAGGATCACTCGTTCTTGGTGATATTGAAAATTTACCCTTTCAGAATGAAGCTTTTGATACAGTTACTGCTATGACAACCCTAGAATTTGTCAAGAACGTTGAAAAACTCCTGCAAGAAATTAGGCGAGTCCTTAAATCGGGAGGACAAATCATCTTAGGCGTCCTTACATCGCTTAGCTCTTGGTCCTTTGATAGGAAAATACGAGGGCTGATTTCAAAAGATATTTTTTCTTATGCTAAGTTTTATACTTCTTTTGAACTTATAAAATTGCTTAGAAGTGCAAGATTTGCCGAAATAGATATAAAAGGTGCTGTATTTGCCCCTCCGTTTACTCCTAAACGATTTTTTCCATTTGTAGAGAAAATTGAGCAAAAAATCATGGAATCTTCGATCTTACGCATGATTGGTGCGTTTCTTGCAGTTAGGGCAAAAAAAACATAATACGCCTTCAGTTTACACGCTATATGTACATATCTATACCTAAGTTTACATATAGGATAAAATAAAAAAAAGAAATATGGACTTACGTCCTTTTCCTTTTCTTGTAGAATATGGTGCTGTACGCGACAAGTGCTGCGACAGAAACAAAGGCGATAAGTACTGTGCCTAGGCAGAATCCTGCTGAAGATAGACTTGCAGTGGTGCTCTCTAGTATAAGTACTGTATAGGTGCTTCCGCCAGTAGTCCGCCGTATTTCTAGCGTGATTCCCGTACCCTTATCAATCCAGCTTTCATAGGTGTCACTATTATCTATCGTTTTTGCATAGTATGTCTCATAGTTATCTCCCTGCCAACTAAAATCGGTCTCCGTCCATGTAACATCTGGATCAGTCTCTGCATCTGCTTTCATTTTTTGCAATTCACTCTGTGAAAACGCAAAGAATACGACCTCGTCATCTGTATCTGTACCTGACCAAGAGTAGGTGGAAGAATCAAATACTACAGTAACCTGAAAGTTGTATGTCATATCTGTTCCTGATATACCGACAACCTCTACTTCTATGTACATCAAAGTGTTAGGATAATCCACCGGATCTGCCACCAGTTTCCATTTCATTTCGTCACCAGCATCTAAATTCCCCCAGTCTCCTGCAGCAACTGTTGTTGTCGCAGTGCTAACTAAAAGGCAGACCATGAGAACACTAGTGACGACTATAAGAAATTTACTGTTTTTCTCCATTATTCTCCCTCAGTAGTAACTGTGTAAAAACAAAGTATAATACACTATTACAGATTTCTAATATAAAAAAACCAGTATTCATGGTGTTTCCAAAATTATATTAAATACAAATTAAATAATTTCGGTTCCTTTTGGCTTTTGACCTTTTAGAGCCTCAATGATACGTGATGGATGCCTGCCATTTAATATCCAGCAACGAATCTTACTCTGTGCCAATATCTTAGGAAAATGTTTATCGACACATCTCTGCATTTCAAACGCATTAAAATCATGCCGATCAAGTTTTTCAATCAATTTACTTGGCTCTTGCTTTGGATCGTGTTCAAAAATTCCCTTGACATCCTTAAGAAGAATTAATGAATCAGCATTTATCAAGGAGGCAATATATGCCGCAATCGAATCTGAAGTAACATCCCAAGAATGTTCCAACGGATCTTGTTCGTATAGTACCTGAAAAGGTAGAATAATAACGAGTTTGTATGTCGAAGCTAATTCTTTAGCACTATCAATAGAAGATATCGTTAGAGTGTTTTCAGAAAGATTTGAGAGAAAAAAGCCGTATTGATCCATGGCTAGAATTGCCATCCAGTGAGCAGCAGTTTCTGATAAGTCATATTGCTTATACATATCTCTCACAATGTTTGCAAATGGTCCTCCACCAGGTATAATAACTAATTGATACGATTTTGAGAGTCTATCCAAACTTTGCATTAGATCGATTAGTTCTTCTGTATAAGAAATAAGGCTACCACCTATTTTTATGCAGTGAATCCTGGTCACCTTCACGAGAAAAGTGTATCAAGATGTTCTTTAAACACTTAAAGAAATAAAGATTATTAAGTTGGAAGTAATTAAGAAAATCAAAAAAATAGAATAATATTTGTGCATTTCTTAAGGCTATCTATCGTGGTCTGCGGGGCATTGATCAAGACCCCAGTAGATTACGGGCACATCTGCTATGCTACATCCCTTCAAAAGCTCAGGAAGCAATACAAGAATAGGACCAAAGGTTGGTCCTCTTATTTTAGCTCTATATGGAGTGTTGGCCCCTGAACTAACTAGATGAAAACATAGTTCTCCTCTGGCACTTTCGATACAATTTATTGCTTCTCCTTCAGGCACACGTTTTAACGGAGCGAATTTCTTCCTAAATGGTCCTGGAGGTAGGTTATTTAAGGCTTCTTCAATCATATTAAGGCTTTCCCCGATTTCTAATAACCTACCTAATGTTCTATGGTATGTATCACCTTCATTGAATGTGGGGATGTCAAAGTTTAGTTTACCATAAGCTTCGTAAGGATGACTCTTTCTCACATCAAAGTTTATGCCTGAAGCCCTAGCATTAGGGCCTGTAACATCATTTTCTATTGCAACATCCGATGCGATTTTTCCAATATCCATTGTCCTTGCCTTGAATGTAGAGTTACCCATCATAAGTTTGTTATACATGTTTACTCTCTGTCTCATATAATTTATAGTCTCCAAAGCGAGTTCCGTAAAATCATCTGTTAAATCCCGGAAAACTCCACCTGGAACATTGTATACGTGATATATACGACCCCCAGTTAATTCGTCTAGCAGACGAAGAAACCTCTCTCTATCGCCCCACGTAATCATTTGCATTGTTTTAAACCCTACTGCTCCAGTGAGTAACCCTAAGTTAAGAAGGTGGCTTTGAATTCTTGAGAGTTCTGCCTGTATCACTCTAAGATACTTGGCTCTCTCTGGAACCTCTAAGCCTGCTATTTTTTCAACGGCACCAATATAGGCAATCTCGTAAGATGCGCCGTCAAGTACACAGACACGTTGAATCAACATCGCATTCTGATACCATGTTCTATATTCCATGAGTTTTTCAAATCCTCTGTGCAGGTATCCCACTTGAGGTGTAGCTTCTACCACTCTTTCTCCATTAACCTTCAATTTAAGGTTAAAGTTTCCAGATCCAGCATGTTGTGGACCGAAGGGAATTATCATTTCATTCGGATTAAGCGTTTCTTGCCTGCTAAATGGTGGAACTTTCAGTTTTTCTGTTAATTTAGCCTCTTCTTCTTTACCTGTATATCCGTTTTGAATGTGTTTCATAGCAGCAACTATTGCGACGCCTATGGGTTCTGGTCTGGGTGGACATCCTGCTATCCATACGTCAACAGGAATATACTTATCGATTTCTTTTATGGTGTTGTAACTGTCCCAGTATGTGCCACCACTCATTGGGCAATTTCCGAATGACAGTACAAACTTTGGCTTAGGCATCTGTTGATAGATTCTAATAATTCTTCTAAGAGTTTTTACTGTAACATACCCACCTATAAGAAGTACATCTGCATGCCTTGGGCTATCAGCTACTAAAAGCCCAAATCTCTCCATATCAAATCCGCTACTTACCCAAGGTACAGCTTCAATAAAGCAACAACCTGTAAAGTAATTTAAAACCCATAGGCTCCTTGAACGTGCCCAACTCGCAATGTCAGAAATCTTCGTATCCTCAGGATGCATTAACTCAGGAGGTTGAGCCAGCATTTCTGGCGAAAATATAAATTTACTTTTATCGGGTCCAATCACTACAGGGAAGTTTGTCATTTGAAGCGACTCTGTTGGACACACATCTACGCATAATCCACAGAAGCAACACCTAGAAAAATCTAGTTGGGGGTAATATGCAACGTCTTTCTGGGGGGATTGGTCTGACACAGCCCTATCAACCATTTCTATAGCGTCATTTGGGCAAACCTTAGCGCATAACTTACAACCTTTACATGTTTCTAAGTTTAATATGTGCCGACCTCTAGAATTCTTTGCAATTGGCATTTCAGGAGGGAAATTATATGTAATTGGCTTACTAGTTAATTGATTAAGTCCTGTTTTTAGGACGGTAAGCCCATTTTTTAACCTTTCAAACATTTTTCATCATCTCTCTTCATTGTGAACTAATGAATAATTTTTCTCAACGAATTCTCTCCAATTGAAATCTTTTCTAAAGGGGGGAATCTCAACGGGATCCTCCAAGAATAGTGGTTTTAGAATTTGATTTCCTTCAAAGGAAACCCCAAAGAGTTCCCACGCCTCTCTCTCATGCATAGCAGCATTAAGCCAGAGTTTCGACAAGCTTGGAATTGTAGGATTATCTCTCGGGATCTCAGTTGCTACCTTAACGTATATGTCTTCATGGAGTTTATGCACGAGGAAATATATCTCAAAAGTTCCTCGTTCTATCCAATCGACAGCACTAATCGTCAATAATCTCTGGAATCCTTGATTTCTCAAGTACTCTGCAGCTTGGAAGTAATTAGGCTTTAAAACTCTAACATAATTTATATTTTCGTCAACAGAATACTCTGCGTTCATCTGAGTTTGAAGATATTTAAAAATCGCTTGAATTTCTTCTTTCATGGTGTAAACTCCCTTTTAAGATTTTTTTTCTTAATACTCGCTTTATGTCGTGATAAAGGATTTTGGTATCCTAATTTGTTCTAATTGTCATCTTTGGTATGTTTCAGTCAATATATTTCAAGTAAGGTATATCTACTTTTCATACAGACTTCTTAAGGAACAATGCCACATCATCTATGGTCAATTCGGTATCAGTAACTGTTGCTGAAGGGGCACGAGACTCTACATTTATACCTGGTTCATAATCAAAGCGTGGAGCTACTTCCTTGTTCAGCATAAAGATCAACTTAGCTAATGGCAATTCCATAGGACATGCATCCTGACACTGACCACAATTTATGCAAGAGTCCATAACGTGCACGATTCGTACCATAGGCCATAGAGGATCAGGTGGTATCTCTCCACCGCTTACATAACCTCTATCCGCCTCAAGCATGCAATGCTCACAAAAACATATAGGACAAGCATCTCTACACCCGAAACACTTGATGCACTGATTAAATTGGGAGAACCAGTAACTAAATCGTTCATCAGCACTCATCGCTTTGAATGGAGCGAAGTCTTTCTCTTGCCACTCTTGAGCTAGTTTTATTGCTAGTGCATCTTGTTTTCTTCTAGTTTCTATTGCTTCAGAATTAGGGCGTTCCACTTTAATAGAATCTGCTTCAATCGCGCTCTCAATAAGATTAGATCCTTTGTCGGAACAAACCTCGATAAACGTCTTTTTTTCGTCTGTAGCTCCCCACCTCCCACAAGCTATATCCGTCATAGTTGGAATATTGATTTCACATCTCCTACAATTTTCCCTTCTGCCATATCCTTCTTCTTCTAATATTTTTAGGTCTCTTTCCACTTCTGTTTCGTCTTTTAATCTTATCTTAAGTTTTCCATCTTCAATTTCTTCTTTAATAACATCTGAGGGATTTACGCCAAATTTTTCTTTGAACATTTCTTTGGCTGTTACCGGTGAGAACGTACCAGTACAATTTAGTCCAATAAGAAGTAAATTTTCAAGATGCATGACATCTCTTTTGGTTAGTTCAATGAGCGCCCTAGCATCACAAGGTTTGCAGACTACAGCAAGTTTGCGATTATAAACACCCGCCATGTATTCTTTAAGATAGCGGGGAATATTTATAGAACTAGAATGCAATACTCCTGCAGTATCTTTTATTTCTTCTGGATCAGTAATTAGCACAGGTATACCATCGTATCTGTCGCCATCCCTTGCTTTTATAGCTAGTACTGCATCTACAAGTCCACTTTCTAGTGCAAATTTCAGAAGTGCCGTAACTGCACCACCACAGTCTGCCTTATTTCGATTTTCCTCATTTGAAGCCCAGGCGAGATACATATCACCATTCATTGTTCTACCTCCATTCTTACAGCACATACTTTGAATTCAGGCATTTTGCACTTGGGGTCAAAGGCTGGGTTTGTTAATACATTGGCTGGTGAATCGCCGAAGTGAAAGGGCGTGAAAACCATCCCTTGAGGCACATCTTCAGTGATCACTACCTTAGCTTTAATACTACCCCGCCTCGTTTTCAAAACAACCCATCCCCCATTGGTGGTTTCCAGTTTTATTGCGTCTTTAGGATTAATCTGAACAAAATTACAAGGCACTTCTGCATTTAATCTGTCAGTTCTCCTAGTCATCGTCCCAGTATGATAATGGAACATGCTTCTTCCAGTAGACAGAACATAAGGATATTCTTCGTCTGGCAGTTCAGCTGGAGGTCTATACTCCGCCACCTGAAAATGACCAAGGCCATCAGGCGTATTAAATTTTTGCGTAAACATTGTAGGTGTCCCTGGGTGATCTTCAGAAGGACAAGGCCACTGAATCCCTCCTGCTGTTTTCTCTATCCTTTCGTAAGTTAAGCCAGCGTACTGGGGAACGCACTGTCTTATCTCCTCGAATATCTCCCTGGGATTTGCATAACTGAATTTATCCTTAAAACCCATCTTTTCAGCCAAATCACATATTATGCGCCAATCAGGTTTGGCCTCGCCAGGAGGATCAACCACTTTATTTATCTTTTGAACTCTTCTATCAACCCATGCATGTACTCCTTCCCTCTCAACCCATGTAGCTGCAGGTAATACCACATCTGCAAGTTTTGCTGTTTCTGTCAAAAATATGTCTTGAACTACTAGAAAATCGAGGTTCTCAAGAGACTGCCTTATACTATTTGTATCAGGCCCTGAAATCATAGGATTTGTCCCTACCACATAAATAGCCTTACAATTATGCACAATATCCATATAGGTTAGACCGGGATTAATTGGAAGATTTTCTACGCCCCAACGCTCTTGGAAGAACTCTGCTGCCTCCTGACCTACCCGTTTGAAACCAGGGTAGAAGACGTTAACGCAGCCCATATCCCCTGATCCTTCTCCGTTTATTTGTCCCCTCATGGGGTTAACACCAGTTCCTGGCTTTCCAATATGTCCAGTTAAAAGCGCTAGGTCAGCAAGCACCTTGACATTATCCGCTCCAGTAGTGTGCTGAGTTATACCTTCATCATATTGGATGCACCCCCTCTCTGCATTGGCGTAGGTAAGTGCAGCCTTTCTGATTTTTTCTATAGAAATACCTGTGATCTGTTCGATTTGTTTTAAGTCAATCGTGGAGAGAAAATCGCGCAAATCATTGAAACCAGCAGTTCTTGATTCTATAAATTCTCTATTTTCAAGCCCTTCATTAATAATAATACTCATTATGCCATTTATCAAGGCAACATCTGTGCCAGGCCTCAATTGTAAGTGAATATCCGCTAGATGTCTTGCAGTAACTGTTCTTCGTGGATCTATCACAATTACCTTGGCTCCCTTCTTCTTTGCTCTAAGCACCCTTTTTGCAATCATAGGGAAGGTTTCTTTGATATTGACCCCAGCAATGATAATGCAATCCGCGATTTCATAATCTAATTGAGAGGTCTCCATAACACCAGAGCCAACTGTGGGCCCAAGCCCTGCAACTGTTGCAGAATGACAGAATCTGGCGCAATACTCGACGTTGTTGGTACCCATGACGACCCGAGCAAACTTCTGAAGCAAATAACTAGCCTCGTTCGTGGTCTTTCCTGAACCCAGGATACCAAAGGATTCGGGTGAAGTATCCTTTAGAGCCGCAGAAACTAAGTCAAGTGCTTTCTCCCAAGAAATTTCCTCAAATTTGCCGTTATTTCTAAGCAATGGTTTTTTAAGTCGGTCTTCGCTATATAAAAATAAGTATGATCTTCTACCTTTAGGACAATTCGTTCCTTCATTTACAGGATGTTCCTTCCATGGTTCTACGCCTATTATTTTGCCGTCCTTGACCACAAGATACATCCCACATCCAGATCCGCAATATGGGCATATCGTTGGTACATACTGCATATCCATTGTTATTCACCTTTTATCGGATTTGGTCCTAGTTCTTTTATTGTCTGACTAAAACTTGAAACGGTATCTGCTACTTTCTGTCCTTCAGATGCTCCTATCCATTCTAACCTGAGCCTCTCGCTACCGATTCCTATTGCATCAAGAAAGAGTTTCACTAATGTAACTCGCCTTCTAGTCCAGAGGTTACCTTTTATGTAATGACAATCTCCAGGGTGACAGCCTGCAACCAGAACACCATCTGCACCCTTAGCGAAGGCCCCTAGTATCAGTGGCACGTTTACTCTTCCTGAACACATTACTCTAATAATCCGGATGTTGGAAGGATAACTTATTCTGGAGATGCCAGCCAAATCTGAGGCGGAATAAGAACACCAGTTACAAAAGAAGCCTATAATCTTAGGTTCGAATTCTTTTTCGAGATGAGTTTCAACCTTCACTTCAGACATTTAAGTCACCATATCCCTAACGAATAGTTGGTATCTATGTTACAAATTGTAACTTTTTATAACTACTTGAACTATTATTTTTAAGGATTATTTAATCAATCATTTCAAATTGTTATTTTGTAATCGTTCATTACATATACTTATTATATAAGTATTATTGTTCTGAGCGCGTAGTATTCCTTTGGCATATTCAAAGACTCAAAGAAAAGAAAAAATGAGGAAATGAGTTGATAAAAAGATAATGGGCTGTTCAAAAAGTTAAATCCTTTTTTGTAAAGATGTGGTGAGACTCAGCAATCCCAACATTTTAAAGGTAAAATTTTCTCACGAAACTTCGTCTTTGAAGCGTGGTAGTTTATTGGTTTTCATTAATTGCTTTCTCTAATTCAATTCCTTTCTGTTTTGTAAATTCTCCTTCAGAACGCCAGAGAATTTGTCCTTTTTTGTTTAGCAGGAAAATTTGAATTATTTCTAAGCCATCTACGTTAAGTTTTGGTAGAAATTCTTCTCTATTTGTATATATAGTTATTGTTCTTTCACGTGCACTCTTATCTGGAATACCTGCACGCATGGCTTCATCAACGGCCATTTGAAAATATTTATCACGGGCTTGAAGAGTTGGTATTTCGTAAAAGCGTAACTCGGGCTGTTTCTGGACGAGCTCAACCAGGAAAAACACCCATTGATCCACGGTCTCCTGTTGTTCTCTTAGGAAGGGCATTATAACAACATTTAGTTTTCCACTAAGATCTTGCGGCAATATGTATTTACGACCTTCAAGATTTGATCCTTCAATTTCCGGGAAATTCATCTTATCACCTCAAATTTTTAAAAGTGAAGTTTCATAGGTTCTCATTAATTGCTTTCTCTAATTCAATTCCTTTCTGTTTTGTAAATTCTCCTTCAGAACGCCAGAGAATGTGTCCATCTTTTTTCATTAAAAAGATGTAAATAGTATCTTCGTTTGGAATTTCAAGTCTTTGACGAAATTTTTTCTTTTTTATATATATGGTTATTGTTCTTTCGCGAGCACTCTTTTCTGGGATACCCGAGCGCATTCCTGAATTCACAATAAATCGAAGAAATGGGATACCACTGCGAATTGTTGGCAATTCGTAAAATGCCAAACCTAGTGTTTTGTGCATGAGTGCTTCCAAAAATGGTATCCATGTATCTACCAATAATTGTTGTTGCCTCTGAAAAGCAATAATTACAACATTAAGTGTTCCTTCAAGATCCTGTGGTAATAAGACTTTCTGCCCCTCTAGATTCGATGCTTCAATGATTGGAAAACTCACATCTCCCGCCTCTGGAAGCCCCTACCCTTTAGGGTGGGGTAATTGACATTATATCACCTAATAGCCTGGTTCAAAGATATCATTGCGAATCAAATCTCAATGTGGGAAAAGTTGAATTAGACCATTTTGCGCGGATCAAGTATCTCGTCTAAGTCTCCCTCAATTTTCAATCCTTTTTCTAGGATAACTTCTTTAATAGTCTTCCCTGTTTTATAAGCAGTTTGTGCAATTTCAGACGCTATATCATAGCCTATCTGCGGAATTAAATTTGTAACGATCATTAAGATTCTCTCTAAGTGTGTCTTTATTTGTGCCCTGTTCGCTTGCAACCCTTCTAAGCAGTTTTTCACAAAAGAGTTGATAGCTCCTGCAAGAATTCGAATTGATTCAAGGAGATTAACTATCATCAGAGGTTTGGCAACATTTAGATCAAGGATACTGCCGTATCCTTCCGCATAAGAAATAGCGGTATCATTTCCGATGACTTGAATTGCGACCTGTATTAAAGCCTCAGATTGAGTTGGATTGATCTTCCCAGGCATTATTGAGGAACCAGGTTCGTTGGCAGGGAGTATCAATTCGCTTAATCCCGCTCGAGGACCACTTCCCATCCAACGGATATCATTCGCCATTTTAGAGCATGAAAGGGCTAAAAGTCGTAGAACGCCACTCGTTTTCACAATTGAGCTATGTGAAGCAATACTTTCAGCCTTTACGGGATTGGTTCGAAAAGGGAATCCTGAAATGGCTTTTAAATGAGAAGCTACTACTTTTCCAAAATCCTCATGTGCACCAATTCCTGTGCCTAGTGCAGTACCTCCAATTGGAATATAATACAGTTCTTCACAAGCATCGTTTAGGCGAATCTGATTGACATTAAGTTGGCGAAGGTAGACAGAGAATTCAGTAGACAGAGGAATGGGCACGGCATCCTGAAGATGTGTTCTGCCCACTTTGACTATGCCCTCGAATTCCTCGATTTTCCGTTTTAGACTTTTCCGTAAGTGATCTATCGCAGGGAATAATTTAGCGTGAAGTACTTCCAATGTGGAGAGATGCATAGTCGTGGGAACTACATCATTAGAAGATTGGCCTTTGTTTACGTGATCATTTGGGTGAACTGGAAACTTTTTTCCCATCGGATGCCCTAGAATTTCATTTGCTCTGTTTGCTAAGACTTCATTAGCATTCATGTTGATTTGAGTTCCAGAACCGGTTTGAAAGATATCAATTGGAAACTGATCCAGATATTTTTCTTCTTCAAGAACTTCTTTGATCGCTTGAAGAAGTGCGTCGCCTTTTTCCTCATCAATTTCTTCTAACTCAAGATTTGACCGTAAACAGGCTTTTTTAACTTTCACTAGAGCTAAAATAAAAGATTTTGGAAACGTCTTTCCGCTTATTTGAAAATTCTGGATTGCTCTTTGAGTGTTAACTCCCCAGTATGCATTTATAGGGACTTCTACCTCTCCTAAAACGTCACGTTCAGTTCTTGTTTCACCCTTCATAATTATCCCGGCTAACTAGAGCATTTTTCGAATCCTTTGAATTGCTGTTCCTGGTTGAACGCCCTTTGGACATACCGCGTTACAGGCAAATATCTTTTCACACGCAGGAACACCATCTTCTTTAGCTACTCGTTTAAGCATCTCATCACGATGTTCTTCTGATAAACGAGTATCTGCTATAAACCTATCAGCTTTCGCTAATTGTGCAGGTCCTAAATAGTTTTTATTTTTAGCCTCAACAGGACAAGTCCAACACAGACCACAGAGGATACAATACACAAGATGTTCAATTTCTTTTATTTCATTTGGGGCTTGTTGAGATTCTGGTTGTTCATCTTTCCAGCCACGTGTGAAGTATGGTTGAATTTCGCGATAAAAATTCCAGAAACGCTCCATATCCACAACAAGATCCCTTATAACTTCCATATTCGGCAATGGTTCAACTAGAATTTCATTTTCAGGATCCCAGTCCTCAGGTACATCTCCAAATATTAATTCAGGGACTCGCGGGTGGGTATTAATTCCTTTAACTGTAGAGACCTGGGTCTTGCAAGCTAGCATCGGAAATTTATTAATGGTCACTCCACAAGCTCCACAGATAGCTCCTCTACAGGAATAACGAAATGCAAAACTAGAGTCATAATAATCTTGGATGTAATACAATGCTTCTAAAACCGTCATACCTGGAGTAATGGGAACTGAATATCGTTCATATCTTGAAATGGCTTTTTTTTTCTCTTGACGATAAATAATAAAAGTTCTTTCTTCCGCCATTAATATACACGCTCCTTTATTTCGAAAAGTCCTAGTTTGACAGGCTTAGTTTCTAATTTTAATCCGCCATCAGCCGAACGATTGACAAGAGAGTGACATAGGAATTCATTGTCAGAGCGACGCGGGAAGTCAATTCTATAATGCCCTCCTCTGCTTTCACGCCTCCAAAGTGCACCATAAGTAGTTACTTCGGCAATATCAAGCATATTACGCAATTCTAATGTGTGTTGTAAACCATAATTGAACTTTCTATCAGTTGTTGAAACGTGAACATTCAAGAAATCCTTTTGTAACTGCCTTATTGTGCTTAATGCTTTTGTCAATCCTTCTTCCGTCCTAAAGACACCAACTA
>Ga0180437_10006462_pt1 | contig 15598 bp, 12 predicted proteins | sample SS_ome_4_FD_132410 | JGI IMG/M metagenome (GOLD analysis project Ga0180437, IMG submission 132410) | Hypersaline lake sediment archaeal communities from the Salton Sea, California, USA - SS_3_D_1 metaG | ecosystem: Environmental > Aquatic > Non-marine Saline and Alkaline > Hypersaline >...
AATGATACGACCGTCCTCATGGCTCAGCAGGGACCACCCGTCCCCAACCTCTTCGACGCGCGCCGCGTCTATGTCTTGCAGGACGAGGGTATCGGCGCATCCCACGTACCTGTATCTCTCCACTACGCCGTAGTGCCCTATTCTGCGCAAAAGAAGCTGGCTGACACTCGCCCAGTACCGATCACTTCTTCCGAAGGACTCCTGCCCACACGTCCCACACCCTATTCTGATCGGTTTGCCGTTCATCTTGACTGTTTCTGCAACCTCGGCGAAGAAGACGAAATCCAGGACCGCCCCTTTCTCCACACCCCCGAGCTCGCAATCCGCCGCCCAGATCCGGTCCGAAGGTGGATACCACACCTCCGCAGGCTCCAGCTCCCTCCATACACCGGTCCCGGCGCGCGCGGAGCCGCTTATGTCCATGAAGGAGGACGCGTATTCTTCCAGATGAGGATGCGACCAATGCCACTCGATCTGATCGTACGGTACGTAAAGGACCGACAGGGGAAGAGAATCGCCGTTCACCACCTGCACATTGATTCGGTAGATGTTCCTGTGGTTTCGATTGTCGACGAGATCGAAGGATCTCCTGATCTCCGGCCTGACCATCGCAGAGCGAGATGTCACACCCATGAGGATGACTACCAGAACGAAGGTGAGAGAGACTGACCGGTTCAAAACACCACGGCTCCCTTTTCGGACGGAGGCTGCATCCGCTCGTTCCGGATCGAGCGGCATCTCTGGCTGATTATATTCAAGGTCACCTTCAGGAGTCAATAGCCCATAGCCACCCTCAATCCGAAAGTAAGGAGAATTCACCGGCACACAGCGGTGTGCGACTTTGAGAACCACACGCAGTCCCAGTAACGACCTTCCGAGTCAGAGAGAGGATGAAGTTGGGGGAGAAAGTGTGGTTTGGCTTTGCCAGGAAGTTGCACTCCGAGCTTCTGTGTCAGCGCCTCCAGTGTTGCATACAGATAAACTGAACTCTCGAGTGCGCTTCACCCAGTGGGTGAAAATGTCATCGACCCCCCAATCGTGCAAAGACGCTTCTTTATTGGACAAGACGGACACAGGACCCCAAGACCTGCTCTCTTGCTTTCGGATGAGGAACTGCGACTGGTTTACGGTATTCAGGTCTCAGTGGCTACACGCTGTGTGCTCTACGATGTGCGCAGCCTGATGCGTCGCCACTGCCGGGACCGATGCCCATTTTCCCATGGGGTGTGCGGCGGGGGGGGGAGATTGTAACGTGTGAGTGACAGTCGCTACCGTCCGGTGACAGCAAGTTGGGTGCAATCAACGCACGTGTTGTCGAAAAGTCGTATGAATACTGGATTTATCACTGTCACGAAATTGGCACGCTTCTTGCGATTAGCTACTTCACCACACAGAGACCCTAAGGAGGGAGCCATGTTCGTCACGTTGAGTCTAGTTCTCCTGGGAGCCGGTGCTGCCTGGGTCATCGGCTCTTCAGGTCGTACTGTCACACTGGCTGGTGACCTGCTCAGGGAGCTGGGGAATAAGTGGGGACTTCAGTATCAGCCGTCCCCCAACCTCGGATTGCCGGAACTAAGAGGCGTCTACCGATCACATCACATACTCTTCCAGGTCTGGCCCACCAGCAGAAGAGGGCGATCTACCGAGCGGAAGCGACTCGTGGTGAGCGTTCAGGTCGCCTTTGACGGCATAATCAGGGTCTGCCGGAGAAACGGCAAGTCTCACATGGATATACTCGGCACCAAACCGGTCAAGACCGGGGACGCAACCTTCGACTCCAAGTTTCTCACCAGCGCGACGGACGAAGACCTGACCAAGTCTCTTTTGAACGGAAAGATCAGGGAAGCACTTGCAGGAATCCAGGAGACCGAGGTCTGCATCTCCTCCAACCAGGTGAGAATATACGGCGAAGGAGACGCTGTTACCGAGAAAGAGTTGACCAGGTGGCTCGATACGGCGATACAGATTGGTCAGAGGATGAGATCCGTCATCAGGTAGGGAAGAACCGACACGGAAGATCCATCCAGCAGGACGCACACACGCCGCTCACTTCCTGAGATCTGAAAGCAACCTCTCAACCAGAGTCAATTGATCGACTTCTATCTCAGCCACCGCGCTGAACACCTCTTGCACCGCTGGTTCGCTCAGCTTCTCCCAAGCGCGCTCGTAGAAAGTGACCGCGTTTCTCTGCCTTTCGCAAGCTTCCTCGAGATTGGCCTCAGTCGTCTCATGGCATGTCCCCTGGCCGCCGGTGCTCGGTCTCGGCAGTCCGAGTCCCCTTCGCATCACCAAGGCGTGCTTGCCGTGCTCGCGTGAGAGCGCGTCGAAGACGGCGAATCCCAGACCACCGTCAGCCTTGTCAGCCGCGCAGGCGTAGAAAGCGGCTTTGCTCAATTCCATCCCCAGAGCTTGTTCCATGATTTCCTTCGTAGATTCGCTTGAGCTGATCCCTTCCGATGTCTTCCAGTCGGAGGCGAGCAGGACGAACTTCTCCCGCGCCCCACAGAAGGGGCAGTTCGAGGGTCTTCTTGTACCCACGAATGAATCCCCGCAGATCTTGCAGCGCCAGACTTTCACCTCTCTCCTCCCCTCCACCGCATCGTGAACTGAAGCCTGACTGCGCCTCTCACCTCCGAGTCATCAGATGTCAGTCTTCAGTCGCCAGAATGACAACGCACTATCTGTACGCCGGCACTCGTGCCCAAGCGGGTGGCGCCGGCCTCGACCAGCGCAACCGCCTGATCATAAGTCCGTATGCCCCCAGAGGCCTTTACTCCCAAACTTCCTTCCACGACCCCTCTTATCAGACGCACATCCTCGATAGTTGCCCCTGCCGATGCGAATCCAGTCGATGTCTTGACGAACTGCGCACCCGCCTCCTTGACCAACAACGAAGCCTTCTTCTTCTCAGGATCTGTCAACACGCAGGTTTCGATTATCACCTTCGTGATCCCGCCACTTCCAACCGCCTCGACCACCTTCTCTATATCCTCTCGGACCTTCGCGTATTCGCCGTCTTTGAATGCTCCCACGTTCATCACCATGTCCACCTCGTCGGCACCGTCATCCATGCATCTCCTAGCCTCCTCCGCCTTCAGCTCCGTGGTCGATGCGCCCAGCGGGAAGCCGGAGACAGAACAGACCTTCACGTCTGTCCCCTCCAAGAAAGAGGTGACTGCCCGAACCCAGAACTGGTTGGTGCACACTGAGAAAAACCCGAATTCCACAGCCTCTTCACACAGTCTCTTGATGTCACCCATGCGGGCTTCCACTTTGAGAAGAGTGTGGTCGATCAGACGGGCTAACTCTTTACTAGTCATGAGTCGTCAGTTCTCAGTTGCAAGTCGCACAAGCTGTCAGCTCTCAGCCGTCAGTTGTCAGGGACGGACCCCTTTGATGGCAGTCTCCGCACGGATTCCAGCAACTGTATCCCGGTGCGAAGGTCGTGTGGTTCTCGCGGTTCGGGTTGTCCATTTTCGTAACTTCCCCTTTTCATATTCCGTAGTTTCGGCCTGTTTGCTCCTCGCAGACCCGCCCATTACCGAAGTATGAAGGGTTGTGGTACGAATGTCAGCACGAGCACCAGCATGGCCAGAAGCGCGACACCCCTGTGCGCCAAAGAAAGGGGTGTGACGTCATCCAGGGGCGGCGGATGTTTGAACCCCACGAACAGTATCAGTATTCCGAACAGCGCGTAGGCTGGGAACCTGAAGATTATCCCGATACCAACCAGTATGCTGAGTGAGACTAATCCGACCCTCCGATGGGCTCTCCCCAGGATCGAATAGGCGATGTGTCCACCGTCCAGCTGGCCGATCGGGAGCAGGTTGAGTCCGGTCACAAACATGCCCAGCCATCCGGCGAAAGCGATCGGATGCAGGAACACGCCCTGTGTCTCTGATAAATGGCTGAACACCATTTTCTCAAACATGGAGAAGATGAACGAACTCCCGAGTGTCAAACCACCCTGGATCTCGTCTACGGTCGCCACCTCCGACAGCCTGAGCCCAAGCAGCGTGAGCGGGATTGCGACAAGCATCCCAGACAGCGGTCCGGCGGCGCCCATCAGAACCAACGCTCTCCTGTTCGGTATCGGCGACCTTATCCTGATGACCGCGCCAAAAGTCCCTATGAAGTGGGGCACGGGTATAAAGAAGGGAAGTGTGGCGTCAATGCCCATCCTCTTTGCCGCAAAGAAGTGACCCAATTCGTGAGCTCCGAGTATCAAGAGCAGCGAGAAGGAGAAGGGCACACCCCGATGCAGGTTGAGCAGGGCGTCCTTGAGCCCCTGAGACTGCCAGAGTGAACCCGCGAACAAAGTGGTCAGTATGGTAAGAAGGAAGAGAAGAAGATTGAGCTGGGGCCGGGCCTTTGAGACAGTTGGCCGCAACCTGGCGAGGATCAGCTGCACATCGCGTCCGCGCCCGGAGAGCATGGGAGTGAGACCTTTCCCGCCGAGCCTCTCCCTGAGTACCGACAGGGCTTGACCCGGCTCCACCAGAAGACTCCCGGTGAGGCGAAGACTGCCTTTCCGGATTTCAAGCGTCTCAGCCTGGAACACATCCCGAACCAACTCGGCTACCTCGCTCGTGTTCTCTTGCTCCTGCTCCAACCCCAAACCTCTCTGACAGAACCGCAATATCCCTGTATTGCACCAATCCACCGAGCGAAAACGAAGAAATCACAGCCTGAGATCAATGAATATCCAGACTCGGGAGGTCGATAAGAACCTCGGAACATCCTGCATTCTCATGCCTGCTGGGTCTTCTGTTCTCAGTCTTTCGCAATTCTCGTGCTTTCACATTTCCGTGCTCTCACGTTTCCACAATTTCACATTTCCGGGATTCCCCAATCTCGCAGTTCCTCAAGTCTCAGGTTTTCACATTCTCGGATCTTCCCATTTTCGTGTTTTCGTCCTTCATATCTCCAGTTTTCCGTCCTTCACAACCACCTTGCCGTCAATTGACAGTACGGGATTCCTGATGATCCCGTCCAGGTGAACCGGAACAGACACATTCCCACCGAAGGTCGAATTGTCTCCCAGCGCGACGTGCACCGTGCCCAGCACCTTCTCATCTTCAAGAACGCTCCCGGAGAGCTTAACCTTGTCGTTGGTCCCTATGCCGAGTTCAGCCACATTCCTCGCGTCCCTGCCGTACTTCTCCATTATCTCTTCCAACACCTTGGAACCTTCGATGCGTACAGCCTCGCCCTTCTCTATTGTGACTTTGATGAGATCCTTCAGGACACCCACACCTGCCATCGAACCGTCGACCACCAGCAGACCCTCGGTCTTTCCCTGAACAGGCGCCACAAATGCTTCCCCGGCCGGCAGGTTGCTGAAATCCCCCGGCTTGTGCACTATGCCGGTGTCGGCAAGCCCTCTTCTCCCGTCGAGCGACATGGTGAGGTCAGTGCCAGTACTTGAGCTTATGTGCGCGGACTTGCCGCTTGTGATAATGTCCGCAAGTCTCTTCGTTCTCTCAGCTATTGCCTTGTAGTCAGCTGAGAGTCCCCTTATGAGAACATCCCTGGTCACTCCGGGAAGAGTGGCCACGCGAGCGCCCGCGTCGCATGCGGCCTTCCTGGCCGCAGTATGAGACAGCGACTTGCTCGTGGGCGCCACTAGAACATCCACTTCTTTCATCATCGTGGCAACCGCCGGCGGAGGTTCCTCCGCATGAGTGGTCCTCGGGATTATCTCCACATACATCGACTCCGCCTTCATGTCCCGTGCGACCTCCCAGAACGCCATAGCGATCTCTCTTGATGGCCCATCACCAATGGACAAGAAAGCCTCTCCTTCCTTGAGAGCTAGACAATCCACAAGGCCGGTCTTTATCGCTTTTCTCATGTCATCCATCATCTAACCCCCTGCAGTTCGCCCGCGGAGCGGACGCGGTTCCTACCGTCGTTCTTCGCGAGATAAAGAGCCCCATCTGCCAACTCTATCAGATTGGACTTATCATACGCGTGCTCGGGATACAGCGCCACACCTATGGATACCGTAACCGAGAAGGTGTGTTCATCGAACCTGACCTGCGTCGCCCCAACCCTCTTCCTCAAGTCCTCGGCGAGGTCGAGAGATTTCTCAGCATCTCTTGTTATGACCGCCGCGAACTCCTCGCCGCCGTATCTGGCGGCTATGCCCACCCCATCTTCGAAACCGGAAAGAACCTTACCAATAGCCTCGAGCACCCGGTCCCCTGCCATGTGACCGTAGGTGTCGTTGAAGTGCTTGAAATGGTCTATGTCGATCAGCAGCAGACCCACCGACGTCTTCTTCCGCCTGGCTTGCTCGATCTCTCTCTCGAGCTCGCCCTGGAAGTACCTGTGGTTGAAGAGACCCGTCAGACCGTCCCGCAACGCCATCTCCTCGGTCCGCTCGTGGAGCCTCGCTTTCTCGATGGCGTTCGATGCCTGAGCGGAAAGGAACATCATGTTATCCGAGTCGGTCTGGTCGTAAGCGCCTCTCCTCACGCTGAAGACGAACAACCCCCCGAATGGTTTCCCTTCGATGAGGAGCGGGGCTCCCATGAACGACCTCAGGTGGCCGAGTCCTCTCTCGCCACCATAGAAGATGGGCAGTCTCACCTCTCGTTCACGCAGGTCTTCATTTGCGAGAAGAATAACGTTTTTCACCATGACTGCGGTCAGAGAGTTGCCCAGATCGAATTCCATCCCTTCTTTCAGGTCTCCGGCATTGCCCTTCAGTTTCAGCACGCTTCCTTTGGCCCCATCCTCTATGTCAATCACCGCAAACAGCTCACAGTCAAAGAGCTTCACGGCGGCGTCCTCTATCACGTCGAGAACGGCCCTCATCTTCAGCTTCTTGGAAAGGTCCTTGGCAAGCTCCTGGAGCGCGGAGAAGTGTACTGCCGCTCTCTCCATTCGATTACCCATCCTCGCATAACCTATCAGGACTGACGCCTGGCGAGCCATCCCTTCAAGCCTTTCTCTGTCTTCTGGATGGTAGGCGTTCAGCTCTTTTGAATCGATGACGATCACGCCTTCCAGCTCCCCCCCAAGTGTGATGGGCACGGAGACGAGCGAACTGACCTCCTCGGGGTCACGATAGTAGCCGAGTGTTTCCGAGGGATTGATGAAGCTCCCCGTCAACAGGCTCTTCCTCTCCTTGGCGACCCATCCGACGACGCCACTGCCGACGCCTATCTCCGCCCGCTTTATTATGGATTTCCTGCTGGTCCTGTGAGGACCCATTGTGAGGAGCTGCTTCTTCGAGTCATAGGTGAAGAGGCAGACAGTCTCGCATTCGAATGACCTGTATGTGAGTTCGACAAGGTCTGAAAGCGCGTCCTCCAGCGCTTTGCGGATATCAAGTCCGACATCCCCCTTTCTGGCAAGAGTCCTGACCACGGACTCCCGATCGATATCCGTGGCCGTGACGCGCTCCGCCCGGGGTTCCATCCCGACCTTCCGTCCGTGCATAACGCGCTGGGTGATTCTTCCGACAAACAGGGTGAAGAACCCGAACAGCACCAGAGGCGCCAGGTGAAGCTGGAAGACCGCGTAGTCCCCTCTGAAGATGGGCGAAGCGATCTCGATCAGAAAGAGCCCGCCAAACGTGGCCAGCGCCAGCACCAGGCCACCCAGAAGGGAAGCGATGAACACAACTGCGAAGTAGGCTGCAAAGAGCGGAGAGGCCAGGCCCCCGGTGACCTGCACGCACAGGTTGACCAGAAGGGCCAGTCCGATCACAGTACCCTGAGTCTGCTTCCTTGAAAGCGGAAGGTCTTTTCTCAATCTGTAGTACACGAGGAACAGGGCACAGCCGATAGGGAGAAGCAATACCATGGTGAGCCAGGGGACGCTCGACCTGTAGAAAGTCCCCAGAAGACTGCCAATGAAGATGATGGCAGCCAGAATCAAGAGGAGAAATCGCAGCCCTCCCCGTCCCTGCGTAACACCCATAGCGCCACTAAACTAACAGAACTCACAATCCATTTCAACCACTAACGGATCAACAGGTCATCAGTCATCAGTCGCTGCCTCAACCCGGTATTTGTGGGCCCAGGCCTTCCTGCCCAAGCTCATGTGCGCCGGCCAGCAGCGCCGCGAAATCACAAATACCGGATCCTCAATCTTGGATGGGAGAAAGACGGACCAAGCGCGCGTTCAGCGCGCAAGTGTTCTGGGGCGTGTCACGGGATTACCCGGTTTCATCGCAGAGAGTACATCGTATGACGACTATCGCCTGATGACTGAGGACTGGCTGTGAATGTCGGCAGGTGTATCAGTAAATCCGTGCCAGATGCGCGCCCGTATAGTAATGCTTCAGTATCTCTTCGTATGAGTGGCCCGTCTTCGCCATGCCGATCGCACCCCATTGACACATGCCGACACCGTGTCCCCACCCTTTGCCGTGCATGACGTACGATGTCCCGTCAAAAGCCACATTAAAGGCCGTAGAGGGAAGCATCACCCATCCCTTCTTGGGATCCTTGAAGAGCGTCCTTATTCGTCCCTTTTCTACAAGGTATTTGGTCTTGGTGGTCCTCACCTCAACGACCCTGACGCGGTCATATTTGTCTCTCTTCACGACCCTGACAGAAACAAGTTCCCCCTGCGGCCACGTTCCAAGTATCGATCTCAGGTTCGTCTCCACCATCTCCGAGAACTCTCTCTGGTTCCATCTCCGCGTCCACCTGTACATTGGTGAGTCCTTGCAGAATGGCTCGTTCTGTCCGAACAGAGAGCTCAAGAAATCGGGCCGCGCTCTCAGATAGGGGACCGCGTTCCCCATCCAGGAGTCCTCGTTGGAACAGGTGTAGCCGCCGCATGTAGAGTGGTAGACCGCGTTTATGGGCTTATCCCGGTACATGGCAATCACGCCTTGCGTCTCTGACACGGCCCGATCAGTCAACTCGGATTCCCTTATGACACCGGAGTAGACCTGATCACCTGTGCTCGCCACAAGGTCGTATCCCAAACGTTCGTGCTTGCCAAGATTTGAGATGGCATAGGTCCGGGCGGCGACCGCCTGGGCTTTCACAGCCTCAAGTGTCACGGAGCTGCCGTTGCCGATCTCAGACGGGACAACTGAACGGAGGTACTGCTCTATCGGCAGCTCATTCACAACCATGAGTCTATCGTGACCCACCCTCCTGACTATGACGTTGCCTCTATAGGGGAGCCCGTTCACGGTTATGTATCCTTTCCTTGTCTTCTGCGAGAAGACCACGGGGAATTCCGGATCCTTCACCTTCTTCTTCTGCGAGCTGCTGGTCTGGATAACCTTCTCACCGTTGACAAGCTTCAGAGTCCACTCCTTACCCGCGGGTGACGAAGCCGCCTTCTTCCCCATCACCATCCTGTATTCTCCCTTGCCAGACACCGTGACGTGGCTTGTCCCCTCGAGAATGTTCACACGTATCATGAGCGGTTTTGAGCCTCGATCCTCGAGTTCGGGCAGCTCGACTCTGACAACACCTCTGTGCGAGCATCCTGCCACAACCCAGCAGACGGCGCACCAGACAAGAAGCATCCTTGGTTTCTTCACCCTGGTCATCCGCACCTCGTCCCCAGAAGCTATCAGCTGTCGGCTTTCAGCCGTCAGCCGTAGACGGTTAAGTGCCCCTTTGCCCGACTTCTCGGGTTTCAGACCCGTTCGGTTGGTCCGGCTTACCCAACACCTGTGCGATGTAGCGCTTCATATGCTCTACGTGTGTCCCTTCCCAGTATATCCTGCCGCATCGCAGGCAGGTCTTGAATTTCTCCTGAGTCTGGAATGTATAGAAAGGAACCTTGCCGCGCACGTGTTCTTTCGGTACGGCTTCGAGTACACCGTTGCAAACGTTACACCTGGTGAAAGGGATGATGTTGACAGCAAGGTCGAGATCCTCGAGAACCTGCTTGATCTGTTCCTCAGGGATCTCGCTCGTGAGCAGAAGTAATCTGATACCAGAAACAGAAGAGAGCTTTGTGTTCCTGGTGACTACGGTCCGGTCTTCGGAAAGCGCCCGCTTCAGAAGTGTCTTAGTGTCAACATCCTTGGAGTATTCGGCATCAAAACCCAACACCCGCAACCACCTCACCAGCCTGCCGCACATGAAGTCCACGATTAGCTTCATGTTTCTCAGGGACAGTATGCGACAACTTAACCTGTCAGTCAACCACGAAAAACGGTTCACGCAATACGTACACCTGAGAACCAACCTCAGGACGAGTTCTCGGTTGTCAGTCATCACTCGCGGATCGAAGACAAAAACGTGTACATCGTGTCATCCTCAGGGGCCAGTTTCCTGTTGACGCCTCCGAGTCCCCATGATAGGTTTAGGCGAAGACGCAGCATCGCACTCATGTGTGGTCGGGAGGTGGATGGGTGGACTTTTTTCTTTTTCCCCAACAGACACCAAGTGGATCGTCCGTCCGCCCAAAGCGTCAAACTGAGGAGCACTGTCTGTTCCCTCAGAACGAGAATCGTTTATCGAAGTGCGGCGAAGAATCTCTGACGGGGCGAGCGTAGAGTGACCAGCAAGGGACAAAAAGGCTTAGACCGCCGGATGTACCGCGGCAAACCCCGGAGAAAGCGGAACTTTTGGCTCTTCATCGGTAGCCTTCTCGCGCTGTGGATGGTCTACGTATTCATAGCGGGAGACTACGGTCTCCTCAAAGTCATATCTCTAAAGAGGCACGAGATACGCCTCCGCAACGAGCTGCTCAGGTTGAGGGCGCGAAAGGAAGTCCTTCTTGCCGAGACGAAGCGGCTGAAAAATGACAAGAAGACCATAGAGAGAATAGCGCGGGAAGAGCTCGGCATGATAAGACAGGGCGAGATCCGCTACCAGTTCCCAGAACACTTCGAACTCCCATAGGGGTCAGGCATAAACTTTTGAACTTTTGAGCGAGCGCAAACCCCTCCCGCCCATTTGTGCGGCTCTTCAATGCCCACTTCCTGATTCTCTTCTGTCATTCCCATGGAGACGGGAATCCAGAGCCTCTCTCGTCTTTCCTCAACCTGACCCCAGATTCGCAGTGCCGCCCGTTTTCCATTGCCTCATCGTATTTCATCTATTATACTATATATGGGTAGGGTCGGGATATATCCAGCACACAACCACATACGGAGGTCGCGAGGTGAGACGAAACAGACTTGTGCTTGTCGTCTGGATTCTTGTTGCGCTGGCCGTCGGATTCCTGGCTGGTAGGGCAAGGATCACCATGGAAGGCGAGGAGATGGCTGAACCCCAGTCAACAGAGGAACCGACACGGAAAGAGACCGACGTCTCCCTTTCCAAACCGACGCCGGTGGTCGTACGTTCAATCATGCCGGAGTATCCTGAGAATGCCAGAAGGGAAGGCATCCAGGGCACCGTGTTCGTGAGAGTTCTTGTCGACACCACCGGAAGGGTGGCTGAGGCCGGAGTCTTCACATCAGTACATCCGGCCCTGGACAGCGCGGCGGTTGCTGCTGCAAGGCAGTGGAGATTCAAACCCGCAGAAATGCGCACTCGACCCGTGCCGCAGTACGTTGTCATACCTGTCAAGTTCGCACTCGAGCAATAACGCGCCGCTAGAGACTCGGCGGGCAAACGGTCTCGTTGACTGCGATGAATCTGATCTGTGACACAGAGCAAGGAGCCAGTTCTTGACACCGCTCGAGAAAGAGCTGAAGCAAAACAGAGAATGCGTTGAGGCACTGGAGCCCGGAGACACCTCCGAGGACGCCAGAAAGTCGATTACATCACTTGGAGCTGCTTATAGAGCGCTTGGAATGTGGGAAGAGGCGCTCCGGACTTTCGACACTGGTCTTTCTCGCGCTGAAGAAGCGGAAGACCCGGAGGCGACTTCAAGGTTTCTGATCTCCAGGTCCTGCACTTTCTACCATATGGGTCAGTACGCCAGGGCGATAGAGTTCGCCACGCGGGCGATAAAATCACGCATCTCCGACGTAAGCAGGGCCAAGTACATTTCCTACTATCTCGCTAATCCGTATGAGATGCTCGGCGACATGAAGAGGTACGTGGCCCTGCAGGAGGAAGCAGTGAACCTCACTGAATCCTTCTCGTACCAGCAGGAGCAAGAGCACCTCCCGTGGATACTATGCCGCCTTGCCAAAGGCTGGGACATGATGGGATATTCCCACAGGGCAAACCCGGTGCTGGTGGACCATGTGGCGATATTTCGGAACATGAACCATCGATTCGGCATGCCCTTCAGCATGCTTCTCCTCGGCAGGAATCTGCTCAACCTGGACAGACCACAGGAGTCGGAGCAGTTCTTGACCGAAGCTCTCGTTTTGTACGAAGAGAATGGACAGGAAGGTCTCCTCGTTGACACCGTGGTTGCTCTGAGCGAGGCGGCCGCCGCCATGAAGAATATGGAAGAAGCGAGGCTCTATGCCGACCAGGCAGTCGAAGAAGCAAGAAGAGGACCCAGAAGGGCTGAGGGACTTGCGGACAAGAGACACCTGAACCAGGCGCTCATTCAGTCTGCCAGGATCTACCTGGAACTCGGTAGAAAGCACGAGTCACTTGTGCTCTACGGGGAAGCCCTCGAGATGGCCGCACGCTCCAACAGAAGACTCATGCTCGCCGAACTCCTCGAACTACAGAAAGCCCTTATCCACCCCACCCCCTCGGTGCCAGGCATCAACTTTTGAACTCTTGAGCGAGCGCTGAGCCCCAGTCTTGTTCGCAATTCGGAAATCGTACAGCGTATGGCGGGTGGAGTCAGGAAGCGGGGTGACTTCAGCGTACCAGTACCATCTTCCTGCTCGTGGAGGCCGTTCCAACCTGAAGGTGGGAGAAATAGACGCCCGAATTGACCTTCTTTCCGCCATCGTCCCGTCCATCCCATAAAACGTAGTGGTCCCCAGGATTCTTCTCGTCACTCAACAGGGTTCTGACGACCCTGCCGCTCACGTCTGAAATCCTGAGAATGACCTGCCCCGGCCTTTCGGTGTGACAACCTATGGCAGTATTGCTGCTGAATGGATTGGGCCGGTTCTGCATCAGATAGAACCGCACCGGGGACGCGACTTCATCTTCCTGGATAGACGTCGCCAGGAGATGCCTGAAGCTTGTGATGATAACCTCGGGCTCAACACCGTCGGAAGGAGCCAATGATTTGTAGAGCCAGAGATTCAGTGTCACTCGTTCATCCCCCGGTTCGGGGATTCCGTTCCTATTGGTATATGTCCACTCATCTAGGATCGAATCGAACGGCGGCGCGAACTGATGCCCTCTGGCGCTTACGAAGCGTATGCTGTCGCCGGTCCAGTAGAAGCTATGCGTCGAGGAGTTGACTTCTCGAGGTATCACCCAGCGGTAGATGTTCCCTGGGGCCTCCCAGGGCTGCACGACAAACTGTGCATTAGGGTAAGTACTGTCGCCCCAGTGGGCAAACTCGATGTCCATCTCTCTGTAGTTCTCTTCCCACGCTTCGCTATCAAAGATGAACATCCCGAGCACAACGTTCTCATTCATGTCTCCAATCTTACTGTCCACCTGGAAGACATATGTCCCGTACCCGAGCGGATGATCGAGGACAATCTCTGAGCTGTACCAGATCCCTCCCCTCTCTCTGATCGCGAGATGGAGCCTGTCCTGTCCGTCCACCCAGGCATTGGCGGCGCTGTTGCTGAAGTAGTTGGAGTCCGGAGACTCGGGCTCATAGCTGCTCCTCACTTCCCAGTCAAACCCGCTGAAAAAAAGACTCCTGGCAACCCGGGTCGTGCAAACTGCATCCACGGACATCTCGAAAAGACCATCAGGGAGCTCATCCTCCCCCGCCACCGACGGACAGCCAGGTCCCGCGGGCAATAGAAATGCACATATCACTGACGCGTACTCGTCGTTTACGGCGGTGGTGATGTCGGCCCACCAGGACGAATCTATATAGACCGGTACGCCGATGCAGGGCAAGGCTGGCTTTGTCCACCATCCCAGGCCCTCGATGTAGATGTATAAAGCCACCATATGGCGCGCTGGGTCCACCCCGTGCACACGCCCCGTCAGATTCTCTGTTGAACCATATGGAGGCACATAGGTGAACTCAAGCAGATCTCCCGAAACACTCACCGCGCAGAAAGTCACCCCTGCAGCGACCAGCAACGAGACGATGCTGATCGGGCACCTGCGGAGAGATTGGAATTTCGGGCAATCATATCTCACATTTAGCTCCATACGCGTTCGAGTGCAACAAGCTTCGAATCATCTAGTGAGTTCGCTTCCGGGCGTGAAGAGAAGACACCGCCCAGAATCCAGTGCTATATATATACAACATCTGTGCCAGAAAACCAAGCCAAACTCGGGGTCAGGCTTAAACTTCTGCATTTTCACGGCGATCCCCAATGTAACACGCTACTTCATAATCACTTAACTTCAAGAGAGAAGACGGGGCAATAGGGGACGCCTTCCGCGTCGGGTGCTCGTCGGTGTTCTTCTATCGTCGCGCTTTGAGATACAGTGCACACAAGGACATATCTACTCAAGCCTGACAGGGCTATCTGCGCGTCTCGCTGTTTGCCCAACTCCAGGTGCAGTTTGCGACAACCGAACTGCGAAATCCAGAGTAGCACACTCCGGAAGGGAGCATCTCTGATTCCGCTCATCGTGGAATCCTGTCGTCCTTGTCAGGTGGGAACAAGAGATTTACAATTGGTCCACGTCCTGCCTTCGCATCCGGCGAACCAGTACGTCCCTCACGACCTGACTCGAACGACTGGAGCCTGTCTCCGAAATGAGCTTCATCGCCGCAAAGAGCGAAAGAAACCGGAATATGGACGTGAAGAGAAAGATAACCTGAACGCTATCCATGTCCAGTGAGCCGATACTCGTGGCCGGTATGATTCTCACAATGTAGCCGGATATGAGGCTTCCTACGAATATCGTCAGGGCACTCAACGTCGCGTAGACTGCAAAGAACATCTCCTTGGTCCTGGCCGTTCCGAACAGGAGGAGCAGGTTACCCATCGCAATCCCGTAGCCGGTCCACATAGCTCCGCTCGAGCCGAAGTCGATGTATATCGGCAGGAGGAAGTCCTTCGAAGAGAAAAGATAGTAGAGCGGGTGAGTGATAATGACGCACATGACTATCAATACGACTGGGCGATTCCCATGCCGATCGCACAACCTGCCCCAGAATCTGGCGGTGAGGAGACCGCACGTCGTGGAGATCAGTCCGCACACCGCGAGACTGAAGTAGGACATGCTGAACTCCTCAAGACAGTAGGGTGTCCAGTAGGGACTGGCAAAAGAATTGACGAAGTTGTACAGACAGGTGAAGGCCAAGAACTTCGCAAACGCGGACTCACCAAAGGGCGCTCTGACAGCCGATAGAAAGCCGGGCGTGCCGTGTCCATTGTCCCGGGGTGGTTCGTACTGACGGTATACAAGTACCGCGCTTATCGTTGCGGGTATCGCTCCCAGGAGATAGAGAAAAGTGAACGCAGCCATCTTGTTCGAAGGCGTGAATACCCAGATACCCCTGAGGGAAGGCAGTATGGAAAGAAGTCCGTGGGGAGTACCTTCGGAGAATTGATCCAGAAACCACGACAGAAGCAGGCTGGAAACGATTGAAGTGAGCATCAGGGCGAAGTTCCTGGAAGAGAAGTACCTGCCCCTTATCCTTCTCG
>Ga0180437_10006463_pt1 | contig 15597 bp, 13 predicted proteins | sample SS_ome_4_FD_132410 | JGI IMG/M metagenome (GOLD analysis project Ga0180437, IMG submission 132410) | Hypersaline lake sediment archaeal communities from the Salton Sea, California, USA - SS_3_D_1 metaG | ecosystem: Environmental > Aquatic > Non-marine Saline and Alkaline > Hypersaline >...
AATCTCCCCGGCCAATAAAAAATTAACTTGACATCTAACTTTTTATAATGTATAATCCCCACCTAACTAATGGATTAGAATCAGAATAAATAATCCATGTTGGAACGAAGTGTAAATCCCGAAACCTCGGGACCAAATCATAAATCCGGAGGGGTTCCTAATGCCTACCCAGGCCCAAAGTTTATCCCGTGAGATCGCGCATCCCTGTCTAACCGGGACCAACACCCGAACAAACCGCCTATTTACCCTACCTTGCCAACCTTCCGCTTCACGCTTCGCCCTTCACGCGCTGGCCACCCCGGCGCATCCGCCCCCTTCACGCCCTTGCCCCCTGCGCCCTAAGGAGGTCACATTTTGCGCCCATTTTCCGGAACTTTTCGACCTCTTCTTCGAAGTTTTCACACGTTTTTTGCAAAATTCACGCGTTTTCCACGTTTTTCACACCCCTTTTTGCTCGCCCAAACCACCCACATACCCCACACTTCCACCCCCAACCCCCCTTCACTCTTCACCCGTCACCCTTCACGCGCCGGCGGCGGCAGCCGCTGGTGCCCACTACATCTGTCGAGAACGTTCTACAAATCAGCTCCTTTTATGCAAAACAAACCCAATTTCCCCATACGCTAATGAACCTAAGTCCTGCTAAAACAAACCGTTATGAAAACCACCGACCCCGCCCACGCCGCAAAAACAATCCCGATCAGACCCAATCTCAACCCCACTGCTTCCCTGACAGCCCTGAATCTACTTTACCGCAAACCCGCCCATTTTCCCTGAACGCCCTCCACCGGACCGTTCGGTGTCTCGTATATGTGCCTGTGTATTTCCAGGCCCTCACTCCTGCAATTTGCTCGCTAAACCGGCGTGCCGAGACGACCCTTGATTTCGGAAACTTTTTCTTCAAGCAGCTCCGCGCTCTTGGCCTCCAGATGCACCCGCAGCAGCGGCTCGGTCGCGCTCGCCCGACAATTAAACCACCACTGCTTGTAGCGAATCGTCACCCCGTCAAGATGATCCACATCCCCATCACTGTAAGCCTTGGCCAGTTCATCCATCTTCGCCTGCTTGTCCTCGACTTGGAAGTTCAGCTCCCCCGTGGAATAGTACCTTCTCAGCGGCTCGACAAGCTCACTCACGCATCGCTCGGCCCCGCTGACAATATTAATAACGTGCACCAGCGTAATCATCCCCGAATCGGCGTAATAATTGTCACGATAGTAGAAACGACCCGAGAGCTCTCCCCCGAAAACCGCGTGCGAATCCCGAAGCGCCTTTTTCATGAAAGCGTGCCCCACACGCTCTCTTCGAGGGGTCCCGCCGTGTTTCAATATCTCTTCAGAAACCACAAGGCCGCTCCGCAAATCGTACACTACCGTCGACCTCGGATTAGACTCCAGAAAATAAGCCGCCATCAGAGCCGTAAGCAGATCGCACCCGATTCTCCTGCCCTTCTCATCCACCATCATCAGCCTGTGCGCATCGCCGTCGAAACACACACCAAAATCGCATCCCTCCTTCATCACCGCCTTCTTCACTTCCGACAGGTTTTTCTCAACCAGCGGGTCCGGCTCATGCCGGAAAATGCCCTTGTGCTCGAAGTTCAGCGCAACTATCTCTATCGGCAGGTCCCTGAAAACTGCTGGAATCGACTTCCCCGCCATCCCGTTCGAGGCGTCAATTGCAACCTTAAGCCGTCTTATGTTCGGACGCAAAAACTTCAGCACGTGGTGCTTGTATCCTTCCGTCAGATCGTATCGCTCCACCGACCCCTGGACGCGCCCTTTCGTATGAAGAAGAGCCATCGCAATATGTTCTATGTCCTTCAAACCCGTATCGACAGCCACCGGCTTCGCCTGCGCGCTCGATATCTTAAACCCGTTGTATCTCGCCGGACTATGCGACGCCGTCACCTGAACCCCTCCGCAGGTGCCCAGATGATTTATTGCAAAATACATCTGCGGCGTGTCGACCATCCCTATCTCGATCACATTGGCCCCCGTCGAGTTCATCCCCTCGATAAGCGCCTTCGCCAGCGACTTGCTGTGTGTTCGCATGTCACGCCCAACGCATATCGACTGCGAATTGGCCTGACCCCGCTCATAACCGGTCAGAAGCGACCGCAAAAACTGGGCCGCAGCGTAACCGATTTTCCACGCATCTGTTTCGTCGATCTGATCAGGATAAACGCCCGTTATCTCATCCGTTCCGAAAATTGCAGAATCCATTTTCCACAAACCTTATGAAATATTCATACCACTTCTCTGTCGAACCAGCGATCACGCTTCAGCCGAATCCTGTGTACCTGAAGTCAAAACAATATCAAAGTCCTGTGAGCGACCGAATTTTACTGCAAACTCCGGCAGGACCAGCGTTAATCTGCCTGCCTCGGTTGCCAACATGATAAAATTCGCCACCTGCCTCCCGCAAAATGAAACCACCCGGGATAACACTGCCGATCGCTGCGAATACGAAAGCCCGGGTAACCATGTCGACCTTTCCGCAATAGCAGGTTTAGGAAAATTGAAATCTCAGAGTATACTCCCGAAAAGAAATATTTCAGCCCCTCGCTGCTCTTAGTAACTCTCTGATCCCATCCATGATCGCTTTTCCTTTGGACAGGAGTTGTTCCTTCTTTTCGATCAGATTTGATTCTGTAACCGAGCCGTCATGAAGCTGGATGTGGAAGCGAAGGGCGTTGCCGGTCCCCGAAGGCCTGATTGTCAGGTGGCTGGTTTTTTCATCGTCGAAAAAGAAACGCACGCCTTCATCCGGAAACTGAAAGTCATAAGTCGCCGGATAGATTGTATCGTATTTTCCGGTTCGATAGATAGAAGCCGATTTTACGCCAGCGCCCCCAATCTCCAGATCGCCGCATAAAGCAAGCTGAAAGTAACCAAGTGTTCTGCGAAGAATTGACTTCTTAAGCCGATCGCCTTCAATGCCGGGATATTCGCCATCGAGAGGATCCGGCTTATACAGATTCACAAACAAGCCGATATCCGGGTCGAGATATATATGTTTGTCGAGCAGCCCTATCAGTGTCGTTCCGTTTTCTTTGGCCCAGGCGGCGATTTCCGCAACCAGCAGGGCGGCGAATGTTCCGTCCTTGTCGCGGACATGGCCGCCTTCGCCAAGCGACCGATCATCCGGAGGCGGACCTCCCAGAATGGAAAAACCGTTGCTTTGTTCCATCGCTCCAACGTTGACCGATCGCCTGCCGTTTTCCATGCCCTCACAGTCGCACACGAAAGGATGGCACAGGTCACGGTATTTTTCATCCCGTCCATCAACAAGATTAACAAACTGTCCCGCCTTTTCATTCCACACATCGCGCGTGGCAGCCGCCAGCGAAGCGAAGCCTACCCAGGACCTGACCACTCCAAGGCCATGTTTACGGGCCAGACGGGTAATGCTGTCCGACGTTGTGTGAGACAGAGTCACGAATTTTCTGTCTGCGTCCATAACCTGGCCGTACCTCTGAATGTCCATATGAAGTCGGTACCACAGAACAAGCGCCCACATGTCGTCAGCCGGAAGCAGGTAATAATCCTCACCACCGTAGAGGTGCCGTTGGTTTTCGGGCACTTTCACAACCACACCACACCGGTCTGCGTCAGGGTCGGTCCCTATAAGGATGTCTATCTCGCCAAACTGGCCTGCGTATTCACGCTTGAATGCTTCGACGGCAATTTTCGCCGCACGCGGCTCTCCCGGATCCGGCTGTTGTTCCCGGCCCGGCTCACTGCAGAACGAAGGAAACAAACCGTCAAGGTCGTTCAATCCATTATGTGTAATTACTCTGATATCCGTGAATCCGACCTCACTTAAGAGCCTGGGCACGGCCCTCCGACCTGAACCATGAAAGGCGCAGTAGGCTATCTTCAACGGATTTGAAGACGACTTCTGCCGTTCTGAAAGGTCAGGCGTAAGCAGGAAGCTCTTTATGTGTTCAAGATGGCTTCTGTGCATGTCTATCAGAGATTTTTCTTTGCCTCCGTAATGCCGAAATTCCGGGTCAGGCTTGTCTCCGCCAAGAAACCAGACACTTCCTTCTTCAACTTTTGCAAACGTATAATCTCGAAACTCCGCAATATGCTCCGGCTCTACCGTCTTGATGTGCCTTTCGTACATTTCATCTCGCTCTTCCGGATCAAACTGTGATCCGTTACGGCACGATAACTTATACCCGTTATATCTGTAGTCATTGTGACTGGCGGAGATGAAAATACCCACGTCCGCCTTGACGGAGTGGTGCGGAATCGCAAACGTTACCTCGGGATACGGACACGGAGCATCGAAAAAGTACACCGTGTACCCATAGGCTAGGAATAATTGGGCGACTCTCATAGCCAGATCGCACCCTCTTATGCGACTGTCATACCCGATTACCACTTTGCTGAAGGCCGGCTTCTGCTGCTTGCCGAATTTCGCCACGCCAACCGACGTTCGTAGCAAAACCAGATCGTTGATCGTATTTGGCCCTTTTAGTATGGGTACATCTATTCCCTTGTCCTTCAATTCAACGATTGACTGCTTATCGAACGCCATCAACCCTCGTATCCCACCCGTGCCAAACCGCACCCACTGGCGGAAAGCATTCACAATATTCTCCCATTCTCCATTATTTATCGAACCGCAAATACCTTCTTTCAGGCGAGGTGAAATGCTATCGATGTGTTGATCCTCCAACCATGCCCTGAGGTTTGGAAGTGTGCTCTTCAGGGCCTCTTCGTACAATTGTTGGTCAATCCGCCCGCTTTGCAGTGCAGTGTCGAGATACGTGGAAATGCCTTGATTTGCCGACTCCAGCACCAGGTCCAGATCCCCTCTCGATGTCACGTCATCCTTCTCTTCTTTTAATTTCATCAATTTCACCTTTAAAGAAAGAGCCATTCTCTCCAAGATAAAATCTCTGTGTTACCGTCTGGAGCATCGAACCTGAAAAACTCATTTCCTGACGCCCCACTTTCAAGACACTCGTGCTTTTTCAAATCACGTCAACCTCTTGGCTCAGTAATCCTCGATTCTTCTGACCAACCTTCAATTGTAACCTGACAAGTCGGCCCAGCTTACAATAGCAACTGTCCGTATCTAAATATATTCCACTACCGTTGATGTCAAGCTTTTTTCTGCTGCCTGCAACTGTGGAAAAGCCGTGGATAACTTGCCCCCCGAATGCCAACTGTGAGCCGAAATAAGATCATCCTAAAACTTGTATTTCATACTTAATATTCCGTACAGCTCATTCTGGTCGTTCACCGATTTATCCATCGATATCTGATAGTAGATTCCGGGCACAAAGCTCAGGCTTTCCGTGACTTTGAGATTTGTCGCTGCTCCGAATGTTGCGTAAGACCAGTCGTGGGCCGCTCCACCGAGACCGTCATTGTAAGCGACCTCCGAACTCAAACGAATCGGCTGTTCAATTTCCGGCAGATTCAGCTCATAGCCAAGCCTGAAACGATGCACCCAGCCGGTCAGGTCGTTAAAAACCTGACCTCTGAACGCCGGATACTCGTAATGGGCAATGTACTCGGGAACCAGTCTGCCCGGCAGTATTTCAGGCCAGCAAAATGCGAATATCCACTCATACGTCGTCGGCGCCTTCTTTCTCCCAAGCCCGGGATAGTATTCATAACCCACGCTGATATTATAATTCATCAGGTAACGCTCGCCCTCAAAGACGCTGTTCCTGTAATAAGGCCTGAAATCAAACCGCTGTCTGTCCACGAAACCACTCGACGTCGAGTTGCGCCACGTAACCTTGGTCCCGAAGCCCGATTCGTAAAAATCTAAGTCCAACGTCTCGAACATCGCGCCTTTGGAACCGTAAGCCGGAAAACCTTTGCTCAGCCACTTCGTCAGGTAGTCCACCTGCAGGGTGACGCCAAGCTTTTTCTCCTCCGCCACCGCAACCGACGCTATACCGAACAACACCACGCCAACCAGCAAGATTCTTTTTCTCATAACCTTATCCACACAAATCTTCAAAAACTTTGCACTGCAACCGTCGCAAACGCTCAAATGCCCCCTCCCTATTCCACTGCGCAGCATAAGAAACGGTTAGTTTACTGAGAGAGACCGGATAAAACAAGCGCGTGCTGAAAGATTTTTTGCAAACACACGAAATTTTTTTGCGTTTGCTCTTGACAGGATCCGCACAACTCTGAATAAGGCTGCGACGGCATCGCAGAAGATCAGAACCACGTATTAGTGGATATCGACACTCTAATATTTTCTTCTGAATCTGGCCGACGGAATGTTCAGCAGTTTGCGGTACTTTGCGACTGTGCGACGTGCAAGGTTCTTGATCCCGGCTTCGGCCAGTTTCTCTCGTATCTGGTCGTCATTCAAAGGGCGGCTCTTGTCTTCCGAATCAATAATCTGCTGGAGTTTGCCGCGTATCGCCTCCCAACTGTGGCCCACCCCGTTGTCGTCCTGAGTGCCACCGCTGAAAAACTTCCGAAGAGGTAGCACCCCCCATGAGCACTGAACGTATTTACCCGCAACCGCTCGCGAAACCGTCGCAAGGTGAACTCCCACCTCCCCAGCAACCCTCGACATGGGAAGCGGCTTCAGATACAAGTGCCCCTTATCGAAATACTCTCGCTGGTATTTTACTACCGCTCGGGTCACCTTCAGAAGAGTGTTCTTTCGCTGCTCTATCGCTTCCATAATCCACTGGGCTGAGCGAATATTTCTCTGAAGAAATTTTCTAGTCTTCTCATTCGCCGAGCGGTCTTTTGACATCTTTGCATAGTACTGGTTGACCCGCAGGCTCGGCAGCGAAGAATCGGCCAATCGAACGATATAATCCGACAAATCTTCAGAAAACTCCACAATCACATCCGCCGTAATTGGAAGATTTCGGTCCTGACCTATTTGGAGGCCCGGACTGGTGTCCAGCTTGCTAAGACGCTCAATCGCCTGGTTTACCCGCTCGAGGCTGCAATTCATCTTCTTGGCTATATCGGGAAGACGGTTCTCAAGAAGTTCCTCCATATGCTCGCTTATCATTCGCCTCTCGAAGCTCATGTCCTCACCGTTCTGGTCCATCTGGATAAGCAGGCATTCCTTGACGTCACGGGCGCCCACGCCGGTAGGCTCCAGCGTCTGAACGAGCTCAAGGGCCGCCTTCAGATTCTCGAAAGTGAAATCGGCCCTGTCTTTGTTGTGCAACTGCTCCAGCCGAACGCTCAGATAGCCTCTGGAGTCTATATAATCTATTATCCTGACCCCGGCCTTCTTGACCGCATCCTCGGCATCCACAAGGCCCCATTGGTCCGTTAAGTACTCGTGAAGTGATTGCGACGGAGCCACAGTGTTCTTTATCGCTTCAAGTTTCTTATCGGGCCCGTCACTGTCAAGCCGCCGGGCGTAACCGCCCCCGCCCGACATATATTCCCGGAAGCCGTCATCAAGACCGTCTATCCGCTCGAAGTCGGCAACCTTGTTATTATCGGTGCCCACCACAAGTGCTTTTTCGCTGATATCACCGGGTCCTTCCTCGAACTCTCGCTCAACCGCACTGCTCTCCTCGCCGACTCCCGGCTCGTCAACCTCCAGAACCGGATTGCTGTTCAACTCCTGTTCGATCCTTTCCTGAAGCGCAAGAATCGGAAGCTGAAGTATCTCCATCGACTGAATCATCCGCGGCGCCAGCTTCATCCGCTGCTCAAGCCGCATCTGCTCTCTCAACTCCAGCTTCATAAAATCACACTCTAAACCTTCCCCAAGCCTGTTCTAGAACAAACCGCCATATCTTACTATACACAAAATGTAATATTTGTTGCCCGCAAAGCATGGGCCGATAGAAAATTTTTCTTCTTTGTTATTATACCACAAAACCGCAAAAGACCGTTATGATTTCGACTATATTTGGGCCTTAATTGAAAAACTTCGCTCCCGAACACGCAATTTCACTCCATCTCCCGCCTACCGATTATCGCGTCTGTAAGAATCTTGCCGGTTGAGTACTCTATCGTCGTGCCCGCAGCCAGCCCCCGCGCAAGACAACTGATCTTTACACCCAGCGGCTTCAGAAGCGAGCTTATATACAGCGCCGTTCCGTCACCGGCTATATTCGGATTGGTCGCCATTATCACCTCCTTGACCTCACCGGCCCGGACCCTCCCGACAAGCTGCTCTATAGTTAAATCACTTGGCTCCACCCCCTCCAGCGGCACAATATGCCCGCCAAGCACGTGATATACCCAGTCGCAGACCCCCGTCTTCTCAAGGCTTATTACGTCTCGCGGCTCTTCCACAACGCAGACCACGCTTCTGTCTCGACGCGGGTCTGAGCAAATCCCGCAAATCGACTCCTCAGAAAGATTGAAACACACCTCGCAGCGACTGATCTTGCTCTTCACATCGCTGATCGCCTTGGCAAGCCCCATTGCCTCCGACGTCTCAGCCTTCAGTATATAAAACGCAAGCCGCTCAGCCGTCTTCGCTCCAACCCCCGGAAGCCTGCCAAACTCCTCAATCAGTCTGTTCAGAACCTCGGTGTAGACCCCACTCATATCTCACGTCCCGTGATTTGTTTCCGCCCCCTCGCCGCCGGTTTAACCATCTGCTTTCACTCTTCTTCTATGCCGGTAATCATAGCGTTCAGTTCCATCAGAACCGTCTTGACCGCCGGGTCATTGATCAGTTCGCTTCTCCTCGTGCCCTTGCTTATCGGCTGTTCGAGACCGGCTTGGCCTTCGGCATCAGCCTCTGCTCCTGCTTCGAGCTTAATCGTTATCGGCTGGCCGCAGTGATCACTCAGCAGGCTTTGGATTTGCTCGATCCGACCGTTACCTTCGCACATCTTTTTCTGAACCTTGGACCCGATGGGAAAGGTAAGTGTCAAAAGACCGCCCTCGAACCGGCTCGGCGCCGCTGAACTCAACAATCCCGCAGTACCGTTGCCGAGCTTGCCCCCCACAATTTTCAAAAACCCCTGCCAATTTCTTCTGATTGAACCAAGCCCGTCCAGCAGAGGCAAATTCCCTGTCTTTTCTTTGGAGGCCGGAACTTTTCCGGTGTTCCTGCCGCCCACTTCGCTACGACCGGCTATTGAGTTTTTTTTTATGCCCATCTCTGATTGACCGAGCAGAGAATCGACGTTCAGAAAATGCTCGCTTAGGGCAAATCGCAACATCAACGCGTCAAGAAGCGCCCGCGCCGTATCGCTGTTTTTGATCGCCCAGCGAAGCTTCTCCAGCGCCGTTATGTTGTAAACCAGCCCCGCCACGTCGAACTTCTCCGCAAGCCTTCCCAAACGCTCCCGCTGCTCAGCCGTAAGAATCACAAGCTCGCTGTCGGCGCCGGTCGACTTGAGCACCATCATATCCCGCATATAGTCTATCAGCGAGTCGGCAATCTGAACCTCGCTCAGCCCCGTCGTAAGCAGCTCTTCCACCGCGCCAAGCGTGCTGGCTGCGTCGCTGTCGCCGATACGATCGATAAGATTGTATACCTTTTCACTGTTGGGACACCCAAGAAACTCTTCGAGCAGCCCGGCGCTGAGCGGCTCGACGCCCGTACTTATCAGGCGGTCCAGAAGGCTCAGACCGTCACGCATCGAGCCGTTCGCCATCTTCGCCAATTGAAGAATCAAATCGTCCTCGTATTCCAACTTCTCCGCCTCGAGTATGTGGCTCAACTGCCCGGCGATCAGCTTCGCACTTATGTTCACAAAATCGAACCGCTGACATCGCGACTGAATTGTAGGAATGACCTTGGTTGGCTCGGTCGTCGCAAAAATGAACTTAACGTGGCTCGGCGGCTCTTCCAGCGTCTTCAAAAGTGCATTAAATGCCTGAACCGTCAGCATGTGAACTTCGTCTATAATGTAAATCTTGAACCGCGACCTTGCTGGACGGTAAATCGTGTTTTGACGAAGTTCCCGAACCTGCTCTACGCCGTTGTTGGTCGCCCCGTCTATCTCAATCACGTCGATGTCTTCTCCGATGTTGATCGCCGTGCAGCTATCACACTTGCAACAGGGTTCTGTCGTCGGCATGTCGGATGCGTGGCAGTTCAGCGCCTTGGCCAATATCCGAGCCATCGTAGTCTTGCCGACACCGCGCGTTCCCACGAATAGGTACGCATGTGCAACCCGATCGGTCCGAATGGCGTTTTGGAGAGTCTGGGCAATCGGATCCTGCCCAATCACGTCCTCGAACCGCTGCGACCGATATTTCCTTGCAAGTACCGTATACGCCATTTCGATTTATTATCTCTTAAAAGATGGCCGGGTTTACCCACAGCACAGCCAAACGCTCGCTTATGGCTGCTCGGTTCCCCGCCTGACCAGATTCACGGGCTCGGCCTGCATGGGACCCGGCCGGAAAATTGATTCATCACTAAAACCAACCCAATCGGTCGGTCCAACAATCTTTACGCCAAAGCACGCAAGAGTATAACACAGAAAACGACTCTTTCCAGAAAATTTTGTATTCTCAACAGAATACCCGTGGACCGGAACAAAAATTTTTTGTTGACAACTTTACCGTTGAAGGCTACGGTGCGCCACCGGAAAGCTCCTTGAGCGAATACAGACCACCGGGACGCATCCCGGTCCGATGATAAACAGTAAATAACAAATGAAATCACGGGGAGATTGCCCATGATAGTCAGAATTGAAGACACATGCACTGCTTGTGGTCTGTGTGTAGATTCCTGTCCCGACGTTTTCGAAATGGGACCTGATATTGCCCAGGTTATCGTTGACGAAGTCCCGTCCGAATTTGAGGACGCCGTTCAACAGGCCGCCGAGGAGTGCCCCGTCGAGGCCATTATAGTCGAATAGCCGCTCTAACGAACCATTTTCGGTGCTTTCGACCTCACTTTGAAAGCTCACGACTTCGGTGTTCGGCGCGTTTGACCGCGGCGCAAATCAGCGGACCGAATCCGCCACCTGCGAGAACCTTAAGCGCAGCTTCCGTCGTGCCGCCTACAGAGGTAACCTTTTGCCGAAGTTCCGCAGGGCTTTGCCCTCTCTTGTCGCCTTCAACCGCCAGCAGCGCCGCACCCTTGGCCGTCTGTAGAACCAGCCCCCTCACAATGTCGGCAGGCAGACCCATCTCCACGCCCACATTGATAATTTCCTCGCTCAGCAAAAAATAATATGCCGGTCCGCTCCCGCTGACCGCTGTAACTGCGTCGATTAATTCCTCTCTCTCGACCACGACCGCCAACCCGACAGACGAAAAAATCGATTCTGATTTCTTAAGCATCCCCTTGGCCATGTCGTTGGCGAACAACGCGCTCGCCCCCTCGCCGATCAAAGCCGGCATATTCGGCATCACCCGCACCACTGCCCGATTACCTAACGCCGCACAAATCTGCTCCGTCTTAACACCCGCCGCAATGGATATGACAAGAGCATCCTGCCTCACCGCACCCTTTATGCCCTCCAGTGCCTCAGCCATATTCTGAGGCTTCACGCTCAAAACAAGCGTATCAACTTTTTCCGCAAGCGTTGCGTTATCACTGAATGTTCCGACGCCGTACAAATCCGCCAGATACCCCAGCCTCTCCTGCCGAATATCGCTTACAAAAACATCTTCACCGCGATAAAGACCCGCACCTGTTATCCCCCTTATAATCGCCTCTGCCATATTCCCCCCACCCAAAAACCCGATAGTCTCCACATCTTTCTCCTTATCAAAATCAAATCCACCCAGGTTCACATAATCTGTTCCACCGCAGTGGTGTACAAATCACAGTATTCCTTTTCAAGAAGTAATTTTAAAATAAAACCGTTAAACCGCATCTAATTCTTCATCAGCTCGCAAAACACCTCACCAAAGCCGCCCCCCCCCAACAGCCTCGCACAGACATCGCAAGGCCGCCGACCCGAAAATCTCGCGTGTTTTGCCCTTGTTATAATTGAGCTGCTGCCTATAATTCTACCGGCGGATTGAATCCGGTAAACGCGGAAACTGATCATGGAGAACTGCAATGCAAAAACAGGTTGACTACGAGCAGGCGATAAAGACAAAATACCCGGAACAGATTGTCATCGCTGTCGCCACCGACAAAAACGGAAAGCCGAACCCCATCACACTTGGCTGGACAATGATAGCCTCCGGCAGACCGCCGATGATGGCAATCGCCGTCGCATCCAGCCATTACTCGATAGAGGCCATAAGGCACGCAAAATCCTTCACCATCGCCTTCCCGTCGGCCGAAATGGCCGACGCCGCACTCTTCTTCGGCTCAAGGTCCGGCAGAGACACCGACAAATTTGCCCGCTTCGAATGCAAAACCGAACCCGCAAAGACCATCGATTCGCTCCTTCTTACCGATGCCGTCGCAAATTTCGAATGCACTCTCGAATCCGAAACCACCGCCGGAGACCACATCATCTTCGTTGGAAAAATCAAAGCTTCCCACCTCAACTCCGAACCAAAAAAGAGACTGTACACTATTGCCCCAGGACACAAATTAGCCGCGGTCACATAGCCGGATGAATACACCTTCTTGGCCCTGAAAAAACTTCGGCAAAAGGCTCCCACGCTCGCGTAAACCGGGCCATTTCTTTCGTCGGTTCGCTACGACTATACACAGACCGCTTGCACCGCTGGTCCGGGACCTTAACGGCATTGGCGACGCAGATGCGGATTTTCTCTTTTTCCTTCTAAAGAAAAGCCCTGATACTCGACCTCGACCGGCAGCACATTGTCCGATTGGTTCGGGCGAGTCAAAAAGCATTTATCATATTTACCCAAGAAACGAAAGAGGCACTCGGAAGGATTTAGCCCGTCAGCAGTTCGAATTCTTCGATACTAAGCGATTGCCGCAGTTTCTGAAGCGCGCCCAATTCGAGCTGCCGCACTCGTTCCTTCGTCAGGTTCAAATCCTCCCCAATCTGTTTAAGTGTCTTCTTTTTCTTGCGCACCGCCGAACCGACAAACCCGAAATGGTGAAGGATTATGTACTGTTCGCGCTCGTCGAGTTCGTCCTTTATAACTTGTGCCAAGCTCCTTTGTGCGCTCTCGATAGCCGCAAAATCCGCCGCCGCCGTCGTCCGCTGGTCCTGCTGGACACGTTCCAGCGAAGCCGCCGCCGCCTTGTCGCGCCGCGCCGCCTCTGCCGGTATTTTCCGTGCATAGTCCTTCGCTATCGCCCACGATGCATACGTCGCGAACCGAAAGCCGCGGGTGTAATCGAACTTCTCCACCGCACGCATCAGCGAAAAATTGCCCTCGCTTACAAGGTCTACAAGGCTTGTACCACTGCCGACATGCTTGTTCGCGATACCGACCACAAGCCGAAGGTTCGACTCGATTATCATCGTCTTTATCCTTTCCACCTCGGCAAGGTATTTCTCGATTCGTGTCAACCGGCCGCCCTTCGCCTGTGTCGCCTTCATCCCCGCACGAGTTACACACGCAAGATATTTCAGATAGTTGTACCGGCGGAACAATTCCAGTTCCCGTTCTCGGCTGAGCACCGGCGTACCTTTAAGTCTTTGCAGGTATTCCGGAAGCAGCGATTCCCCCGCCAGATTCGGAGGCTCAGCTACACCCGGCAGAACATGGTCCGGCACGTTCACCTCTTTGCCCAGAATCTTCCGCTTGGCGTCATCCTCAAGAAACTCATCGCTCGCGATAAAATCAATCTTCATTGCCAGAAGAGACTTTGCACGACGGCGATTCACTATCCGATATACCGAGCTTCTCGACCGCTTGAAACGCTTCATGAGTTCCTTGACGCTGCATCCTTGCCGGTAGAGCCTGTAAAGCTCCCCCGCCGTGGCTGGCTTCAGCACCCCGCCGGGACCGTCGAAAACGCGGGTTTCAGGATTTGACTTGTCGTAATTATGAATTGTGTAACGCACCGTCTCGGGCGACCTGCCTATGCTCGACGAAATCTGTTTTATGATCTGATACTGGCTCAGTTCTCCCTTGCCTCCAAGTGCTCTTGCACGCCGTATTACCGACTCTTTCTCTCTGCTTGTAAGACGCACAAAGCTCTTCGCCCTCGCCGCCATCGCCGGATTCGCCTTGACAAACTCCTCCACAGAAGATTCCAGAATCCCGAAACGTTTCCTGCCGTCTGCGAAAACAACTTTTCTTGCACGAAGTCCGCGCTTTCGCCAACGATTAATTGTCTTCGTTGATACCTCAAGCTTCGCCGCAAGCTCCTCGATACCGTAGACTTGCTCCTTGTATGACGATACCGAAAGCGCAACCTGCCCGCTCAGCTTGGCCGTGAAAATCTGCAAATCCTCGATAAGTTCCTCACCGCTTATAAGATCCTCACCCACTGCTGCCTTCGGGCGAAATCCTGTGATCCGAAAACATACAAACTCGAAAGGGTACTGTCTGTCCTTCCTGATCATACCCAGCAGCTTCTCGGACGATTCGAACTGGCTGCGCCTCTTCGTCTCAGGAGTAAACCGAAGTTGCATCAGCAACTGCGCAAGATTCTCATTCTTTATCTTTCGCATACCGCCGAATAATCCGGAAATAAAACCATAAAAATAACGCCCCACGGCTCTGATTCAGCTTCCGCCGCGCCTCATATTTATCATTTTACCCGATTGGGCGCAAAAAAAAACAGCACCGCCGGGGCGCTGTCTATAATGGTTTGCTTCAAACTACCGAGATTGAAGTGGCTCTAAGCCACCAGGTTCTTGGCTTCATCCACAGCCGAAGCCGCATCCGCCGCGTAACCGTCGGCCCCGATCTTGTCCGCATAGCCCTGAGTCAATGGCGCTCCGCCCACCATAATCTTTGCCGCAACGCCCGCACTCCGCAGCGCCTTCACCGCCTGCTCCATCGCCGGCATCGTCGTCGTCAAAAGCGCACTCAACCCTATTACCTGTGCGCCCGTGGCCTTCGCCTGTTCTACAAATTTCTCCGCAGGAACATCTACTCCTATGTCTGTAACCTCGAATCCGGCACCCTTCATCATCATCGCAACAAGGTTTTTCCCGATATCGTGCAAATCACCCGCCACCGTCCCGATCATAAACTTACCCACAGGCTTGACGCCCGCTTTAGCAAGCTCCGGCTCTAATATCTCCATCGCCGTCTTCATCGCACGGGCCGCAATCAGCACCTCCGGAATGTAAACCTCGTTCCGCTTCCACCGCTCCGCCAGAATGTCCATCCCCCCGATCAGACCCACGTCAAGAATGCTCTTTACCGCGTCCCCATCGCTAAGCGCCGCCTTCGTCAACTCTACCGCCTTGTTCTGGTCGCCCTTTGTGACCGCCTCCGCCAATGCTTTCAAATCTGCCATACGAATTCACCTCAACAAAAAAACTCCAGCCAAATCTATTTACACATTTTGCAACCTGCAGATTAAACATGAAAGCGGCGAAAAAAACAAGTAGCAAATGAAATTTTAGTATCGTCCTAAAGTTTGTGGTTGATTTTGGCACGTTCAAGTTTCAAAGAGCAAAATCGTTTGGGCAGCGGGCAAAATTAGGGCGGCAGGGGGGTAATTTTGCACTTCTGGCCCCCCGAGCGATTTTGCTCGGTCCTGCGAACCTTGGTTGATCCACAACCTTTGGGACGTTAATGAAATTTTTGATACCACGCGGCCCTCTCACGGGAATAATACCGTAAAAACAGCAAAGTCTGACTAACC
>Ga0180437_10006464_pt1 | contig 15595 bp, 16 predicted proteins | sample SS_ome_4_FD_132410 | JGI IMG/M metagenome (GOLD analysis project Ga0180437, IMG submission 132410) | Hypersaline lake sediment archaeal communities from the Salton Sea, California, USA - SS_3_D_1 metaG | ecosystem: Environmental > Aquatic > Non-marine Saline and Alkaline > Hypersaline >...
CGTTCTAACCAACTGAACTATAGGAGCGTTTATCAGTAGCAGGATTCGAACCTACGCGGAATTACTTCCAATCGAGCTTGAATCGATCGCCTTAAACCACTCGGCCATACTGACAGGTTATCAAGACACATTTGGTGTTGATTTAAAACAGTAGAATTGCTGTTAGTGTCTTTGGTTGGTTATTGTGTTTAAAGTATCACCTCTTTTTACTCCTACCGGGTTTCGATCCCGGGCTAATTGCTTAGAAGGCAACTGTGCTTCCGCTACACTATAGGAGCGTTTATCAGTAGCAGGATTCGAACCTACGCGGAATTACTTCCAATCGAGCTTAAATCGATCGCCTTAAACCACTCGGCCATACTGACAGGTTTACAAGACACATTTGGTGTTGAAGAAAAAACAGTAGAATTGCTGTTAGTGTCTTTGGTTGCGTGATTTCTGTGACGCCTCACTATACTCCCAGAGGGACTCGAACCCCCGACATTCACGTATATCATTACATCCTACCACAAGAATTCTTGTAATAGAACAATATAAGCATGACGTTCTAACCAACTGAACTATAGGAGCGTTTATCAGTAGCAGGGTTCGAACCTACGCGGAAAAACTTCCAATCGAACTTGAGTCGATCGCCTTAACCACTCGGCCATACTGACAGGTTATCAAGACACATTTTTTCGATTTAATATTCTGAGTAATTGCTGTTAGTGTCTTTGGTTGGTTATTTTTTATTTTACTTGGATCAGTAATATATGATTAATGTGAGTCTTTAAGACTCGTAAGTTATAGATCGTCGTCGGATTCCTCTAGAAGTTCGTCGCCATCGTCACCATCGGATTTGACATCATCTTCACTATCGTTGCCGTCGTTGTCATCGTCATCAGATCCACTATCATGTTCGACAGCTTCACCCTTTCCAAGCGTATTCTTGGGTGCAGTACGAGTATATCCACTAGATTTGACAATAGGCTCAACCGTACCATCCCAAATATCACTCCGAAGCTTGATAGTACCAGGATTTACAAACACATCATAAAAGTTCAGAGTAGGTTGGATGTAGAACGAATCTTTCATAGTAACAGGGTCGACTTCGACATCACCAGGACCAAAGAAGTGAGTCTCAACCTTAAGTTTGTTAGTTTTGCGATCCTTGAAACTACGAAGCTTTGTGTATAGAGTTGGAGCGCGAGTAGTATCCTCTTCGCCCACATTAGGACCGTCCTTGTGCTTTGCATAATAGAACATATGCTCAGCACCAATTGCTTTGACCTGATCCTCTTTCTTTCCGCCCTTTCCGACGGTACCCTTTACACTAGCAACGTGTTCTTTGGTAAATTCGACAAACTTGTTCAAGAATTCAACCTCTGCAAGTTCCTCAGGGGTCGCTTCTCCATCATCTCCGCGCTTACTAGTCATTACAATGGGAACCTTGTAACCAGTAAGGGGTTTGGGCTGGCCGGCGTCATCAAGAACGACTTCACCGTCCTTGTCGAGATTATCAGGAGTGACACCATAGCTACGATGGCGACCAAGGCGAATCATTGCAGGACCATAGGTTTCATCATCGTATGCATATAGAACCTTGATAGTCCAATATCCACCACGATAATCCTTCTTTTGAGCAGGCTTGTAAACAACACGATTCCAATCCCATTCATCAAGATCAAGTGCCCGATTTTCATACTTCATGTTTTTCAGTTTTTCGAGATACATATTCGGGGTTCCTTCATTGGTTTTACGGCTGGATTTACTGCGGCGGGTTTTCTTTTCGGATTTCTCTGTGGCGGGCATGGGTGGTGATGGAGTATGAGGTCAGCCCGTCAATCACTTTAGGGTATTTTTACAGATAATTTACTGGGGTTTCACGTCAACATTCTGATGATCGGTGGACCATGCACATGGACCGGCCTCAACCCTACTCGGAAACCCACGGCAGATTTTTACGCGTATTATCATCAACAAATCGTTTTCTTATATTAGAATAGCCGGCTCTCTGTCTGCATGGCATCGGATTCATTACAAAAGCCTCTAATTTCTTGTGTTTTATATACGTTCCAATAATTCTGTCTAAATGTGCTGCACGTTCACACAATTCAAGAATCACATCATAACAGCGATTGTGAATTATTACAAAATGTAAACTACAGAAATCAGATATTTTCATCCAATTCTCATTATATTCGCCATCAGGACAGTAATAATATACACCACCGGATAAAATATCCCATTCGTTTGGCGCATCCATCAGCGATTCGTGTACTTTGTTTACATCAAGTATTTCTAGGTCGTCCTCGACAATCAATACATACTCCAACTTTAATTCTGCTGCACGTTTTATGATTTTTGCGACCGTTTGGGCAGTTCCTCGCTGTGGGTTTTTTTCGTCCAAAATTGATGAAACACGCTCAAGTTCTATTCCGGTTTTGTTCTGGAATTTTTTGAAATCAAGTTTTATTTGCGCCAAACGATCAGTCCGAGAATCCAAATTCATACAATATGCAACATCCGGCGCAACCTTCATTAAATATACTATTTTTATTAATATTATAGCTGCGATAATATTAATAATTTATTTGTAACAATCACAATATTCATTCTAAATATACTGGAAATTGTTGAGACCCATCCGATGTAGATCCCAAAATCATGCCACCACCACCACTACCACATTTTTTACCCGCCGGTACCATAATTTTATTACGTCGAATATGATCAATTACGTCCTTGAGCGATCTATTCACATTTCTATACAAATTTTTATTTGACGCAAGTGTTTTAAATGGTACCCATCCATAATTGACAATTTCGCTTTCATCGGATGTGTCAACAAGATCATTACATCCAGTTGTACACTCACTGACCAAAACTTTTGTGCTATCGCTTACATTAAGAGTTCCTAGAATTTTTACATCAGATATCCCAGTTTCTTCTTTCAATTCACGGAGCGCACATTCTTGTAAAGTTTCTGTCGCACTCGATCGATGCCCTTTCGGTAATCCCCATCTTCCAAAAGTAAATTGATATTCGGTGTTATCTGCCGAATTTTGGGCATTTTTGTAAATACCTCGACCTCGAACCGTTTTTATATATTTATATTTAGATTCAGGAGCTCTTTTTACAGCAATATATTCATTTGTAGTGGAATCGATGTAACCAAATGCGTCAATCCCCTTTACTAATAATACACAACCATCCCGTAACAATAAATTTTGACAAACTCCATGGAAAGGCGCCGACGATGCCGACATTTTTGCATCTTTTTTATAAATTTGAGTGATTTTTGTCGCTAATTCATAAATTGTATCGACCTTGTAAAATTTTGACATTAAAATTAAATCATTAATGTGGAATTTCGACAATTCAATCAACAATAATTTGTTGAAGTCGTCCATTATAAAATTACCAGAAAAAATAATTATAAATGTATAATTATTTTGTCAATAAATCTGTTTCAATCAGAAGTTTCGGCTTCCTCTTCCTCCTCAGTTTCATACTCATATTCATAAGATGCTGATTCTTCGTCATCATCAGCAGCATCTTCGGGTTTGTCACCAGCATCGCCTTCAACGGTTTCATCTTCAACTGCGTCGTCGTTGCCGTCGTCGTCGTCGTCACCAGCGTCTGATTCCGCTTCTACATCTGATTCCACCTTAACATCTGGTTCTGGTGCTTTAGTTTTCGGTTCTGAAGGTTCTGCGGTTTCTTCTTTCTGACTTTCGTATACTTCCTTTGTTACTTTTGCACTAGAATCATAAATATTAAGATTAGGTTTAATATCATTTATATATGCATCTAGAATTTGATCGCATAATTCCTCTGTAACCACTAAACACATAATCTTTTTCTTGTCTGTAAAAGAAAGTTCTTCACTGTTTTGTAGCAATTTTTTAATTCTATTACGCATTTCCATTAATTGATTATAATGGTTTTAAAGGTATTAAATCACTTTTACATCACTGGGCGCAGTGAATCACGCTGAGGGATTTCTGCGTCGTCGCAAGCGACTCCTTGAAACCCTCAATGTAATTTATTGAGTCCATAAAAATAAATAGTAGTATTTGCGAAATTGATTATACTGCATATAATCAATTTTTGAACTTTGGTGGTATGGACACAATAAATGACAGTAGCGATGTTTGCGTGAGGGAGCCGTAGGCGACCCACGTGAACATTCGCTAGCGTGATTTCGTGAAACAGCGTACGCTGTTTCACTCATGAAGATTGGGAGCGTACGCTCCCAATCGAATCACTGCGCTCAGTGATGCGCCCAGTGAGTGATACTTAGTGATCGTGAACAGCCCGATAATAAATGTCTGTATATCCATCTTTTCGAGGTCGGTCAATTCTGATAATATCATCAGCCTTAAAATTATAATATTTCACAACCGGATCACTACTACCAATTCCCGGGATTAGAGACATATCAGTTTCCCCTTTCGAATTCGTTGCATATTGTGTAATAACATTGTATCTCTCGTCGTCTTCAATTTTTGTATGTTTTGGAACCAAAACATGCTTTGTCACATTAAATGTAAGTTCATGCATGTAAAATATCTCGGACCCCTCCAACATATTGATATTACGAATTTTTTGGGTTTCTTTTTCATTAAATATGACAATAAGATGAGTGGCATCGCTCTCCCTGTATTTCTGTAAAATATATTCCATGAATAGTTGGGGAATTTTTACATTAAATATAAAAAAATAAACCATTACTGTGTCGGGAACCTCAGAGTCTATTTTATTGAAAAATAACGAAAGGCCATCAGACAATTCAATCGGAGTAAGTTCAGAATCCATTTGTTCTGCCAACATACCTTTGTAAAATGATACAAATTCGGATTTATTGTAAACAGTGGCATTTGGGGCGTAATTTCTATCAGACATCATCTCGTGCACCGTTTTGTAAACCGAATATAAATACTCGGGGTCAAAATTTTCTAAATATTCTATGTACTGATCCATTAGTACTCTGATTATTAAAATATTAAATTAATTCACTTTATATCACTGAGCGCAGTGACTCTATTGGGAGCGTACACTCCCAATCTTCATGAGTGAAACAGCGTACGCTGTTTCACGAAATCACGCTATTGTGTATACACGGCGCATACGTGTAAAAGTGAATTTATTTATTTTATCAGTATAAAATATACAACAATATGATTCCAGTCAGATGTTTTACATGTAATGCAGTAATTGCAGACAAGTACGAGTTTGGAATCGACGTGAAACCTACTAGATATTGTTGTAGAAAGAATATTCAGTCCCATGTGCCCAAAATTTGCGACAAAATGCTCGAAAATACGCTTATTATAGATGGAAATTACCGAGGACCTTTACATTGGAGTATATCAAGTGATCGAAGTGATTCCGTTGTCGATTATACAGACGAATCAACTGCTCAATTTAAATTACCGATAGATTATTCCGATATTCATGTTGTAAATTCTCTACGGCGCGTGTTAAACGGATATACGCCAGTTATTGCAATCGATTCTGTTCTCATTTATGAAAATACAACCGAACATTCAGATGAATTTATCGCCCATCGATTAGGATTGATACCCGTAAAAGGAACCATCGATCCCACAGACACCACCAATAATTATAGTTTTGTTTTTGACAATAAATGTGCAGATTATATTGAAACATGGTATAGCGACCAATTAATTCTAGAATCTAATAATGAAAGCCCCACCAATATTGAATTACAACCCAATATTCCTCTTGTAAAAGTGTGCAAGAATCAAAAATTGATATTTAAGGCATTTTTAAAAATCGGATATGGAAAAGATCACGCAAAGTTTTCACCAGTGTCACATATTACGTTTAAAAATGACCCCGATAACAAAGTTGTTGATTTCAAAATTGAAACATTGTACGGAAAAACACCCAAAAAATTAATGATTGAAGCCATTGATACTCTCAAAACTATGGTGTCACTGGGCGCAGTGAATCACGCTAGCAGCGTGTAGATTGCTGCGCTTCGCCTACGGCTTCGCTTGCATCTACACCTGCTAATGTCATTTATTGTGTCCATTACAATTATATTGAGAACATACAATCCAAATCTTTACGAAATCCCTCACTGTTATTTATTGTGTCCATACCATCACAGTTTAAAAATTGATTATATATGGCATAATCAATTTTACAAATCTCAAATTAATACTATTATTTTTATGAACACAATAAATGACTTTAGCGATGTTTGCTTAGGAGCGTAGCCGCAGGCGGAGCGACAAAAGCAAACATTCGCTAGCGTGATTCACTGCGCTCAGTGATGTGATTAGTGATCATTTGCATACCAAATCAAATAAAATGTGCAAAAGAACAGCACAGCTTTAATACCCAGCAATATAGGCCAACTATTTGCCAAAGGAACTGCCATTTCAATCAATCTGTCAAGAATCGGAAGGCTTAACACGATAAATGCAATACTAGCAAACAGCACGTACTTGAAACGACCATTGTATTCTTTAGGGTTTGTATTTTTGATAGAAAATACAGAATTCATGAGTTCGTTTTCGGATTCCGATAATTCCTCATCGTTTTCAGGAAGATCTTCAACCTTTACGTATTTTTTGTTTTTGCTTTTGCTACTTTTACCCATTAATAAATATACATATCCTTATTTGTCGATCAATTGCCTAAGATTGTCAATTTGTAGAATTCCTCCCTCGGAATAATGCGAAACATCAATTGTCAAAAAATAATAATCGAGCCCTATTCCTGCAGAAATCCCCGACAATGAGTGAATATTTTTGTCATCAGCAATAAAACAAATTTCTATGAATTTTGTCGATGGTCTACAAAAATAAATGTGGTAATTTGCACCTCCGTGCGGCGCAATCACTATTTTTGCATCATTGAATATTTTGTAATTTTCATCTATATTTTTACCCGGTGGATCAAAATATACAAATTTGAGATCCTGAGATTCCGCATATTCCTTTAAAAATTCAATAACTGCGTCCTCATTTTTTATTTTTCGAACTGCACATTTTTTACGACTAATGTAAACAAGTGAATTTGGTGGATTTTCGGTTTTTAAATTACCGAGAGCATCGCTTACGCTCCGAAACATTGATGACGGCAATCCACATACAGGATAAGTTGGTTTACATATGATTCTATATAATTCTTTACAAGATATATTGACGGATGGCGCAAATTTGCTGTAAAAACAAATTTTATTTTTAATTTGTGCCTTTTCAAACAAGGAAGCGTAATCGAATTGGGGTCGATCTGTCAATATAACAATATCTGGATTTTGGGCTAAAAAATCACGAATGTAACACAATACAGAAAATATATCTTGCATAAAATGCTGCCATGACGATCCCCATAATGCACAAATAGGTAAAATTTGGTTATATTTGAATTTTGTGTTTGTAACCGATACAGATTGTATATTTTTGATGTTATCGTTTGTATGGGATCTCGAATAATCAGCAATCGCATCAAATTTTACATTTGTGTATTTTTTGATTTTGAAAGATTCAACAGTATTCCCTTTTGTCACGTATTTAATGAAATTGTCGTCTTGAGGTAAACATTTTGGAGGAATTGGTGACGATCCTAATTCAAATTCAGATGAATATACTATTGTCATTAATTATATATGTGTGTGTTTGCTTATACAATTGACAATGATAGTTTTCTTTAAATGTAGTTTTTTTGCGGATAAAAATAAAAATAATCTTGTGTATTGTTAATGTCGAGTACTGTTACTAGTGCGTTTGTTGATTTAGCTACTTTCGATGAAATCGAAAAATATTTGTACAACGGTCCCTCCGCGAATACTCTTTTCGTGCGTTGCGTTCGCAAATCCACCTGGTTCTCCCAGGTCCCCGTCCCTCTCACCCAGAACGCTGGTAACCCCGGTTTCGGTGGTGATGTCGCGTTCCAGATTTCGCGCGCCGGTGATTACTTGCTTCACACCTGGCTCCGTGGTACCGTCTCGGCGATTTCGGTCAGTTTTAATAATACCTCTGCATCCAACGGTGTTCGCTGGGTCAAGAATTTCGCCCACAACCTTATCGATCTTACCTGGATTTCCTTCAACGACCTCAAGGTTCAGGAATTCGATAGCTACTGGCTTGATATGTGGGCCGCTCACACCGTCACCGCCAGCAAGGCTGTCGGTTATGAGAACATGATTGGTGATACTGCAAATCTTAATGGTATCAACCCCGCCGATCGTACTAATGGAGCTCTTAATCAAATCGAATCATTTACTTTCAACCTTCCTCTTCCTTTCTTCTTTACTCGTTGCTCTGGTATTGCTCTCCCCACTGCTGCCCTCCCCTACAACGAGATGCGCATCCATTTTGAGTTCCGCCGCTGGGAGGAACTTTTGATTCGTTTTGGTGATGCGACCTCGATGACTTTCGATACTGGGTACTCTCCTGTTCTCTCCAATGTTCAGCTTTGGGCCAATTATGCTGTTGTCTCCAACGAAGAACGCGTCAAGATGGGCAAGTGCCCCCGTGATATGGTAATTGAACAGGTTCAGCGCCATGGTGGCCGTCCCTTCAATCCTAGTACAACCGGTATTGGTGGTACTCAGAATTTTGACATCCGTTTCAGCCACTCGATCAAGGCTTTGTTCTGGAACGTTGCTAATACCACCCTTGCATACACTTCTGGCATTGGCAATCAGGCTCTTGAATTGTCGAATTACACTACTGGTGGTTACACTTCTAACCAGACTAGCGGTGCTAATGGTGTTAATGGTGCTAATGGTGAACTTGGTGGTGAGGACCCCGTTCTTACCTCGAGTCTCTTGTACGAGAACACCTACCGTCTCTTCCAGATGGGTAGCGATTACTACAGTCTTGTCCAGCCCTGGTATTTCTGGGATGTCATCCCCGATACCACTGGCTACCACTCGTACTCGTACTCGCTCAAGCCCTACGATCTCAATCCCATGGGTAGCACCAACTACGGCAAGCTCACCAACGTGTCGCTCCAGCTTGCTCCTTCCCAGTCTGCTGTCAATTCGCAGAACATCGTTTCTACTGATGAAGATTTCCAGGTAGCCCAAACCTACCAGGTCTTCATCCGCGCACTTAATAACAACATTGTGCGCGTCTCAGGAGGTAAACTCAAGGTGCCTCGAAAAGTACCGCGCCAGCAAAATATTGGCTCTTTTGCTGGGTTAACGCTTGACCACCAATCGCATTTCCGATCCGGATTTGCGTCGGCAGGTGCTAGTCCGATTGCTTGTTGTTGCTAAATCATGTCATTTTTGACGTAAAAAGCAGCACAACACATCGGGCGACGTCTTTCAACTGCGGGAAACCCCTTAAGATTTAACTACCGCGGTCTATAGGAAACTATAGACGCAGCAGGTGACATAGTGGTCACTGGATGGTAAAAACGTTAAATATTGGGCAATCCGCATCCAAGCCCCTAAATCCGTTATGATAAGGACATGGGGAAGGTTCAACGACTAAAAGAGACGGGCTTGAGCAGTTTAATCAACTGCTGTGATGGCTCAAGATATAGTCTAGCCCCACCCGAAAGGGTGTCGCATTGTAGGTGGTATTTATACCAGCGAGTATGCGAGAGCAATGACCTCTTCAGGAAATGGTTGAAGTAGCTCGGTTACATATCGGCCCTAGGTTTGCCTGTGCTCTGAGCAGGATATCCTGAGTTTCATTTTACATATATATTATGTAAATATTATAATTTTATAATCAAATCGATTATAAAATGGCTCTTTGAATTCAATATACTATAGTATACTTATATTTATAAGAAATACATGGGTTTTATTCTCATGTATTATATTTTTCACAATCAAAGTGATTATAAAATCGGCTCTTAAGAATTACTCAACTTATAATGTCCGATAATACTAAAAAACAAAATTCCGAGTGGGCTGGCGGTAAACCAGGTGGATGGTGTAGAAAAGATAAATCAGGCGGATATCAGTCTGCTATGTATCATGAACATGTGCATCATTCTCGGTATTTTTCAATTTCAAATTATGGATCTGATAAAGATGCTAAAATTGGTGCCGAAAAATGGAGAGAAGAACTTTCTTTAAAATTTGGAAAAACAAAAAATCAAATGAGAATTGTAAAAGATGAAAATGGAACTGATTATATCGAAGTAAAATTACAACGCGATGATTTAATTATGAAATGCGATATACAAGATATGAATCTTATAAATGAATCTATATGGACTGCACATAAAGGTAAGGATAAAAAATGCTGGTACGCCCGCCGCCGTTCTAGTAAAAAGAAGAACCAAAAATACACAATGTTTCATTCATTGATTTGTCCAGAATACAAACAAGTGGATCATATAAATCGAGATGGACTTGATAATCGCCGAGCTAATCTACGCGAAGGTGAATTCGTAAACCCAAAAAACAAAGGTAAGCAAATAAATAATACATCAGGAGTCACTGGTGTATATCTTAGCAAAGATATATGGACTGCGCAAATTGGCGGAAAAAATACAAAAAGAACAAAAAATTTCAGTGTGGCAAGATATGGAAACAATAAAGCACTAGAACTAGCTATCAATACTCGTAAAATGTGGGAACGTGAATTAGAATATGGAAATAATAGTACTACAACCGAAGAAGATGAAGCTAAACCCGATAACACTCCAGAAAATCAACAACAAGGGTCAAACACCACACAAATACCCGAATTTGTACAACATCTAACATCAGAATGGTCCGGTGGTATACCAGTGGGCTGTGTTTATCGTTCTGGTAATATATATTACTCATTACTCGGTAAAGAAAAGAAATCATTCACCGTTACAAATTATGGATCACTTGAAAATGCCAAAAAGGAAGCAACCAAATATAGGGATAATTTATCGAAAGAACGCGGAAAAACAAAGAATATGGTTAGAATCGCAACAGATGAATCTACAGGAGTCCAATATATTGAGACAAAATTGCAAAACGATCATATTATGAAATGCGATATACAAGATGCATCTAAAATTAGTGAATTTTTATGGTCTGCATGGAAAGGGCCCCGAAAATCATATTATGCACGCAGTAATATTAACAGAAATCAAACCAATCACGTTTTATTTCATTCTCTTATATTCCCGGGTGAATCAAGAATCCATCACATCAATGATGATGGACTGGATAATCGGCGATCCAATTTAAAAATACCGGAAATGTCAAAATATAACAAGAACTATAAAAATAATCGAAATTAAATTATAAAACTGGTATAATTTAATTTTCAGTCCAGCTCAATTATCTGAATTGGATTTTATTTTATTTCCATACAACCATTCTATTTTGTCACATCCATTCTTTTTGCTTACTTTGTCGTAAATGGTTCCATTTTTACGGGACATTAATACCAGTTATCGAATTATTTGTGTTATCACTTTCAATGACAATATTGGATAATTATAATGTCATATGTTCAATATACCAATAAAAAACAGTCGATAGAACATTTTCAATCTGTACAACAAATACCGCCTGTCGATGTTCCATGCAATTCGTCATATTATGGATGTTATCAGTCTGGAGGTAATGTTGTGCAGCAAGCAGCTTCTAATGGAAAAGAATATCGGGTGGCTCTTCCTGCTGCATCCCAGGTCCAGGACCCGATGGGTACAAATCCATTATGTCCTGTAAAAATGTGCAGTTGTGTTGCGGGTCAAAATTGTAACTGTAATATGGATCATATGCGCGCACCCAGAGTTCGCAGATTCTGGAAATATAAATGGAACCAATATTAATCACATCACTATCACTGGGCGCAGTGAATCACGCTAGCAGGTGTAGATTGCTGCACTCCGCCTTCGGCTTCGTTTGCATCTACACCTGCTACTGTAATTTATTGGGTCCAAAAAACCAAAGTTTAAAATTGATTATGCTGTATATAATCAATTTTTCAAATCCATTATGATGAGTACAATAAATGACAGTGAGGGTTTCAAGGAGTCGCTTGCGACGACGCAGAAATCCCTCAGCGTGATCACTGCGCCCAGTGATTATATCGTTTCATTATAATGAAAAATGCGACAGCGACATCAACTGTTGTCAACAATTCAACAACGGCAATTAAAATTAATATAACTTGTAAACCCGAAAATTCCCCCGAGAATGAAGATTCTCTTTCTATAAGCGAATTGACAGAAATTGGCCCTAATAGTTCTGCAGATGTTCCAATTATATGTAAAGGAGGTGATAGTATTGTTATTTCTGTATGGTCAGCCATACGTAATGGCGGAATTTCTAAAAATTATATAATAATCGATGAAAAAAACAACTCGGATATAATAGATTCCAGTTTTTCGAATTATAGAATTGTCACAAAAGGATCAAAAAACAAAAATGGATTGGCCGTCGGAGTATATTCTGTTCAAAGTAAAATGTGGATTTATGTATTAATTGGGCTTGTTGTAGCAATTTTATTGGCAGCATTTATAAATTTGTCGAAATTCAACAAATAAATTTAATTAATTGAAAAAATTTAATTAAATTATCGTGCGAATATATTAATATTCACCAGTATCGGCAATATCTATGTATTTTCCGACAGATACCATATATGGGCGTTTTATTTCCGGTGTTAATGTATATTTCAAGAAACCCTTTCTGAATTCATCGATTGTTACCTTTCCTCCATAATCTTTCAACAATTCAAACGATGGTGCTGCAGTAATATCCATTTCTGCGTTATATATATCGTTGTACATGCTATATAACAATGGTTCACTATTAGCAAACATATCATTTACGTGTTTGTGTTTTCGTATATATGCTAAACAGCACGAAAAACTACAAAAATTGCCCCACGTTTCATAATAATCATTTATTCCGCTATTTTCTGTACGTTTTGTCGGATTATACTTGATAGGAATACCGACAGGAGCATCATCAAATGTATGATGATCATGAAAACAGCGCATACTTGAATATATGGGCAAACATCCGAAATTTACATAATCAGACATTGTAACCATATTGTCTGTATTGTTTATATCTGGAGTATCGATTGTTGGGATGCGTTTTGGTAGATTATTTACTATTGGTGTCTTTGTTTTAGGTATATTCTGCGGTTTTAGTGATGAACACATATTATTATACAATGCTCGAACATCAACATTCTTCAATAATAGTACAAATGAGTTTTTTACCATTGTATTATTATATTTTTTAAGCATCACTGGGCGCAGTGAATCACGCTAGCGAATGTTTGCTTTTGTCGCTCCGCCTACGGCTGCGCTCCTAAGCAAACATCGCTAAAGTCATTTATTGTACTCATTACAATAATTTTTGAACTTCGGTGGTATGGACACAATAAATGACAGTGAGGGTTAAGCGGAGGCGTTAGCCGTAGCTTAATCCCTCAGCGTGATTCACTGCGCCCAGTGACGACTTTAGTTATTTGCGTATAATAATGTCGCCGTTGACGCTTTTACAAAAATCGAATAATACAATATACGATATACGATCTCTGAGATCACCGACCCATAAAATTCAAAAATCTAAATCTTATGATCCGATTTTTATTAATGTTCCATTTTATGATGATTTTTACGTGGTGGTACAATTGGTGCATACGGCAAATCCTATTAATGAAGATACTTATACTGTTTTTAATATTGAAGATTCTTCAATTATAAAAACAATGTATGGAGGGGATCATTTCATTAGTATATGTAGACAACTGTGTCACAAGGGAACAATATATAAAAAAAGCAATTATAAGGCATACATCAAAATCTTTGTAACCGTATACGACAATTATTGTGCATATATTGAAAAAGTACATAATTGGGGATTCGATTCTGTTGGTATTATTACGATTTTCTCAAAAAATATAGAAGATTTAATAAAATATATAGACGAACAATTTGATTACACAATTAAATTGTCATAAGTACTAACAGAATATTAAGTTTTATTTTTAGTATAATTGCATCATTATCATCACTGGGATCAACACGTGGATCTTTTAATAAAAGTTTCACCACTTCCAGATGTCCCTTTCTTGCAGCCCATCGAATTGCAAGATTATTTCCACCACCGGGATCGACACGCGGATCCGTTAATAAAAGTTTTACAATTTCAAGATGTCCATTGTGTGCAGCCCATCGAATTGCATAATTATCCTTATCACTGGGATCGACACGCGGATCCTCTAATAAGAGTTTTACAACGTTAAGATGTCGATGTCCAACCTCTGCAGCACATCGAATTGCAAGATTATGATCATTACTAGGATCGACACGCGAATCCGTTAATAAGAGTTTTACAATCTCATGATGTCCATTTTCTACAGCCCATCCAATTGCTCTATTATCAACATCACTGGGATCGACACGATCATCTTTTAATAAGAGTTCTACAATTTCAAGATGTCCATTTTCTGCAGCCCATTTAATTGCAAGATTATCAGCATCACTGGGATCAACACGCGAATCCGCTAATAAGAGTTTCACTACTTGATAATCTCCATTTTGTGCAGCCCATCGAATTGCAAGATTATCAGCATCACTGGGATCGACACGCGAATCTTTTAATAAGAGTTCTACAATTTCAAGATGTCCATACATTACAGCCTGCTGAATTGCATCATTCTGATTATCACTGGGATCGACACGAGAATCATTTAATAATAATTTTACTACTTGATGTCGTCCATTTCTTGCAGCCCATCGAATTGCAAGATTATAATCATCACTGGGATCGACACGCGAATCCGTTAATAAGAGTTCTACAATTTCAAGATGTCCATTCATTGCAGCATATCGAATTGCCTGATTATAACAATCACTGGGATCAACACGTGGATCTTTTAATAAAAGTTTCACCACTTCCAGATGTCCATTTCTTGCAGCTTTAACAAATTGTTTTTGAAGTGACATGTTCATAACAACTGAAAAGTAAATTGAGGGTTTCCGATTCTTTCACTTTCCGTCTACAATTATTGTATTTACGGGATTTAACGATTTGTTCACTTTTCATCCACAACATTCGATAAGAATACATATAATTTAATGGCTCCAAAAAATACGTCACATACAATCGGAATAGACGTCGGTATACGGAATTTAGCATTTTGCATAATAGAATCTACAAAAAAATCTTCAAAATTTCCTATTACGATTGTCGATTGGCAAAATATAAGTTTATTACCGGAAATAAATCCGGATTTATGTTCAGCAGTTACTGCAAAATCGCATAAATGTAAAAATGTCGCAAAATGGGAAATAAATGCAGATACCGAATCTGTAGACACAACCACCAATACAGATACTATAAAAGTATGTGGTCGACATCGATCCGGTAAATCCGGTAAATTACTTAATATGCTCCCAAAAATCAATATAAAATCAATTGGTATACATAGAATCGTGCAATTTATGGCGTCGAAATTGGATAATTTTCCGGAATTATTATCAAAAACGACCACAGTATATATTGAAACGCAGCCAACTAAAAATCCACAAATGAAATTTATGAGTGCAGCAATCGCTACTTATTTTTTGATAAGAGCGTCTGATCGGAATGTAGAGATTAGTGTACATAATTCTAGTTCAAAGCATAAATTACGAGTATACAAGGGACCTCCAGTCA
>Ga0180437_10006465_pt1 | contig 15595 bp, 11 predicted proteins | sample SS_ome_4_FD_132410 | JGI IMG/M metagenome (GOLD analysis project Ga0180437, IMG submission 132410) | Hypersaline lake sediment archaeal communities from the Salton Sea, California, USA - SS_3_D_1 metaG | ecosystem: Environmental > Aquatic > Non-marine Saline and Alkaline > Hypersaline >...
GATTCTTATCCGCGTCTGCCGGATTCTTATCCGCGTCTGCCGGATTCTTATCCGCGTCTGCTGGATTCTTATCCGCCGCATCGCTAAGCGCATACTGCACGGTAGGGCAGGCACTGAGGAACCAGTCCGCCTCGAGCCGGTTGTAATAGACCCCGGCAATGAGCGGGCGCTCCTCCTCCAGTAGCGCGTCCCGCTCGACAATGGCGGCCAACGTGACCAGTTCGCGAACACTCAGCCCACGGTTGGCCGCCGCCGCCCGCATCTCGGAGGTCACGCGGGCGTCAAAGGTCTCCAGCATGCGACTCAGTAGATCAATCGCCGTCCCGTTCTCAGGCAAACGGTACGTCTCAGGAAAAAGGAAACCTTCGAGCGTCGCAGTCGGGGGCAAGTCCACCAGAAATTCGAACGTCAGGCCCACTTCTCGCCACCCGGTCGTCACCAAGGTCAAGAACTCGTCTTCTGAAATGGTGGTCTGGGCCGCCACCACCTCGGCGACCTGTTCCAGCCGCAGGCCCTCCTGAATCGTGACAACCTGCTCCGGGCGCAGTCCCTGTTGCAGGGACTGCGCAACCTCAGGAATCGTCATCGTCTGACGCAGGGTGAACTCCCCAGCCTCGATGCCGGCGTCCAGTCCGTGGTATTGCATATAGCGGCGAAACAACTGCGCATCGGACACCAATCCCGCTTTCTCCAACCGGACAGATATGTCCGCCGCCGTCTCACCTGGCTCGACGACGAAAGTGACCGGTGCATCGTCGCGTCCAGCCGGCTGCTCCAACTCGGCCGCTTGGGCATCGAGGTACACACCGATGAGCACATCATCCGGTGAGGATAGACTACAAAGGCTGAGGGAAATACTCCCACCGCCAGATTCAGATTGGCCGAAAAACCAGACCACGCTGACCAGGGCCCCAGCAATTGCTGCCAGGGCCACAAAAAAAGCCAGAAACCTGCCTACGTTCTTCAAAATCACTCTCCTAACTGAGCCACTAGCCGCTCGCCGCCGCTCACCACTCACTGCCCACGGCCGTGTGTGTGCTATCCAGGTAACTCTGCAAGATCACAGCGGCCGCTATCGCATCCACCTGGCCCTTGGCGCGGGCATGGCGTCTCTCTGTCTTGCTGTGGCTCTGGCGTAGAATATCCTGCGCCGCTATCGTCGTGAAACGCTCATCCCAATAGACAAGCCGGATGGGAAGACGGTCAGCCAGCGCCTCCACGTAACGAGCAACTCGCCGCGCCTGCGGCCCCTCCGTGCCATCAAGGCTAAGAGGACGCCCCACGACTACCAGGCCAACTTCGTGCTCGGCGACGAGGGCCGCAATGGCGGCGAAGTCCTCCTCTCGCGACCCCCGCACCAGCGTCTGTAACGGGCGCGCCACAGTGCCAGTCGGATCGCTGATCGCGATCCCCACACGTCGCTCCCCCGGATCCAACCCAAGAACACGCATGCTCCCCCGCTACCCCCCACCTTATCTACCAGCCGGTAGTGCCTGCCCCACTGCCTGGCCCTGCGGCACCACGTGGACGTCGATGCGCAGCGGAAGCAACGGCAGCCGCTGCACCTGCTCCGGCCAAATCGCGATTCGGGGAGGCTCGGCCAGTGGGAATTCCCTCAGCAACTGCTCACGGGCATCGTCCACGCGTTGCCCGCGGATGAGATCGACGGCCGCTTGCGTATCAAGCGCAGCGGCGGCGTAGCCGCGAGCCGTGACGAAGAAGGTGAACCAACCCGGACCGACGTCCTCTTCGGCCACCTCACCCAGTTCAAAGCGGGCGTCCACCAACACATATCCTGGCGGCAGACGACGCGAGAGATCGGTGTAAGCCACAGCCTCGGCGTTGTCCACATCCACCGCCAACCCACTGATCAGCAGCCGCATGTTCAGGCCCACCGTGTCCGCCTGTTCGGTGACGAAGCGGTTGTAGGCTTCCTTGGGCACCGCCTGAATACGCAGCGACTGACGCAGAAGAAACTCGGTGGACTCTAGCAGGCCATCCATGTCCACATACGCCTGATCGAGCAATTGATCCATCAACCGCTGGCGCACCTGATCGTAGTCGGCCTGCGTGACGACGCGCGTCTCCCTGGGCTCGGCACCGGTGGTCGGCTCCGGGTTGATCACGCGTACGGCGGAGGCGGCCACACCCTCCACCTGGTTGATCTGGAACGCGCCCAAGTTGCCCGCCCCATACTCGAACGCCTCGATAGGCGCAGCAGCCTGACCACCGGCCGGAACAGCGACTTCCGCCGTGGTGCGAAAGCGGATGGGATAACTGGTGGAGGAGGTACGTACAACCGTGCCCGCTGGCACGACATAGTCCTGGGCCAGCAGGTTGGTGAACAGGACCATGCCGATCGTCTTGCCCGCAGCGACTTCCAGCGTGCCGGTCGTCTCGACCTCGGTGTAGCCTTCTACCTCGACGCCGACCCGCCGCGCCGGAACGACGCGGGCGACATGATCGACCAGTTCGACCTCAGGATCTACCGAGACTGGCACGATGGTGCTAAATTCCCTGCCAGCAGGTACCAGCGTCACCTCGCCGCTGGGAACGGTGACGTAGGCGCTGCCAGCGAGGACCATGAGAGCGAACAGGAAGACGAGAATGCGGAACCCCAGCTTGACCCAGTTGACCCACGGGGCGCGAGGACGAACCGCGCGGGGTCGAAGTTTGATCTCCTCCTGCCACCAGTGATGGGGTGGTGGCTCCGCGCGTTCCGAAGAACGGCTACTCCACACCGCGGCCTTCTGTGCTTCCTCGACACCGGAGAAAGCGGGGAATCCACACCCTCGGGCCAACGCGCGACGCTCAGGATCAGCAGAGACGATGGCGACTTCTAACTGCCGTCGCTCGGCCTCGCGCCGTACAAGATCAAAGTCCAATCGGCGGGATAGAAAGCGCATATCCCAAGGGAGGACAAGGGCGACACGCCCGCTCTCCAGCCAACCGAACCAATGCCGGACGGAGGCGAAGTCATCCCGCGATCGCAGTTCTACAACTGAACAGGTCCCGAATCCCATGACGGCTACTTGGCCAACATCTTCTCCAGCATGCGGGGAGCTTGGCTCAGCGCATTATCGAGCTGGTTGGGATCACGACCGCCTGCCTGGGCCAGAGAAGGCCTGCCTCCCCCATGACCGCCGACGATGCGAGCTACACTGTCCACCAGCCTGCCCGCGTCAACACCGCGCTCCACCAGGTCAGAGGTAACGGCAGCGACCAAGGCGGGCCGATCATCCAGGACTGTGCCAAGGACGACGACGCCGGAGCCCAACCGATCACGGAACCAGTCGGTCATCTCGCGCAACACCTCCCGGTTGGGGGCGGTCACCCGGGTGCTCAGCAGCGAGACCCCCGCTACCGATTGCACCCGTTGCATCAGCGCCTCAAATTCACGGTGGGCTAGTTGCTTCTGAAGGTGCGCGGTCTCCTTGCGAGTGGATTGCAGTTCATCCAGCAATCCCAGCGCCTTGCGGTCCACCTCCTCGGGTGAAACGCCCAGGTAGGCCGCCGTGCGCTGAAGAACGCCGAGTTGACGTTCAACCAACTCCACCGCCCCACGGCCGGTCACCGCCTCAATGCGGCGCACCCCTGCCCCCACCGCCTCTTCGGAGACGATGTGGAACAGGCCAATGTCGCCCGTCTCGCTCACGTGAGTGCCACCACATAACTCCTGGCTAAGCGGCGCTTCCGGATCACCTGTACGTACCACGCGCACAACATCCCCATACTTCTCGCCAAAGAGCGCGATGACCCCCTCACTCACAGCCTGGCGGTATCGCTCCTCGGCAACACGCACCGGATGATTGTCCAGGACGGCATCATTGACAGAACGGGTCACCGCATCTAACTCGTCGTGGGTCAACATAGCCGGATGGGTGAAGTCGAAACGCAACCGGTCAGGCGCAACCAGCGACCCAGCCTGCTGCACGTGCTCGCCCAAGACGTGACGTAATGCGTGGTGCAGGAGGTGAGTGGCCGTGTGGTTGCGGGCCACGTCCATCCGCCGCCCAGCATCCACGACCGCCTGGACGACATCGCCGACCTTAAGCTGCCCCTGCTGAACAACGCCGACGTGAACGATCAAACCAGGAACTGGGCGACGCACGTCTTGCACTTCAACCGTTGCGGTCGGCCCACTGATGAAACCAGTGTCAGAGACCTGGCCGCCTGACTCGAGGTAGAAACAGGTTGTCGGCAGCACCACCTCGACCTGGTTTCCTTCTTTGGCCAACTTGACTAACTCGCCATCCTGCAGGATAGCCGCCACCGTCGTCTCCAGTTCAGTAGCCGAATATGGATCTTGCCGAACGCCCGCCGCATCCAGCACACCCCGCTCTTGAAGATCAGTCATCACCTCGTGATAGCGCAACAAGGCCTCTTCATCAGAGAACTCGAACGCCTCCCCACGTCTCGCTCGCTGACGCTGCTCCTCAAGCGCCGCCTGATAGCCAACCTCATCCACGCTCAGGCCCCGCTCTTCGGCCACGTCACGCGTGATCTCCAGTGGAAGGCCAAAGGTATCGTAGAGGCGGAAGGCCGCGTCACCAGGCATAGTCTTTTCACCCTGCTCCAGTCCATCCAACACCTCGTCCAGGCGCACCAGACCCAGATCGAGCGTGCGCAGGAAGCGTTCCTCTTCCTGGGTGATCGTGGTGAGAATGAACGGACGTCGCGCCTGGAGCTCGGGGAACTGAGGTGACATCGTGTCGATCACGATGTCGGCGATCTGGGCCAGGAAGGGCTCGGTAAAGCCGAGTTTGCGCCCAAAGCGAGCCGCCCGGCGCAGGACCATGCGCAACACATAGTTGCGCCCCTCGTTGCCGGGAATGACGCCATCACCGACGAGGAACGCGGCAGCCCGCCCGTGGTCAGCGATGACACGGTAGGCGACGATATTCTCCCCAACCTCGGCCGCGGTGTGCCCCACCATCTCCTGCGCACGGGCGATGATCGGCGTAAACAGGTCGGTCTTGTAGTTGGAATCCACGCCCTGAAGTATGGCGACCAGCCGCTCAAACCCCAGTCCCGTGTCTACGTGCTTGGCAGGGAGCGGGCGCAGGGTCCCGTCGGCGTCCTTGTCGTACTGAATAAAGACCAGGTTCCACAACTCGGTGAAGCGCGTGCAGTCGCCGTTGACCTGGCAAACGTGACCGGGCTCCCCCTGGCGATTGCAGGCTTCGGGGCCTCTGTCGTAATGAATCTCACTGCACGGCCCACATGGCCCGGTATCGGCCATCTCCCAGAAGTTATCCTTACGGCCATAATAGAGAATATGCTCTGGAGCTATGCCGGTTTCTGATCGCCAGTAGCCTGCCGCCTCCTCGTCAGCCTCCAGTTCGCCGAGATCATCCTTGAAGACAGTGGCCCACAATCGCTCCTGCGGCAACTGACACACCTGGGTCAAGAACGCCCAAGCCCAGGAAATGGCCTCTTTCTTGTAGTAGTCGCCAAAGGACCAGTTGCCCAGCATCTCGAAGAAGGTATGGTGGGTGCCATCGCGCCCAACGTCCTCCAGGTCATTGTGCTTACCGGAGACGCGCATGCACTTCTGGGTGTCAGCGGCACGGGTGTACGGCCGACTACCCAACCCCAGGAACACATCCTTGAACTGATTCATCCCGGCGTTGGTGAACAGCAGCGTAGGGTCACCAACCGGCACCAGGCTAGCACTGGGTACGATGACATGGTCCCGGGCGGCGAAAAAATCGAGAAAACTCTGGCGCACTTCGGCGCTAGTCATTCCTTTCATAGTACCTCTCACCCCTCCAGACTGGGCGATATTGTAGCCGGAAGGAAGGAAACTGTCAACCGGGCGCTGCTGTATACCAGAAGCGCACGCGTACGTCAGAACGCATACAACCATCAGAACGCACGTACGCGTCAGAAACACACGCACGCGCCAGAAACGCGCGAGGTACACGCGAATGAAGGAGCCGAAGCCCCATATCCCCAATGTGCACAATGACTTGCCCGCTTTCGCAGGCTGGTGTATACTCCGTTGTGAGCACATATCATTAACAGATCAACGCTGTCTATGTGCTGTTCTGGCGGGGACACATGATCTCTCACACCTGTCCAGGAGGCATTAGAGATGTCCAAGAAGATTCTCATTGTAGACGATGAGATATACATTCGAGTGCTGCTGGAGCAGACACTGGAAGACTTTGAGGATGCCGGCGTTGAGCTGTTGTCGGCGGGTAACGGCATGGAAGCCCTAGAGATCGCCCAAGCTGAGCGGCCCGATTTGATCATCATGGATGTTATGATGCCGGGTCTCTCAGGGCACGAAACGTGTCAGCGTATCAGGAACGACCCTGACCTGGCAAAGACCCACATCATCATGCTCACCGCCAAGGGCCAGGAAATCGATCGGCTGCACAGCATCGAAGCAGGAGCCAACGAATACATCACCAAGCCCTTTGATCCTGACCAGCTCGTCAAGCGCGCGGCCGATGTACTGGGCGTCAGAGTGTAATGCGTGACGATGGCGCACTCCGTCCTCCCTGTCCGGCGTAATATTCTCTTATCCTTGCTGGGGGAGATTCTTGTCCTGCTGCTAACTCTCCTCCTGATCTCCCCGTTCATCCTGAACTTCGCGCTTCAGATAACACACCAACTCCGTCTCAACTACCTCATCCTCGTCTGCCGGATTCTTATCCGCACTTCCCTGTCGGGGGTGATCCTCCTGGGCCTAGCCTACCGTTACCTAGCCCCGGTCGCTCAGTTGGGCCGGCTCCTGGGCCAGGGGGAAGAACCGCCACCGGAAGTGGCCCACCAAGCCCATCAAGTCGCCCTCGGCGCACCGACGTACCTGTTTGTCACACTGCTGGTGACGACCGTCGGGATGACTTTGCTCAGCAACCTGGCGGGCTTGCTGTTCATCCCTGGGTACCAGGTTGTGCCTTACTTTTCCGAAGCGCTCCTCGTCATCACCATCACCAGCAGCACGGGCATCGTGCTGGCGCTCTTAGTCCGTCGGCAATTGAAACCGGTACTCACCACCACTGCCCGACTGCTCCCCTCCACCGGCCCCGCCTCCGCGTCTGCCGGATTCTTATCCGCGCCATCCCCTGAGAGACATCGCTTTGACATTCGCACCCGCCTGCTCATCCTCATCCTGGCCCTGAGCTTCGTGTCTTACTACCTACCCAGTATCGTGGCGTTCAATCTGGCCTACCAGACCACGTCTGAGCCCCTGATCCGCCGCACACTGTTGCTTCTATTGGGATTCGGTCTCATAACCATGGCCTCCACACTGGTCTCCGCGCTCGTCATGACTGGCGATGTCTCCGGCGAACTGCAACACCTCGCCCGTCGCCTGGTGGAAATCGCGCAGCGCGAGCACCAGCACCTCAACCGCATCTCTACCGCTCTGACCTCCTCTCTGGACGCCCACGAGATCCTGCACATGACCGTCCAGCACCTGGTCGAGTTCAGCGACGTGGACTACGGTAGTATGCTCATCCTGGAACAGGACGAACAGCAAGTGCACGTCGTCGCCGAGCATCCCAGCCGCCAACTGGGCGACCTGCGCCTGTCGGTTCCCCAGTTACCTGTGCTCCAGCAAGTGCTGGCATCCGGTACCCCCCACGTGATTGAAGAACCATCCAGCCATCCGCTCCTGGATCATCTGCAGAGAACGAATCCCTCCCTAGAGCTCTGTTCGTCGCTCCTGGTCCCCCTGGTGGCCCGTGGCGAGACGATCGGCATCCTGCTACTGGTTTCCCCCGATCAGCACAGGCGCTTCTCTGAGGAGAAACTGAACACCTTTCAGACAATAGCCAGTCAGGCGGCAGTAGCTGTGGCGAATGCCCGGCTCCTGCAAGACGTGCAGCAACACAGACACGCTCTGACCCGCAAGAGCCAGGAACTGGCCGAAGCTTCAAGCAAGCTGGATGCCATTCTCAACAACATCGCTGACGGGCTAGTTGTCACCGATCCCACTGGGCGCATCATCCTGAGCAACCCAGCATTTCGGGAAATGACCGGCCTGCCACCGATCCGTCCGCTGCGGGGCCGCCTGCTGGCGGAATCCTTCCCCGTGGCCGGCCTGCGACGCCTCGCCTCGCAAGCACTGGAAACACCCGGTCAAGTGTTCACTGAGAACCTCGACCTGCCCGACAAGCGGGTGCTGAAGGTGTCGACGACCGCCTTGCGCATCCCGCCGCCGATCCTGGAGCCGGAGAAAGGGGAACAAATCGCGGGTGTCGTCAATGTCCTGCGAGATATCACCCACGAGGTCGAGGTGGACCGTATGAAGACCAACTTCATCTCCGCCGTTTCCCACGAACTGCGCTCCCCCCTCACTGCCATCTTGGGCTTCGCCGACCTGATCCAGCGGGACTTCCAGCGCTGGATCACCCCCCGCACAGCCGCCGACGAGAAAGCCAGTCAGGTCGCCAGCCGCATCCTGGAAAACCTATCCATCATCGAAAACCAGAGTAAACATCTCACCCGGATCATCAACGACGTGCTGGACATCGCCAAGATTGAGACAGGTCAGGCGGACTGGCCTATGTACAGCACCAATCTGACAGAGGTGGTCCGGAGAGCCGTCGCCGCCACCACTCCGCTGGCCGAAGAGAAGGGCCTGCCCATCCACACTCACTTACCCCCGGACGGTCTACCGCCAGTCTGGGGGCACCCAGACCGGCTCATCCAGGTAACGACCAACCTGCTGTCCAACGCCATCAAGTTCACCAAGCGGGGCCAGGTGCAGGTTTCAGCTCGCAGGCTTCAGATCCCCAAGGACAGACCCGAGCGCCCCGAACCCTCGAACCTTCAACGTGACCCCCTCCCGCCAGGAGAGTGGGTCGTCGTGAGCGTCACCGATACCGGGATCGGCATCCCAGCCACGGAGATTCCCCGCATCTTCGAGAAGTTCACTCAAGTTGGAGACACGCTGACGGGAAAGCCGGAGGGGACCGGACTGGGGCTCTCCATCTGTAAAGGGATTATCGAACACTACAGTGGGCACATCTGGGTGGAGAGTGAGCCAGACACAGGCAGCACGTTTTCCTTCGCCCTACCCGCGATACTGACCCAGGCAGAGGCCACACGGAGAGCCGACCAGGCAATCGCAGAGTAGACCGCCACATCGCCGCTACACAAACGCCTGACCGCAGGAGAGCAAGGCAAGCAGGGCGGTTCCGGAGCATCACACAGAAAAAGCAGTTTGATGAGTCAAGGAACTGGAGCAAACGCAATATGGATGCGGAGAAGAAGATTCATCTGAAGAGACTCCTTCGCTCTGAACAGAGCACGGCGCTCCTAGCGGATTTCGCGCCGCTGCTGGGGCCAGAGGTTTCCCTGGCCGTGAGTGATGGGGACGGACGTTTACTGGCAAGTCTCCCAGGTTTCTCACCAGGGATTGTCGCGGCCATCCGGAAAGCCATACCGATGGAGGAACCGCTCACAGCAACTGAAGCAACAGAGGTTGTCATCACAGCACATGGAGCTGCAGCTCCCATCTGTGTGAAAAGTCAGCGCGCAGGGCTGATCATAGCATCCGGCCCTTTGCCCCCCCCAGCCCAGACGAGAGCTTCATTGACTGCTTTGAAACACACCCTGGAGTCCCTGGTCGGAATGGCTCTGGAGAGACAGGCAATCGCTCGCGAGACGCTGGATCGCTATCGGGAGATCAATCTGCTCTATAATATGGGGGAGACGTTGGCCACCTGCCTGGACATGGACGAACTCCTGGAGCGAGTTCTGATCGAGGCGAGCCAGATCATCCATGCCCGCCAGGGCGCGGTCCTGCTCTACGACGAGCAAGGGAAACTGGCCCTCGCCGCAGGCATTGGAGCGACCGAGGACCTGGAGATGGCCGTCACGGAAGGGCACCTGCTGGCGGAAGAGGTGGCCCGCACCGGCAAACCTCAGATCGTCAACGAGTTCGACGTTTTCGGCAACAGAGAGAAGCGGAATCCACTCCTGGCCGTTCCTTTGGCCACATCCGAGCAGAAACTTGGGACCATACTCCTGGTCGGCAAAGCAAACGAGGCGGCCTTCACGGCGGCCGACGAGAAGCTGCTTTCAGCACTGGCGTGGCAGGCGACCATCGCTATGGAGAACGCCCGCCTCTTCGAGAACGTGCGGCGGCAACGAGACGAGATCGCCACAATAAAGCGATACATGGACAACATCTTCGCCAGCATCGCCAGTGGCGTCATCACTACCGACACGCAGGACGTCATCACGACCTTCAACCGGGCCGCCGAGATGATCCTGCTCATTCCCGCCCGCCAGGCGGTGAACCGTCCATACCAACAGGTGCTTGACTTCCTGCGCAGCACTTCCCTCCCGCACCTGATTGAGGATGTGCGCCAGCACCGCAAGACCTACGTGGGTCAGGAGATCACTCCCTACCTGCCGCACGGAGAGCAACGCCATCTGAAAGTAAGCCTCTCTACACTTCAGGGAGGCGGGGGCGAGACACTGGGCGTGGCGATCGTCGTGGATGACGTGACGGAGAAGCACCAGTATGAGCGGGAGCGAGAACTCGTCCGCCGTTACCTGCCATCCGGATTGGTAGAGCGTCTACCCCACGACCTGGCCGAACTGGGGCTGCGCGGAGATCGGCGGCTGATCACGATCCTTTTCGCCGATATCCGGGGTTTCACGGGTTTCAGTGAGGTCAACCCCCCTGAGCGAGTGATGGAGGTGCTGAATGGATACCTGACTCTGGCCGGCGCGGCAATCCGCTTCAACCAGGGCATCGTGGACAAATACATGGGGGATGCAGTGATGGCCCTATTCAACACACCACTGCTGGAGGAAGAAGAACACGCATGGCGGGCAGTACAGGCCGCCTGGGCGTTGAAGCAAGCCATAGAATCTCACCATCCCAACGTGGCCCCAGACGAGCGGCTTCTCTTGAGCTTCGGCATCTGCACAGGAGAGGTCGTGGTCGGTAACGTGGGAACTGAGGACCGGATGGAGTACACAGCCATCGGGGACGTAGTAAACCTGGCCAAGCGGTTTCAGGAAACCGCCCGACCAGGACAAATCTTGATCTCACATCAGACATGGGAGAGTGTGAGAGATAAGGTGCACATCCACCGTTTGTCAGACATCCGGCTGAAGGGACGCCAGACCTTTACCCGGATCTACGCGGTAGCCGGCCTGGCCGACGAGGAATGAACGAACCCCCTTATATGAACAGGGTGATCTGTGATCTACGTGCCTCCTGAATATACGACCCCACGGCTCCGTACTCATCAATCAGATCCTCGCGCAGGTCCTCGCGGCGAATCCCCATAATCTCCATCGTCATCTCGCAGGCGATGATCTTTCCACCCAACTCCTTGAAGTCCTGAAGCAGCTTCTCCAGGGAGGCCACGTTGGCCTTCTTCATCCGCTGCTTCACCATCCACTTGCCCAGACCGAGGAAATGCATCTTGGAGAGCGGACCTTTTTCCAACCCGCCCTTCTGCAGCCGCTGTAGTCCCCAGAAGGTAAAGTAGATGGATGCCTCCATACCCATCGCCAACGAACCATTGGCGATGATCAATGCGCTGTACACCTTGTCCATATCGCCACTGTGCAAGACGATGGTCACTTGCTCTGCCGTTGCTTCACGCTGTTCCATTTTGATCCTCCCCCCGGGGCTGCTGTTGCCGCTAAGCCAATCGCCGTCGAACCATCAACGTCGAATACGTATGGTCCAGTCGGTCTCGGTTCCTTCGACGCTCAGCAACTCCAAGCCCAGAGCCTGGACCGCCATCGGGATCTCTTTCTTCGAGGCGGGATGTGTGCCGATCACCTCAACGATGTCACCCGGTGAGGCCCTGCGTAACGCTTTGCGAGCCTCCACAAGCGGCACGGGGCAGGTCTCACCTCGGCAGTCTACCTGGATCTCCTTCAAGGGGCACTCTCCCGCGTCAGAGTCGACCCTGATATCAGTCATAACCCAACCTCCCTACTCGACGAACGCCACCACGACATGCTCTACGTCCCAGCGGGGCTCGATCTTCTCGATGATCTCCTCACGGATGTTGTTGGCGAACTGATGATCCTCCGGTAGATCCACCACCACGCGCACCGTCCCATCGGAGATGTCAATCTCCTTGATCAGCTTGGTACGGACCACGTCCACTCCAGTCACCGGGTTCATCACGCGCTTCAGCCGCTTGTGAACCACCTCCACCGTCGTGGGCTTGCGCTCCTTGACCAGGTTGTGGCGTTCCTCGTAGTTCTCGATGGCCGCCCTGAGCCCATCCACCGCCAGCACCGAGCAGTGCGCCTTGATAGGCGGCAACCCCCCCAGCGCATCAGAGGCTTCCTGCCAGGTAATATTCTTGGCCTCCTCAAGGGTCTTGCCCTTCGCCAACTCAGTGATGATAGAGCCGGTGGCAATGTTGGACGCACACCCATAGGACTCAAACTTGATATCGGTGATTCGCTGGCTGTCGGGGTCTACCTTGATGTAAACCGCGACCATATCCCCGCACGCAGGGCTGCCTTCGATCGACTTGGCGTCAGCATCCTCGATCTGCCCCACGTTGTGTGGATGGCGAAAATGTTCCATTACAAGGTCGCTATACGGTAAAGGCATCCTTTAACCTCCTCGCAGCAGATGGAAGGCCCTCCTAACCAGTCGGCCGCCCTGCTGCCCATTTCCCTGTCTTAACCTACAATCTCGAATACGCAATTCGCTAGTCCTTCCCCAGCGGGCTAATCCTCCGCAATTCCGTCACCACCTCAGCAACCGCATCCACCACCGCATCCACGTCCTCCTTCTTGTTGTAACGGCCAAAGGTGAAGCGGACGGAGCCATGCGCTCGCTCGTGGTCACCACCGATCCCCAGGATAACGTGACTGGCCTCCAAAGAACGGCTGAAACATGCGGAGCCAGTACTGACGGCGAAACCCCGCATATCCAGATGAAGAAGCAGCGATTCCCCCTCCACGAAGCGAAAGGAGATGTTGGCATTTTGAGGAAGGCGGTGTACCGGGTGACCGTTGAGGCGGGTGTTGGGAATCTCCAGTAACCGCTCGATGAGCCGGTCGCGCATCGCCTGCAGGCGGGCCGTCTCCTCTGGCGTCACCAGTTCCACCGCCTTTGCGAAACCCATCGCGCCAGGGATGTTCTCCACCCCAGCCCGCAGATCGAACTCCTGGAATCCCCCGTCCATCCACTTGCGGATGGACGTCCCTTCCCGCACATACAACCCCCCGATTCCCTTCGGCCCATGGATGGTGTGGGCAGAGACAGTCACGAGATCCACCGGCACATCCCGTACGTCCAGCGGGACGCGGAGGAAACTATAGGTGGCGTCGGTGTGGAACAGGGCCCCCTTCTCCTTGATAATCTCACCGATAGCTTTGAGATCCTGCAAAGTGCCAATCTCTTGATTGGCAGCCTGTATGGAGACCAGGATCGTCTCGGAGGTGATGGATTCCCGCAGTTGGTCCAAATCCACCCGGCCGGTCTCGTCCACCGGCAGACGAATCACCTGGAAGCCCTGTCGCTCCAGCGCACGGGCGCTGTGAAGTACCGGGAAGTCCTCGACGCTACTAATGACGATGTGACGACCCTTTTTCTCTCCCAGTGCAAGTGCGACGCCCTTGAGTGCGAGATTGCTCGATTCGGTGGTCCCAGAGGTGAATATGAACTCCTCTGGTTGGGCTCCCAATACGGTGGCTATGCGCCCTCGTGCATCGTCGAGCGCATCTCGGGCATCCACCCCCAATGAATAACCAAACTGAGAAGTAGCGATGGCGTAGAGGTTGAAGAAGTAGGGCTCCATCACCTCCAGCACCCGTTCGTCCAGTCGCGTTGCGGCAGCGTTATCGAGATAGACGACATCCTCAAACATGGAATCTCCCCCCATTACTATTGTCGATATTCTATCACAATTTTACTATAAAGTCAACGTATATCTGTTAAATATGCATTAGAAATGCCCTTCACAACAGCCGGTCGATGGCTTCAGCCAACAACCCGGCCACAGGGGGCACGGCGAATGTGATGACATAACGGACAAGGGCCGGCTTGGGGTCAATCAGAGCTATCTCCACGGGCAGGCGCGACACCGACCACAACGCCCAGGCAGAGACGAAACCGACCACCGCACCCATACTGGCCCCACCCTGATAGAGCGCGGCCACGAGGGGAAAGGTGGCATACGGCGCACCGGGCACCAGACCACCAGCCACGCAGCCGACGAGGACGCCTTTGAACCCGGCCTCGGTGCCTAACCAGCGGGTGATCAGTTCTTTGGGAATGAGCACCTGAGCGAGCCCTGCCAAGACGAAGCCCAGCAACAGCAGAGGCAGGTTGCGCCACAGCGTGTGTCCAGCAGCCCGCAATCCCGCCAGCGGCAGGTCTCGCCCCCGCCAGAACGCAACAGCAAGCAGAACGACCGCAACGGCGGCCAGGATCAAGGTCGTCGTATCCACCGGGTTACTCCCTTCACGCTTGACGGTCATCTGGTATCTCGGAATGCGGCTAGGGGCTAAAACGAAACAGGCACACGTCGCCATCCTGGACTTCGTAGTCGCGGCCCTCAATGCGCAAGATACCTCGCTCCCGCGCTGTATGCCAGTTCCCCGCACCCACCAATTGTTCGAAATGGATCGCTTCGGCACGGATGAAGCCGCGCTCCATCTGGCTGTGGACTTTACCGGCGGCCTGAGGTGCTTTAGTGCCTCGCTGGACTGCCCAGGCTCGCACCTCCCGACCACCCGTAATAGTAAAGAAGGTGATCAGATCAAGTACTGCATAACCCGCCCGGGCCAGCGCCTCCAATCCGGAACGCTCCAACCCCACCTCCACACGGTAGGCAGCAGCTTCGTCGGGCGGCCAGTCCCCCAACACAGCTTCCAGTTGCGCACAGAGAACGACGTGAGAAGCCCACTCTTCCCTGGCCACGCGAGCAACCGCATCAGCCAGAGGACCACCACCAGGCAAATCTTCCTCGCCAACGTTCGCCACGTAGACACGCTTCTTGGCGGTGAGCAGGCTCATCTCACGGGCCAGCGCCGCCTCAGAGTCGCCCGCCGCTGCCCAGGCAGAGGCCCTGTCTCCGGCCTGCAGACGGGCACGCAACTGCTCCAGCGCCCCTAACTCTGCGGCGTAGTCACGCGGTCTCGCCTTAGCTGCCGAACGCACCTTGTCCAACCGTTGCTCCGTCGCCTCCAGGTCGGCCAGGATCAACTCCAGATTGAGCACCTCCAAGTCGCGCAGTGGATCTACCGTCCCCTCAACGTGGGCCACGTCGGGGTCAGAAAAACAGCGGCAGACCAGGGCGATGGCATCCACGGGGCGAATATGGCCCAGAAACTGGTTGCCCAATCCCTCGCCTAGATGAGCACCCCGTACCAGACCCGCAATATCCACAAACTCAACCGCCGCCGGGGTCACCTGTTCCGGGCCGATCATTTCCGCCAGCACTTTCAGGCGCGGATCGGGGACCGCCACCACGCCCCGGTTAGGCTCAATCGTCGTGAAGGGATAGGCGGCCACAGTTGCACCGGCCTGTGTAAGCGCGTTAAAGAGAGTAGACTTGCCCACATTGGGCAAGCCTACGATGCCGATTTGCAACGCCATGAGCACCTCTTCGTCTATCGCGGGGTTCCGGTCTCC
>Ga0180437_10006466_pt1 | contig 15594 bp, 13 predicted proteins | sample SS_ome_4_FD_132410 | JGI IMG/M metagenome (GOLD analysis project Ga0180437, IMG submission 132410) | Hypersaline lake sediment archaeal communities from the Salton Sea, California, USA - SS_3_D_1 metaG | ecosystem: Environmental > Aquatic > Non-marine Saline and Alkaline > Hypersaline >...
GGGTGGATCAGTAGTGTATCAGGGGTGAAACCCCTCATTGCCAGCCAGGTGTAGAGATCAAATATGTCATTGGCAGTCATGGAGCCATTGAATGCTCCAGTGATATCCCTTCCTGAAGTTGACCCATACATTGTAGGATCAGCAACAGTACTAGGGCTAACATTGTCCATGACCCTATAGCCAAACTCATTGAGAAGCTTGGCTGCTCTATTTTCCTTGTGGCGTGATAGCAAGTTGTTTGCTAGTAGTCTCCCACTAGTTCGGATCATATCTTCTTGTGATAGGAGCTAATAAGTTCCTTGAGGGATGCATAGTTAATGCTCCCTACATTCTCCTTAACACAAGCACTACGTATGACCTCTGAGGGAATGCCGGTAATTGACGCTATCTCATTGACATGCTGGTTATTCACTAGTTTAGTACAACCCTCACAGAAGCTTCCACCAATTCTCTTCCTATAGAACTTGGTGTTGCATATCAGGCAGTTATCAAACCTACCTGCATAGAGTGCTTGAAACTTCTCATACTTCCTCTCCAGGTAGAAAGGAGCGTCCTTGTACATAAAGTCCCCAAAGTCAGGTATTGATCTACTAGCTACCCTAAGCTCGTATAGATCAACATACTTCATTTCCTTTGATGGTCTGTTGTAAACCTTAGTCTTAATTCCATTACCCTCAAGCAACTGCCCCAGCTGCTTAGCGTAAACCTCACTAGCTGTCTTCATACCCACTATAGCAGTGAGTTGCTTGTTGTTATTGTATAGGCTAATAGAACCATCACCATCAAAGTAACCTCTTACATAGTGACCCTGCATGTCAGAAGGAATCATTGGAGGTAGAGTTATTGTATATGTCTTTCTGGGAGTAACATTAAGGAGTTCCAAGTCAGCCTTCATCCTCTTGGACTTTAGTGCTAACCTCTTGTACTTCCCACTACCCTTAAAGCCATACCCATAATTATGGTCATATATCCTATGATCCATGTCCATGGCATTCTTGATATACTCCAGCACATCCACATCATTCTCATGGACAATGTACGCAAGCTCAGTAGTATCCTTGATACATCCATCTGCTGTTGTAAACCCTAGTACGTATGCCATATCTACACTCCATTTACTGAAAAAGTAATCATTCCTATGTATCCTATTGTGTACCATCAATTCCACCCATCTTCCCTGCTGATTGACTGTATCATAGCTTGGTTTATTACTTGGGGGGTTCTGTGCCCAAGTACCAGCTCATTCAGTTCGTCCCAGCATATAGTAGCGTTAGTTTTAAGCCGAGCCCTATCAATCAAGCACGGCCGGCTGCTCTTACGAATTGTTACCCCATAGGCTTTTTATCCTATGGCTCTACACATTACTGTATAGTCCAGCACATCTCTTCAGCCCAGTAGGCTGGTGGAAGCTCTTGGCCAGGTTATTGTTGAGGCCTCACTGGCTGTGCGTTGCACCTTCCTGGATACCTTACCCTCATCCAGGCTTGGCTCAGGGTTACCCCCGGCACTATCCGGTAGGGCTTCCCCTGAATTCATCCACTTAGTTACCATACATTGCTGTATAGAGTGGCTAATGTCTAACCACATTCCGAAGCTTATTACCCAACATATTTCTATGTTGTTTGGACTATATCTTCACCTGTTCTAGGTGTGTGGCGTGTTATAGGTAACCTATATTTACTACATGCACTACCTATCCTTAGTATTAACTAAGAGTCTCTGCAGGGCCCCTATTGGAACCCCTCAGTATTACCATAGGACTCATTTAGTCCCTTAGGCTTCACTGATGTAAGCCACATTTATTATTGCTGGTATCCCTACCAGCCGACGCCTTCAGAATTGACGTCCCACTGACTCTCTCTTATAGTCTCATCACCAACCCGGAGCTGAAGTCCGTGCTTGGCTACTGAGAAGGCAATTATATCCAGTTAGTACCCCTGCTTATCACAGTATTTGAAGGGCTTGGACCATATCTTCCCCATTGGGGTTCCACGTATGGCCTCTGAGGTTCCCTAGTGATGGTTCCAGCTTATACTGCATCGGTTCAATGACATAAGGTCTCAATAGCTCAACAAGTCTCTCCATGCTGTTCTTGAGTACATAGATGTTGTACATCTTCTGATTACTACCCTTTCTATGTCCAGCAGCTTGAAGAGTTGTATTTATCTTGAACTTACCAGAGAGTTCACTCTGCAATCTCTCTAACTCCGGCCTTGTGAATGAATGGGTACAAAAAATGGTTGAGTTCCCATTCTTACTTCCATCATCCATAAGCCATACAGCTAATGCCATTGGTGTAAGCTCCCTGGCTATCTCATTGGTCACTACCTTTACCCCTGCATCATAGAACATTCTATGTAGGTCAGTAAAGATTGGATGTGATACTGTGCGAAATCCACACATTATCGACTTATTACCCTTCCTACTCCTTTCCCTGTACTTTACAGGGCCGGTAACAAAGGGCTTAATAAGATGATGCTTCCATATCACATAATCAACCTGGTCTACTGTATGCTCTACATGAAGTCTTGCATTCATACCGGTATGGGCCAATTCCAATGACCCATCACCGAGCATTGTACCAATGAGGAATGACCTTTGCTCATTGCTTAAGTCTGGTACATCCATCCGCTCATGAGGCTTTAGGGGACTTATATCATACTTCTTGAAGTAGTAGTTTACAGTAGAATATCCCTTACCATATTTCTCAGCTATATCCATTATAGTGAGCTGGTTATCAAAATATTCCTTTCTAAGAGTTGCTTCCTTCATTACTACCTCCGATTGCCCGCCTACTGGCTCATCTTGGGTTACCTGCTGATTACCCCCACACAGGTGGTTGGGCTTTCCAGCATATAGTGGAATTAGTCGGGGCAATTTCCATACCCCCATCAATATCAAGGTCCTGGGTTGGATACTCTGAGGTCTCCGGTATCTCCCGGGCAACCATGGCACCTACCGCCCCTATCTGAACGTGCCTACCCTGAGTCAGATTGATTGTCTGAAACATATTAGGCACAATCAGGAGGGCTGGCTCCAATGCCTCCCTCACAATGGTCTGTACAGTTGTCGGTATAACAATTACTACCCCTGCTTTCGCAGTATTTCTTACAGGGTTTGGACTATATCTTCTCCCAGCACTGCTGGGGCTCCACATCTAGTCTCTGAGGTTCCTGAGAGTAATGGCTCAATCTTGTACATCATAGATGGTATCATGTATGGCTTAATGATAGATATGAAGTCACCAACACTTCTCTTCAGAATGCCTATCTTAAACATCTTCTGATTGCTACCCTTCCTATACTGGGCAAACCAGAGGGAGGTATGCACATTAAACTTACGTCTAAGTACCTTCTGTAGCCTCTCCAGCTCTGGGGGTGTATATGAGTGGGTCGCAAACTCCAGGTGGTTCCTACTCCTGGTACCATCATCCATGAACCATACAGCTATACTAAATGGCGTCAGCATAGAGACTATCTCATTGGTCACTACCTTTACCCCATTGTCATAGAATGTATTATGGAGATCAGTAAATACTGGGTGACATATTGTTCTGAAATATGCCTTCCTGTATAACTTGCCATGTGCATAGTCATCACAATGTTTGATATCACATCCAGCAAAAGACTTCATAATATCATACTTCCATTCCACGTAGGGTAACTGCTCATATGAGTGCTTAACAGTCAGCCATGCATTCGTTCCATTCTTAGCCACTAGTAAACATCCATCTCCTAACATTGTACCCACCATGAACTCGTTTTGGTGGGGCGTTAGTTCCTGTGTACCATTTCTCTCATAGGGTTTCAGGGGACTTAGTTCATATTTCCTGAAGTACTCAATAACAGTATTCCTTGATATTCCATACTTATCAGCTATCTCAGCTTGGGTTAGCTTGTTATTGTAGTACTCCTTTTCTAACGTCTTCTTCTGCATCATATTGAATGCCCCTTACTTGCTATCTTAAGTTACCTGCTGATTACCCCCACAGAAGTGGTTGGGCTTTCCAGCATACAGTGGAGTTACACTACTGCATTACTACAGTAGGAGGCTCATATCGAACCTGGTGAGGTCAGCCTGCACCAGAAGGTCATTGATCAGCATAGGCTCATCACTAAAGCCGGTGGGGGACTCATCATCCACCACATAGCCATTGTTAGTGAAGGCGCTGTACACCCTTCTGAATATCTGTAGGTCCTTATTCCCTTTATCCATCTATTCTTCTAACCTCCCTTCCAATTGTAGTTAGTTATTATATGTACTAAACCTGGAGCTGAATGTGGGCCATTCCATAATGCCCGTTCTGCACCAGGTTAACTGTAGACGCAATACTTGGATATGAGCCATTAATACCATACTCAGCATCCTGTATGAAGTCAAACAGTACCTTGGGCAGACCACCAGTCTCAGTACCAGGCAGTTTGCTCCCGGGGTAAGTATCTACCAGCTCCAGCATGTCCTTGGGATATCTGGAGTCAGTCAGGACCAGCCTACCTACTGTCTGAGCAGTAGCTGCATTAGTAAGGCTAGTCCCAGTGCCCTGGGGGATGAACTTGCCGTTCATGTCACTCTTAAGGATCTGTCCTGCCGAGCCATCTCTATAGGTAGCTGTACCATAGAAGTATAGGAATGGATACTTCTTATAAGTGGCCAGATACCCGGCACATGTAGTCGCATTAAGGTTATATGGATGCATATCCACTGCGGCCACATAGCCAGAGGTGAAGCTGCTCACCAATTCCAAGTCTACAAATGGTACTTCAATATAGAAATCACAGCAGACCCCCCAACTCTCCCACAGGTTGTAATTGAGGTGCTTACCCCTTAAGTCCTGGTAAACGTCCTCATATACCATACCAATGGGCATATTGCCGTCTATAAGACAGAAGTTGGACTCAGGATCCGCTCCCATTGCATCAGTTACTACCAGACCACTACAGGTAAAGGTGCCAACTGTTGCGTCGCTGGCACTATAGGGTATCCTCTGCTGAATACCTCCATTACATGGCACCAGAAGACCTGCTATAGAGTCCTCGTAGCCAAAGAAGCTACTATCTATGTTGCTGGCTACTATCATAGAGCTTGCAACCGTAGCATCCTCAAAGACTGGAATGGTACCACTGCTGGCTATATTGACTATACCAGAGGGGGTAGTCCCGGTCTCAGTCTGATTGGTAAGGAGACTGACTATCGTCCCCTTACCAATGACCACAGCATCAGAGGTTTCCACATCTATCCACTGTACCGGCAGGCATTTATAGGGGAGGAATGGATCCGGAAGGTGAATGCCCTCACTAACCTCCACATGCGGCCTGGTCTTGCTGCTAAGGAACTTGGTAGGGGCAGTCCTTATGGGCTGCCTCTTAGTTGTCTGTGTATTAAAATTCAATTTCGGCATATTTTGCTATACCTCCTCTCTATGTCTTATCAAAGCCCTCATCCAACTCTGGGATAAGGTGTTTGATCCTTCTTTCACTCTCACTCATTCTTCTTCCACTATTACCTAATTTGTCTGTTACTACGTCAGGATCTCTATCCCCATCTACCCCTGCGGCATCAACTACTTCTGTTGGAGTATCAGGGCGACCCTGGTTAATTTCAACTCTAAGGTCGTCAAGGGTATCCTTAAGGGAAGTGACCTCCCTCGCAAGGAGCTTCTCCCTCTCGGCCTCTATATCCTCCTTCTTCACTTTCTTCATAACTAGTCTGGTATAGAGGATACTATCTACTATTGTCTCCTTAAGCTCCTTGTGAACAGCAGCCTTGTCAGCCGTAAGGGCCTTAATAGTCTCATCCCTCTCACTGACTGCTTCCCTGAGGGCAGCATCATTAACCTTCTCCTTACCATTGTCTCCACCATTGTTACCACCACCATCAGCGGTTGCAGCACCAGTGGTAGTAGGTTCAGTAGCAGTAGCACTACTAGCATCAGTGGTTGTAGCATTAGCGTTAGCAGCATCAGTAGTAGGTTCAGCTTTGCCATTATCTGTATTAGCAGCCATGTATTCTTCCATCACCTCCATGGCAAGTATCTCCTCAATTGTGGCATCAGCCAGGAGGATGTCATGCACTACGACTTCATCTATCTTCCACTCATCCTCAGTGCTGCTAGACACCTTAGCACTGACCTTGATGCCATATTTCTTGGCTCTCCTTCTGAGGCAACTCAGTATCTTGGCCTTAACCGCCGGGCTAAAGTGACTCTGGTTCAACCTTGCCAATCCGTTCCTAACATGACTTGCATCATGGGCTGGAAAGGACCTATCCGGCCCACAGAATGCTGAATCCGGCAAATTCTTCCTTGCTTTGTAGGATAGCTTAGCATCCTCGGTTAATACCAGGGTACCATCCTCAATAGCCTTATCTATGTCAACCTCAGCTACCCCAATATATTCAGCCAGGAAGTCCTCCACGGTTATTTCTTTACTCACTATTCTTTCCTCCTCTCCTGGTTTATTGTCTCTATTTTCAATGTCTTTATCTTCAACATCATTATCACTGCGGTATATCATATCAAAGATGGCCTTCTTATTAACCTCAAAGCTATCAAATATATTAACTGAGGAACCATCATTAAGGCTCATAGCCAGCCCCTCATCCCTTGATACTACAAAGAGTTCCAGGAGGCTTTGTCCCCCAATACTATCGTGTACTGTCTCAGTGGGCTCCCATTCTGCTGACTGGACACCTGCATATACGTCAGAAGGGGATATAACAAAGGCCACATGCCTACCCTTAAGGGGCCCTGCCTTGTAATAGCATAGTTTACCACCAGAGTCCCTGTCCCCGTCCTTGTTGTACCTTGCAAACCTGGTATGTCCGCAGGTGGAATCCTTAACTACTGCCGGCTTATTACAGATGCTACACATCACATTACTGGCTATGGCGCTAATGCTGACTGTATCATACCTCCGGTCCAGCACCTTAGGTATAGACGCCTCATCAGATATCCTGGTCATAAATTCCAGATATCCGTCAGGCTTATTATCCGGGATAAGGTCATCCTCAACAAATTCCCTGGCTACGCCCTTCTGATACCTTACGTCCAGTATCCTTCCTATTACATTGTCAGCTGAGGAATCAGATATGGGGTGATAGGTCAGAACTGGCTTTTGAAATGGGGTAGTCCATGTGGGTATGGTCTCATCCGCTGTACTGGGCTCATACCAGAAACCATTACCATTAATATATCCCCAGTGAGACGCAGCTAGCTTTGCCAGGAGAGAGCGCCCCGGTCCCAGACTCTTTACCCCAGTATTATCCATAAGGATGAATTCCTCTGCCTTCTCCTCATTAATTGGAAGGGGGAATATCCTCAGTGTATCTGTTATTAATAGTTCACTCATTCTGTATCACCACCATCTATGTTACCACTATTAGTACGTATCAGCATAATTAGCCAGCTCATACAATATCCCCACCTTAACCGGGGCTGCCCTCACTGAACCAAGGTTCTGCATGGTGGCATGGACATTCCATCCCTGAGTTAAGTCTCCTGCTATCACCGGACTGGTAGCACTATACGTATGATATGGAAGGTTACAGGCCACTCCATTGCTGTAGGTAGCATTGAAGGCATTTCCATAGTAAACTCCACCTGTGCTGGGATGGCCATATGGATCCTCCGGGCACCCTGATGCGGTTGCTATATCAAGCCCACCCACGTAGGTGGAGTCAGTATATGCAACTCCACCCCTGGATGACTCTGAGAAGAAGTTAACCCTGAAAGTGGTAGCAACCTTAGTCGTTACCGCCACATTCATTATATTAATCCGGTCCACTACATGGGTAGTACCTGATGCCAGACTGAATGCAAATCCTATCCCAGATGCATGAGCCTGATTAGTCCCAGGAACACCTAACTCATCAATATTATGGGAGGTGTAGAATATTGGTCTCCTTAAAGTTACTCCTAATGACATTTTATCACCACCTACCCACCGTTATTCTTACTGCCATTTCTTTTGACAATAGCGTACTTTCCACCAAGGACTATCCCGCCTCCCCCGATGCCGCATAGTCCAGCTATTATCCCTGTCCTCACTTCCAACCTGGCTATATCCACTTTGTTATCACTAATATAGTCACTTAAGCGGTCCAGCTTTTTGTTCATTTCATCGACTGACTTCCTGAGATTTACAACATCAGCTCTCAATCCCTCAACTCTTAGCTCCAGTCCCCTCATGGTACCATCATACTCTGGAGAGATGATCTCTGCCACAGCAGAAAGAGCTGCTACTACAAGAACAAGAACCATTACAAATGAAATATGGTGCGATGTTGACACTATCCACATACCTCCCTCCTGAGTTACCTCATTAACTTTACTCTACAAGTGCATAGTGGATGAGTCATATACCCAGGAGGTATTGCCGCCAGATCCGTATCAGGACCTATCTCATATGCCTTGCCCTCATGTACCCGGCACTTGCCATCCGAATCAAATGGGAAGTGGGATATGGAGAACTTAGTAGCCCCCAGGAAGAGACCTCCCCTGAATGTACCAATGTTAAATGCCCTCTGTAACTCATTCCTACCACCCAGTCTTATTCTATAGTAATTGGAATCGAAGGCACTACCAATTGCGCCCTCTGCATCCTTCTTATCATATGTGGTCCTGACTATCCCCTCTGCAGAGGACTTAAGGTCCCTGAAGGCGGAGCTAAGCCACTTCCTGGACTGCTCCGCAAGGTAGGTACTATCAGTAGAGTAGTTATAGGCTATACTCTGCACCCCTAATTGCCTGCAGGCATCCTCTACTCCAGCCATGAAGGCTGGAAGGACATAACCGGCAGAGTCCTTGAGCATCTCATCAAGTGTCAGATCCAGGATCATATCCATTCTGCCTTTATCAAAGTCCCTGAGGAAGTCAATTACCCTGTATCCATTTCCATTCCTGCTGTCCTCTATGCCATCAACATACCTCTCCCTTATGAGCTTCCTGGCATCATCCTCCGCTGTCCTGTATCTCCTCCTCAGGGCCGCTACATAGTCCTGATAGTTAAGGGATTCAAGGAGCCTACTTGCCTCCACTGTAATTTCGTCAGTTACCACTTCCACTCCAACCTCCTGCAGGACAGGGGTAGTAAGTGCGGCAGAGTCCTTATATGTGCCAGGGGCCATCTTGGTTCCATATTGATTGCTTGGCATGTCTAATGACTTAACAGATGCCATCCGCCCACTCAGATCCTTGGTAATACCCTTGAGGATGCCTGGGTTACTGAGGAGGAAGGGCTCATCCACGGCCCTTATTACATTCCTTATTACCTCTACCTTCCAGAAGAACATGTCACTTCTCTGCTCAGGTTTAATTGGATCCTTACCCATAAGGAGCCTGGCCTCTGACTCAGTAATAAGGTTTCCATTATACAGGTTAATAATGTGGTTCTCTTCCTTGATCCTATCATCAATATCAATTTCCGGGAAAGCAAACTCTATGGACTCAACTGATGGGTCAAATCCGCCTTCCATCAATAACTCAGCTATAATTTCCTCCTGTATTGCGGTCTTAAGGACATTCTGAAATTCCCTTACAGTGCTAAACATGCCCCTCTCTAATGCCTCTGCAGTGCTCCTACTTGCCGTACCAGAGTATCCAAGTGCAACTTCACTGGCACCAAGGCCAGCAAAGACCCTATTCTTAAAGTGGTCAAGTATTCCCTCCAGCCTTAGCGCCCTTCCCTCGGCGCCAATTGCCCTTACCTCATGGTAGTAGGGAGTTACCAGCATCCCATCTGTAGTCATCTGCCTGACTGTGCTCTTGGCCTTCTGTATTGCCTCCGGGGATGGCCTGTTAAGATCGTCCCCAACTAAGTACTGATAGAGGGGAATAGCATGGTTGAAGACAAGCATCTCAGCATTTTCCTCTATCCTCCTGAGGGCCTGAATGTCGTCTATTACCGGGGCTACCATGGGAGTGCCAAATGTAAGTCCTGCTTCCCTATCCTTTACTATGTGGATCATATCCTCCGGTCTCCACTCAGGCTCTTTCTCCGCAGCCCTTATCCTTACCTGCTTGTACTTCTCTACCCTTCCATTCTTCCTCTTAGCCACCCTTATACCTGTAGCATCCACCACAAAGTACCCGGCAACAGGTTTCAGCTCCTTACCATCAAAGGTAGTCCTTACTCTACCCCCAGATGCATCCTCATTCCTCACCTTCTCCACAAAGCAGTTGGAATAAGTCACCACCTGCTGAGTGAGTTCCCTCAGGAACTTATCAGTGGGAGTCCTGGTAACCATAGCCATCTGCCGCAGCCTCTCAATTACGTAACTGGTAGAGGTGGGGTTATCCCCACTAATCCTGTATCCGTTCCTCCATATTAGCTCTATGTACTTATCAACTATCCTCCGGAAGAACGCCTCTGAGGCCAGACACTTGGCTATCTTACTGAAGTCAAATTCGGGGGCATTCCACTCCTTACTCCCACCAGGCCTGGTCACCTTGCCATACTCCAGTCGGGCTGACTCTGGGTGGGCAGTAACTTCCTTGGGCTTCTTTGAAGCTTCCTCTAGCTCCACTACAGAAGAGGATGGGGTAATATTGAAAAGGCTCCTTACTGCCCCCATAAATCTGTCAGCTCTGTTTGGAGTTATTGCCGTACCAGAGCCTTTGCCATTGCTTGGACTACTAATGATGCCCACTAATCTACTACCCCCCTTACTGCACTGGCTATTAGCTCCAGCTCCACATCGTCAAGCACATCCCTACACCTCTGTATTAGCTTAAGGTCATCTATATCATCTAGTTCTGAGGACTCTCCTATATTACTGAGAAGTTCACCGGAGGATGGCCCGGAGCCAAATCTTTCTACTGCCTCTTTGGAGGTGAAATTAACCCTGTAGTTACTATTTGATACAAAGGAATATACTTCTGCGGAAGTAGGAGCTGAGTAGCTCCTGGATATATTGCTTTGATCAGTGCACATAATCCCCGTCTCCATCCCCTTAATGAGAAGGTCAATCAATTGGAGCATCTCCCTGCAGAACTCCCTCTTCCTGGCCATCACCAGGTACCTGTCAGTCCTGATATGAGAAAGCTTGAGCATATTGACGTAGTCCATCATATATGCCTTGAGTGATCTGATCATGTCATCTATTGAATCAAGGGAGTACATTATCAGCTCATCAAATGGGCTGCACCTCTTAATGGTATCACCCATCCTTGCTACCTGGTCCCTGAGGGCAGAAGTGGCTGATATGGTCCAGTTATCAAGTGTCCTCTCCAGAGTGGCTACTACATTCCCCAGTGCTGCCTCTATCACTATATTCAGCAGATCCACCAGGGAATTGATAAGGTCCCCCGCCCCAATACAAAGACCATTGAAAGAAAAGGTCATGCCCAGCCGCAGCATCTTCAGGAACCTTAAGTGAGTACTTGACATGAACCTGGACACCCCAAGGAGGTTATCAAGAAGACAACATGCTACGTCAGAGCTATTAGCCCAGTTAGTTAGAAGGACAAGGATCTCATCAATACTTCTGGATGACCCCTGGATAGCATTACTGACAAAGTGGTCAGTAATAATGTTACCCCTGACCCAGCTATATACATCCACCCCGGGTTTAGCTACATCTACCCCATTTGCCACCAGCCAATTCCCTATGTCAGTGGTATCAGATACCTCTACCTTACTTATGTCTACCAGAGGAACTTCCATCCCTATAGTAGCCACATTGAGTATCCTGATAGTGGAGCTATGGTGCCTCCTCATAGAGTCAGCCACTGGTAGTAACTCCACCGCAACAGGGTTGTAGTCCCTCACTCCAGGATCCTTGATCCTTTCCCTGACTGCCTTTACTATTGTATCCGCATGCACCAGGGAGGTAAAGTTGGAGATCCTTCCTCCGGTTCCCGCAGCAGCCAATTGACCAATCCCCATAGGGCGCCTTAGATCCTCCCTGCTTAATAGCTTTTCCCCTGTCTCCTCCCAGCTGTAGTCTGTAATAGCGCCCTCTATCCTGTCTGCTATGTTACCACCAACCACAGGTATTCCCCTGAGGGTGTCCGCTAGCCACTTGCCCAGCCTGTACTTCAGCTGGTCCATCAGGATGTCAGTAAGGTTATAGTCCTGGAGACCACTAAAGACGGAGGCTGGGTTAGAGACAGCCGGACCATATAGTCCCACAGCCGATAGAGCAGCCAGCCAGTCCTCCCCTGTTATGTAATTGTCATGATCTCCATTACTAATGGACCTCACTGCTCTGCCAAGGGTTGGGTCCGTAACAGGGACGTTCATATTAGACACCTGGTTGATAGTAGTATCAACTGCTGTATCTAATGAAGAAGAGGTAGATAAGGCGGCCTGGTATAGACCAACAGTGCCTTCAAAGTCCTTACTGTATGGGGTACCACTAGGGGCTTCACCCATCTGTTCCTCATCCCACCCATAGTACTGGCCATGGATGAAGAGAGGATCCGGCCCCAATTTTGGCTTATAGCCTATATACTTATATTCACTCATAGATCCTGCCCACCATTGATGTCAATATAGAGAGGGATGGGCCCGGGATAGTAGGTTTGAGAGTCTACAGCCTGCAGGGGGCGCACAGGTTCGGGCCCATAGTTATCTGCTATTAAGTAATAAGGTATGATTAAAATGTTCTCCTTCCAGGACTTGCCCTTCCACCAAAGCCTCTTCCCTCCGACCTAGGACTGATTGTTGCCCTGGTGCCCCTTAACTCCCTGTCCTTCAGGGATAAGTCATTCTGAACTATTGTTCCAGGAACGTCTACCTCAATTAATTTGGGCGTCTCCCCCCTCCTTGAATAACTGTATTGTATGCCATACGACTCAACTAACTCCTGGAAGACCCCTTGTCTCTTCTCTATTCCGTATTTAGTCTGTAATATATCCTCAGTAGCCGGACTGCCTATCTCCCTGGTACTAACCATCCCCTGTGCCCTGCTCTTGATGATGTCCTCTACAATAGCTGCCGAGTCGGTGGACTCATAGTTAGTAAGCTCACTATACTCCATTGCAAAGCCCAGGAGAGCAAGCATCCATGCCGTTAGCATGTCTTCATTGCTGTCAGTATATACAGGCCTCCCTGATGCGCCCCTCCTTATAATAACATATTCCCTCATCTGTCCCACAAGGAGGGTTCTCTCATCCTCAAAGTCAGGGAGTACCATCTTGTGGCCCTCTATGACTCTGGCAGCATGGTTAACCATGAATGGTTTAATATGCTTCTTCACCCTGGTCTTGTCCAGTGGATCATAGACCTCAATGGTACTAGATAAGTTGATAGGCCTTATCTTCTCAGCCAATGACAGTCTACCAGCATCAATGGCTTTCTTCTTCAATGCCTCTATCCAGATAGTACCATACCCTTCATCCACATAGATATACTTCAACGGCATTTCTTTATCCAGGGCCATAACCCTGCCGACAGCCCCATGCTCAGTAAACTCAGTATTATTAACTATCTCTGTCCTGAAGAGCCTATATAGGTGGGTAGGAACTCCATTGACGGGCGCATCACTTGGATTATATTCTATTATACACAATTGAACCCCTGTCGTCTCAGTATTCCAATCAACTCCCATGACGTAGAAGTTCCTGGGATCAGGCCTTAGATCCTCATAGGCGTAGGACTCATATTCCTCCTCACCTGTATCTGGGTCTATAGAAGGGATAGTCATACCTAACTCAAGACATATATCTATATCTCCATGCCGGAAGACTCCTTGTGCTTCCTCCCCCCAATCTGCCAGAACTTCATGCATATACTCAATGGTAGGAAGCTGGTTCCTGTAGAATGTATCAGTCTCCTCAGTGAAGAGGGGAGATACATGGGATTGATAATGAAATGGGCTTCCATCCCTGGCTTCCCTCTGACACTTCTTGCAGATGAAGTCACTCTTACTGTCCATCGCCCAGTGGTAGAACTCTTCCCTCTTACCAGTGGGAGTTGAGGATACCCATATCCGGGCATTGGGCCTGCTGAAGGTAGTAGCAGTAACGGCGCTAATAGCTCCAGTTCCCATGTAGTCCATCTCATCCAGATAGAGATGGTCAGCGGGGTTGCCTCTAATACCTGCACCCTTCTGCCCCGACTTGGTACCAGCAGTCATAGCACTGATCTCTGCCCCATTCTTGAAGATAGCCTGGTAGTATGGATGGCTGGGCATCTTGGATATAGAGTTCCTAATCTCAGGGACGTCATGAATGAGGGGCATAAGGGTCTTATCAAACAAGACCTTAACCTGGGCCTGGTAGGGTGCTACGTAGAGGATCTTGGCATAGTTGTTTGTCCAGGCAGTATGGAGAATGTCCACTGCCATGCAGAGAGTCTTGCCTATCTGCCTGCCGCACCTGGTGAGCTTCTTCCTATTATTACAGTTGAGTATTGCCTTCTGGTAGTCGAAGAGATGGAGGGGCTTGGAGGGATCCATGGGGTTCCTGAGCCAGTATTGGGCCCAGAGGCATGGATTGGCTGATATGATGTAATAAATAATATCTGAAACTGGCCAGTCCGCGGCCTGGAGGCCATCTATAGTGCCCTGCAGGTCAAAGCCATGCTTAAGGACTGAGCCCTTATATTCATCTTCCCTCTGTTCCTGGTTGTCCAGGTATTTCAGTAGGCTCCGGAGCTGGCCGAAGCTCATATTTGGCATCTAGTTCCTCACTGCCCTCCTTACCCCCTACATTGTTAGTATCTTCAGCAGTACTGGTGTCATTACTGGTGTCAGTACTATCTGTTAGCATAGTACTGCCCTTATTAAATATACCATAGAAGCTACAGGAAATGCAAACTGCATGCTCCTTCTGGGTTAAAAAGTCATCCGCCCCCTTCAGATAGGACAAGTCCATGCCAAAGATCTGGGTAGCCTCCAGGTAGTTGGGACTACCAGCTAATTCATGTAAGGACTTAAGGTCCCCCTCCCTATCGAATAGAAGGGAGTGGAAGATCCTGGATACCCAATGCATAGTGCTTCCTGGGCCGTTAAAGATACCAAAGTCAATCATCTCAAAGGGCCTCATGATATACTCCAACCCCCTGGGGGTATACCTGTAGTAGCTATTGCTGGTATGGTCATATGGCTGGAGGAATGGGACCTCCACGTAGATAAGTGGATCTTCTGTTGTAACCCTGTAGATCTCATCCACCATCAACTGGGGTTGAGGCAGCTTATCCAGGACATCAATACAGATAACGGCCCCATATGAGCCATTGTCATAAGGTATCTTAGTATAGGCGGCATTCAGCTTAATGACCTCCAGGATGTCGCATACAGTCAGTGTCCTGGGTCTGAATGTCCTTCCCCACTTATTGAGGGATAAGATGGGAGTGTCATCATCCAACCTGCTAAGGAGGTTGGGTATCATAGCCTCATGCTGTCTTGTAACTGACACTGGGTGTACTGTCTTAAGGTTATTCATTTCTTCTCCCCTGTTACTACTACAAACTTCATGTCAATTAGTGCGTCATCATCCAAGAATACTGCATTATGCGCCCGGGCTACATGGGGGGGCATTTTCCTATGTATCTTATATATCTTGTCTACTGTATTCTGACTAAGACCACTTCCATTAAGCCAATTCATAACACTGCATCTCCTGGAGGTATGGACTGAATAGCATATATCAGA
>Ga0180437_10006467_pt1 | contig 15591 bp, 18 predicted proteins | sample SS_ome_4_FD_132410 | JGI IMG/M metagenome (GOLD analysis project Ga0180437, IMG submission 132410) | Hypersaline lake sediment archaeal communities from the Salton Sea, California, USA - SS_3_D_1 metaG | ecosystem: Environmental > Aquatic > Non-marine Saline and Alkaline > Hypersaline >...
AAGCAACGCTCCGGTGAACGCCACCACGAGGAAAAGAAAAACCGCCAACCCACCCAGGCCGAACGTGTAACTGAAACTTGCTTGTTCAGCCGGGATGGTCGGTGGGTGAAGGTGGAGGAAAAAATTAGGTTTCTTCATCGCAAGGTTAAGTAGCAAACCGGGCTCCCACGCCCGGTTTTTAGGCGACGGTGTGGGAGCCGTCGCAACAATTGTTTCGTTGTAATCAAGCTCCCACGAATAATTTTACGATGGGAATCCAGTTTTTACGATCAATCCGCCCCAGCAGCTTCCTCCTGAAGTTGTCGGCCTTTCTCTAAAACGCTGTCTTCCCACTCCGCTTCTTCCGTCACGTAACGCCAGTACCACTTGGAATGGTGCAACCGGGCATACAAGGCAGAAACCTTTCCGGTAAACATGGAGAAAAAGGCTTCCTTCTCCTCAGGAAATACTGCACCCATGTAAACATGGATGATCCAACCCGCGAAGATCATGCCCATGGCCCCAAAATGGACAGGGAGTGCCCACTGGAGCAACCACGGCCAGGGTACAAGCTGATGAAAGGTCATGATGACCCCGGTGAAACCAATCAACAACGCTCCAACGACGACCACATAGGAATAGATTTTTTGACCGGCATTGTAAGCATCTTGAGGAGGCAATGGCTTGTCTTTTACAAAACCGAGCATTTGAAGGGGCTTGACCTTAAGCCATTCGATATCATCCTTATCCAGCATCATTCGGTTTCGGGCGAAGGGAATGAAGTACTTCCGAAAGCCGACCAGTATATTGAAGGTCATCACCGCCATCCAGATCAAGCCAACGGTGTAGTGAAAGGTGATTAGATTGGCTGTTCCACCAAAGACATTGCGAACAAACTCGAGCCAGATATCAGGGACAATGCCCAATCGTGGTGAAAAGAGAATGCCCAATCCTGTCAACACCAACAAGGCTCCTGCACCGGCGTTAAACCAGTGGGTCAAGATGTTGGCAATATTATGTTTTTTGATCTGCTTTTCTCGCAGATGCTTTCGTTCTGCCAGGGGAATAAACTCTTCGTGACTCATTCTTCAAACTCCTTTTCGCCCTCAAGCAGTTGCTTGGTAAAGAAAGCTGCCTGACCCAGGAAAGAAAGACCCACTCCTGCCGCCACAGCGGGGATGGCCAATTTTCGCCAGAAGGTCTCAGCAGCAGTATAGCGAGGCTCTCGTGGTAACACACCCGATTCCATCACATCGCCATGGATGTAATAGATGTTTGGACCAGGATTCACGTCCTCTGTCACAAGCCTCTGTACCGACTTGGCTTCCTTCAAGGCTTTTGAGACATCCGACTCGGGATCATTCAAGTCGCCAAAGAGACGGGATTCGCCCAGGCATGTGGCTACGCAGGCAGGCGCTCGACCCATCTCAACCCGTTGGGCACAAGCATTGCATTTGTCAACCACGCCCCGGGTTTTGTCCAAGTGGCGTGCATCATAGGGACAGGCATCAACACAAAATCCACAACCGATACAGGCGTCTTGATCCACCAAGACCAATCCAGTCTCCTGATCCTTATAGGTCGCTCCACTTGTACAAACATCCACACAAGGAGGCTCTTCACAATGCATGCAGTTGTACGGCACATAGGTACGTGAGAGCTCTGGGAACTCTCCCTTCAAGCCAAGATCCCTGACCCAAATTCGAGTGTAGGGGATTTCAACATCGTTCTCGGCTCGACAGGCAACCAGGCAGGCTCGGCAATCAATGCAACGTTCTACGTCGATCACAAATCCATAACGTTTTTTATCCGCCATATCCTCGCCTCCTACGCTTTCTCAACCGTTACATAGGTCTGGCTCAAGGCTTGACCACCGCTGATCGGATCCGTATAAGTCACATGCAAGTCAGAGTCGCTGGAGCCATGACCATAGGCAGTGGTTAACCCTTTGGAAATGTGTCCATACCCAACCGTCATGTACACGCAATCTGGCCGTATCCCTTCCGTAACGAAAGCCTGTATCTCGATTTGCCCTATCGGGCTGCTTACCAGCACCCAATCGTTGTTCTTTATCCCGCGCGCCTCCGCTGGCTTTGGATGGATCCACATGCGCGGCTTATCCTCCACTTGATGAAGGAACAGGTTATTCTGGGTTGCTGTTTGGGTATGCTGCCCGACCTTCCCGGTTAGCAAGTAAAACTCATTGGGACCAGGAGCGGTCGGCTCCTCCCAGGTTGGCCAGGGTGAAAAACCTGCATTACCCAAGGTCTCACAGTAAACCTCGATCTTCCCACTGGGGGTATTGAATGTGATTTCTGGTTCTTCTTCACGTTGAGCATCGGGTTCTACATAACCGCGTGTTTTTAAAATCTCCAAATCCACCCAAAATGGGGCTAGCTGTTGACGGAGATAATCTTCTTCATCCTCATATTGGAAGAAATCACCCAAGCCCAAACGCTCACCGAGTTGTTTATAAATCCACAGAGCAGAACGTGCATCCCCTTGGGGCTCGATGACGGGTTGACGGATAAAAACCTTCCCTTCCAAAGCCATAAGGGGATCGTAGCGTTCTAAATAACTAGCTTCGGGCAGGACGATGTCCGCAAACCAAGCGGTATCATTCATGATCACGTCCACATCGATAATGCATTCCATCTTGGACATGGCTTCTATCGTTTTCGCTCGATCAGGAATACTCAGAACCGGGTTTTGTCGGCTAATGAACCAACCCTTTGCCTGATAGGGTTCACCGCTCAAGATGGCGTCTCGCAGTTCCTGGAAAATCCCCAACTTTAAAGGAACAAGGGGGTAGCGCCAGGGCACCCCATCCAAGCGAAGGCTTGTGGTCCGGGGATATGGGGGTTGAGGTGGTTTGCCCAAAGGCACTCCTGCAGCTTCTGGATTCTCTGCAATGAGACAACCACCGGGTGTAAGAACGTTCCCACTTAGTGCATTCAGAGTAGCGATGGCTCTTTCCGTTTGGAAGGAGTTGATGAAGTTAGAGGTTCTCCAACCGGGATGAGCAAGGGCATTGTGTTTCGCCGCGGCATACTCACGAGCGATACGACGGATGGTGTCCGCAGGGACACCGGTCTTGGCCTCAGCCCACTCTGGGGTAAATTCACTCATGGCATCGATAATGCCGTCACACCCCACAACATATTGCTTCACAAAATCACAATCGGCCAACTCCTCCGAAACGATCACCTGGATCATGGCTAACAAAAACGCCGAGTCGGTACCCGGACGGATGGGAATCCATTCGTCTGCCTTGCCAGCCGTCTTCGTAAACCTGGGGTCGAGCACAACCAATTTTGCACTGCGGGCCACCGCTTCCACCAAAGCTGCGGTCTCGGAAGTGGAAATAGCCTCCAATAAGTTGCGCCCGATCAGAAGGATGAACTCGACATTATCATAGTCCCGCGCTGGTTCCTCCACTCCATAGGTCAGACTGAAGGCTGTCACCATGGCGTTGAAGCACAGGCTGCGTTGGGTTCCATAGTTGGGTGAACCATAGGCATTGAGCAAATTCTCAAACTGGACCTGGGACAAATTGTGCGTACTGGAGAAGATCATGGCTTCCGGGCCATATTGATTCTTGAGCTGCAACATGGATTCAGCCGCCAGATCAAGAGCTTCGTCCCAAGAAGCCTCTCTGAATTGGCCGCCGCCGCGCGGTCCTACTCGAATGAGTGGCTTGAGGACACGATCTGGGTCATAGGTGGTCATTAAACCGGATTGGCCGCGTGCACAAAGCCGGCCCTTGGAATGAGGATGATCCGGATTGCCCTCTAACTTGACAACTCGACCCTCCTTCACTTTCGCCAACACGCCACAGCGCCAGACACACATTTCACACATAGTGGGGATGTAGCCATCCCCATCTGCGTCAAGTATGCCTGAACGCATGGCTGCCTTAGCCACACGTGGCGGTACGAACTGGCTTACGGCCAATGCACCTGCAGAAGCGCTGGCGACTTTGAAAAACTCGCGTCGGGTTAGGTTAGGACCTTGAAACGCCATAGGTTCTCCTCTTAGCTTTCTGAACCTGTCGTCTCAGGCTTTTCGCTCATTCGATCCTTGCGAGAGAGCCCCGCTCGATCGATCAAATAGAAGAGCAACAAGCTGATGAGACCGAATAGAATGATGAACAACCAGGTATTGATATTCCACAATGCCTCGAAGGTGGTATTCCCTACCTTGGCTAATTGGGAGATCTTGGGAAAAACCGTGGGATAGGTCAGACCGAAAAGTACTGCCCCTGTCAGGAAACCGAGTAAACCCGGAATGATGTAATCTAATTTTCCTTCGCCGGACCCGGCGACACAGGTGCCCGGTCAATAACCGGTGAGAGCCATTCCAGCACCGAATATCAAGCCGCCCAGGATATTCCCCACCACGTAGGTTGCTGGGATATTAGGAAAGGTAATCAGCCCCAAATCCCGGAGCCCATAGAGCCCAATCATGGCAACCACAAGACCGCTCATCATGAATTTAAGAACCGCCAGGTCGGTGAACCGAAAAACGTTTACGATCTTATGGTACTTGGTCAACCCAGCTTTATTGAGCAGGAAGCCAAAGAACAAACCGAGGAAGAGTGCAAGGATGTAATTGATCATATTAGTACCTCGCTCGATAGATGATCAGGGCGACGAGGATGCCCGAGGCGAACATTCCACCCATGAAGAGAAAAGCCGCGGGCGCTAGAAGCATCCCACCGGCGATGGCGAGTCCACTGGTGCACCCACCTGCAATCCCGGCGCCATACTCAAGGATGATGGCCCCAACGAAGGCCAGAACCCAGCGCTTCCATCGCTGAGTACCGAAGATTTCGCCCCATTGTTTTTCAGGGAGAAAGCGCCACTTGAGGGTTTTGGAACTTAAAGCGCCCAGCAATCCACCGAAAAAGACGCCGATGAGTAAAACCACCTGCCAGGTGATCTCTGGTGGCATGACGAAATTAAAATAAAGGTTGTCAAATAGATCAGGAGCTACGGCTTGGCCAAGTATTCCTGCCAGGTTTTCAAACCCACCTGATGCTCCCAACAAGGTATTGCTTAGGGCTACCGCCAGGACGCCTACAATTCCCAAAAGCGCACCTGCGAAATAGGGAGACCAAAGCTCCTTGGAGAATTGATTTTTAAGCCATTCCATTCATCGCCTCCTCTTGGATCAATTACCAGCCATGGCCAGCAAAAGAGAACGTGTGTCCCGGTCCAATCCGCGTACCTGACGCACGAGATCCGGATCCAATCGTGAAAGTCGGTAGAGCAGATCTGAAGCTTGCTCTGGATTTTCTAAAAGCTTCGCGAGCGCTTTACGCCCCAGAGGATTTAACGCCTCAATCTGGGGAAGGAGCGCAGAGACTTCCGGAGAAATGCCTTCAATTGCCAAAATGGGCGTAGGAGTCGCTTCATCTTCCATCTCAACCGCGGGTTCTGCCGCCGCACGGATTCGACGTTCGTTCCAGAAGACAAAGCTTCCACCCCCAATAGCAACTCCTGCGATTAGGATGCCCAGGATGACATTCCCCCAATGGATGGAACGTTTGCCGAGGACCGTCTCTTCATAGCGTCGGTTGAAATCCACCAAGTCCTCGGTCACAATCTCTTGTGAGGCGATCTCAACGACTGTTTCAGCTTGCGATCCTTCATCCGAACTGGATGGCTCTTGAGGGGTAACTCCACCAGAACCTCCTCCTGAACCAACTTCAACCCCCAGGACAACCGCGTAGACTTCAGCCTTTTCCTGGGTATCGCTCGGATGGCAGGCAGCACAACTGAGTTGGATATCAGACAGCGGTGCAACCATCCCCGCGTGCGCCGCTTCAGGCTCCATGGCCTGGACATTTCCTGCATGGCAAAATTCGCAGAAATCACCGAATGCATGCGACACATGCCACTCGCCTTTGTCGTTCACAGGCATCTGACCCTGCACTTCATGGCAGTTTTTACAGGACGAGGCCTGTGACCCGCATTGCGCCTCGACAGCGGGAACCGAGATCATGAAGGCGACGGCTATCGTTAGAAGACCCATTGCCAAGGGTATCCAAACTTTCATTCGTGGTTTCATAGGCTCCTCCCAGTCCAAATTGGGCTTAAGAACGAGGTTCAATCACAGAGGCCCGTCTCGTGTAAATACCGCGCAAGACATCCCTCAGTAGATCGAGTGCTTGGATCAATTTGCTGTCAGCCAAAGTGTAGATCACAGATGCGCCAGAACGTTCTGTATTGACCATGTCCCGTTCGCGTAAAACCTTCAAATGCCGAGAAGTCGTGGGCTGAGGCAGCCCCAGCTCCTCCGATAGATCCGTCACATTACGCGGACCTTCTGCAAGGGTATAAAGGATCATGATCCTCTTCGGATCGGCCAATGCGCTGCAGATCCCACTATGAAGCTCGAAGATTTCCTGTTCTAACTTTTCATCCATTCGCTTTTCCTTTTATTCGGATGTTCGTATATATGACCCAAGCCATTTTATCCAAAGCTGCAACTTTTTCTACTAACAAGGATCACCCACCGCCTGGCAGAATGTCATATTAAATAAACAGCCGTTGAACTATGGAGAGAGGAACCAGCCCAAGTTATGGAAGCTGATCTGCAAAAATCGATAAGTGGTATTTCTCAGCCGAGAATTCATGGCTATGCGCAGCTTGGCGGCGCTCTTATGGATGTCGCTACGACTCAGCTTTCCATCGTAGGTCCACCCCAGACAGGAATGTAAAGCAGTCCCATAGCGTTTTAAGCTGGATGAACCCCTGTCGAAGATCAAGGACGCGATGTGCCAAACTCATTGAACCGGATCCCCCCACCTTGTATACGATCCATAATTTGGGGAGAAGAACCCAATAAACCCCTTGGTAACCACATCCTTAGGTTATGGTATCCTTTCAATCCAGCCCCTCAAATTCAAATCCTTGTGCATACTCAACCCCTTTTATAAACCCGCGCGCACGCTCAGTGAGTGGATAGGCTTCGGTAAGCGTTTGCCAAAAAGCTGAACTGTGATTGGGGTGTAGGCGGTGGGCTAATTCGTGAGCGATGATATAGTCGATGACCCATTGAGGCCACTCCTGGATCGCTTCACTGATCCGGATATGCCCATCGGTAGCTCCGCCTGTCGTACAGCTGCCCAGACGAGTTTTCATACGTGGCACCCAGCGAATGGCTTCCCATTGGACTCGATTGTTGAAATATTTGCGGTTGATGAATTGGGCTCGATCCTGTAAGTCAGCGTCGGTACGACCCTTGGCGCGCTTCCGCTGCCGGGAAAGCTGTCCTTGAATCGTATTCAGAATCCCAGGAATTTCGGCGTTGCGGAGGTGGAAGGGAATTCGTACTAGCAAACGACCGCCTGGCTCTTTGCCCCAATGCACATTCTTTTTCAGGCGTTTGTCCCTTTTAATAATAACGTCCAGGATGTTTCCGTCCTTAGTTTGTAGTGAATATCCTTTATTTACCATCATGATGAACCATTATAGCTGCCTTCGTAAAACATGGGGCTGTGGGTTTGCCCCCTTTACAGATGGTAGAAACGCGGCCGTTGACCCTCTTTGGCAATGAATTGGGTCAATTTTTCATCGAACTTCCCCGATACTCAACATCAGCACAAGAAACACCCCATTGCACGACCGTGGTTAAATTACTAAACTTTAGGTGGGAGGCACATCAAGTGTCCGATTTACCTGTCATTCGAGTGGATGATAACCACTTTCAGGTAGAGCGAGAGGATGGGAGCCAACCAGAAATCTACATCCTGCCCGCAGGTCCAGGATTTTTACTCGATACCTCCGATTACACTTTTCATATCCCTCCTGGCCTAACCAACAAACCTCCCAATCTCATCCAACTCGTCCGTGGCAGTGGTCATACCTATGAGCATCCTTGGCAGCAGGGTAAGGATGTCTATGTGATCACGGGTGACACGCTTCAGCCGCAACATGGCGCGCTGCCCTTTCGCATGTTCGTCAGTGGTGAGATGTTGACGCTTGCCATTGGGCGTTACGTGTCTGCTGAGGAATCATCTATCTTCGTGGACTTCCACACCTATTGGGTTGGATTGATCACGGTAATCTAATACATCCCTCTTAATCATCAAAGCAGTCTCTGGATTCCTGAACACCTTTCTCCCTTCGCTCCAGTGGGCTTCCTTTCCCTTGGATGAAAGTTATGATCCTTGTACCAACCCCAGACGTTTACCCTAAAATATCTGATAGGATAAGTAGAATAGAGGGCAAAAAGGTCCTTCTCTAGGAGGTGACACTATGATAAAACGCACTCTTGGAAAGAGCGGCATTGAGGTCAGCGCCCTTGGAATGGGATGTTGGGCCATTGGGGGTCCATGGACCTGGGCTCAGCCGGGTGAAAAACCCAGTCCCGCTGGGTGGGGCAAAATCGACGACCAGGAATCAATTCGTGCTATTCACGTGGGTTTAGAGAAAGGGATTAACTTTTTCGATACTGCCGCCAACTACGGCGCAGGCCATAGCGAAATCGTCCTGGGACAAGCCCTTCAAGGTCAACGGGAGGGTGTTGTCATCGCCACCAAGTTCGGCCATATCGTCAACGAAACTGAGAAGGTGGTATATGGTGATGATTCCCAAATCCTGGGTAACCTTCGCAAAGATGTTGAGAACAGCCTGCGACGCCTGCAAACCGACTACATCGATATCTACCAGTTGCATGCGGGTGATTATGATCCTGACCTAGCCCTCGAACTGCGTGAGGAACTGGAAAAACTCGTTACAGAGGGTAAGATCCGGTGGTATGGCTGGAGCACGGATTTGGTCGATCGAGCCCAGGTTTTTGCGGACGGTACTCACTGCACATCGATACAGTTCAGGCTCAATGCCATTTTTGATCATCAGGAGATGCGTGAACTTTGCGCAACCTTCAACCTGGCCGGGATCAACAAAGACCCTCTCAACAAAGGCATCCTCACGGGGAAATTTACGAAACAGAGCACCTTTCCGGAGGATGACATTCGGTCCCAGGCTAACTTCGAGGATGAGTACATCGTACGGCGGTTGAAGACCGTCGACGCATTGCGGGAGGTGTTCACCTCTGGTGGCCGTAGTATGGCCCAAGGCGCAATCGCCTACATCTGGGCCCTGGATGAGCGCATGATCCCCATTCCAGGCTTTAAATCCGTCGAACAGGTAATGGACAATGCCAGAGCGATGGAATTTGGTCCCCTTTCGGAGGAAGAATTGGAACAGGTGAAGGAAATCGTAGAAGAGCACGAACCTCCAGAATGAAATCGATTTAGCCAAGGACAAGAACTCCATCCATGCGCCCTATGGTTCCCCTTTGAATTGTCCATGTATTGGGGTTGACAAAATTTAAGGACCATCAAAACCATGAAACAAACTCATGAGGAAGGTTGAACATGACTTTGCGTTTGTTGAAACTCCCCGAGGATTTCGTCCCCATTGGCGAGATGCTTACGGAAACTTTCCAGTACCCGGAAAATGAGGCTTGGAGCGTGCAGATTGATGAAAAGGAACAGATCCTGGAGAGCGTTAAAAACTACAAACGCATCTGGCCGCTTGTCCGCCTGATCCAGCTCCTCTCTCCCTCGGCACGTGATATTTTCCGTGGCTATGTTTGGGAGGAGGACGATCAATTAATTGGGGTTACCACCGTTCAGCGCAGAGGCGGAACGAAGGTATGGATCGTTGGAACCGTGGGGGTATTACCTGCTTATAGACGGCGGGGAATCGCTCGGAAATTAGTCAAATCCAGCCTAGAACTAATCCGTGAGCGCGGCGGGGAAAAAACCTTCCTGGGTGTGATTGATGGCAATCTCCCGGCCTACCAACTTTATGAAAGTTTGGGATTCGAGCACTACAGCGGCAGTATCGAGTTTCAGCTTTTTCCAGATGGTCCAACCCAAGAGCCCAACTTACCCGAGGGATATTCGTTAACCTCACTAAAACGCTTTGATTGGCGACCGCGATATGAGTTGGAGAAACGCATCTCGCCTGAAAGTTTACTTAAGTATGAACCTGTTGAAATCGAACGTTTCCAGGCTCCCATCTTTATTCGCATCTTGTGGCCAATCATCATGTTTGCCCAGAATATACACGAGACAGGATATGCCATCCATACGTTGCCTGAGGGAAAAATCGTTGCCCGCTGTGGGTACAGTATTCCTACGCGTGGAAAAGGTTTAAATTCACTTCATGCCCGTCTCGATTCAAACTATCCAGAATTGGCTCCATTCATCGTACAGTTTCTACTCCATAAAGTAACAACCTTGAGCCCCGATCGACGAATCGAATTCTCTGTTCCGCATTGGATGGAAGAGCTTGTATCTGCGGCCGAGACATTTGGTTTCGATCGCCGACTAGAATATTGTTATATGGGTATAGAACTGTAATCACACTCACATCCAAGCATTCCCTTCTGGGTGTGTTCCATTTGAAGGGGCGCCATGGTCCTTCTTGAAGGGCTGAGAGGTTTGTTTTCCTCCTCCATTAGGAGCCAATACCCCCCAATTTGGAACACACCCCATTCTTCTGGACAGAAATAGGAAACAAGTTGAATGGACATTCATCTTGATCCGGTCTATCATGCATTAAAGAGCCTCTCACAAATTCGTTGTTGAACCCGTCGTTATCGAAGATTATTACAAGAAATGGTATTCAATTCGCAGTAGCCCCATGATCCGTCTCGGTCGCTGACGGAAAAACAACAGGCTGGCAAGATTCACAATCATAGGCCTCAACAGTTTGTTGAAACCGAGCAGGAGGTGAATGCCGTGTTGAATGGATTGAAGTCCTTATTCCGCAAAAAGCCGGATACCGGACCTGTGATGCAGCTTGAGCGGGAGGTGCAAAGCCTACGCGCCATGTTGCAAGAGCAAGATCAGGTGATCACTCAATTAAAGAAGGATCTCCATCAGCATCAATCTGAAGCGGAATTCCGGGCAAAGAAATTTATCCAAACCAAGTTCGAAGAGTTGATGGCAGAGGCAGCCGGTTTGATCACCCAGATCCATACTCAAACCCACCTGGTTGAAGAAAAGAATCGGCCTCTAAATGTCAGGGACGTCATCAAAGTCGCGAAGCAATTTGAGCGTGTTTTTCAGAACCGGGGTCTGCGGCTTGAAGGTTATGTGGGAGAGATCACATCCTATGACCCTGACCACCATAGAACTTTAAGGAAGGATGAACCTGTAGTGGAGGGCGAACCGGTTGTGGTACGTTTTGTGGGTGTTGCCTATCGAGGGAAGCTGCTTAGCAAAGCGGGTGTGGAGGGGGCCAGGTCTGATTACTAGCGCATCCCATTTAGCCTTCCCTGCTTCCACAAGAATGCACCTATGATGTATGATGAGTTATTGGATAAACCATCACAAATAGCTTCCAGGGAGGGCTCCACATTGTGAAGGATCGCTTCATACTCACCCCCTTTTTCCTAGATCAGCCTTTACTCTCCTTAACAGATTTATGTCAGTCTTCATGGATCATAAATGATCCACAGTTACCAGAAGGGGATACACAAACGCGCATGTCCATGCTTCATCGCTCCTTGGCTGATCTGGCTGAAGAAGCCGTCCGATCCAGCGAGCGACCCGTGAGCATTGTAGGTGACTGTTGTGCCACCATCGGTACCATGGCGGGATTGCAGCGCGCGGGCTTGGATCCAACCCTACTCTGGTTCGACGCCCATGGAGATTTCAACACTTGGGAGACGACCCCCAGTGGCTTTTTAGGGGGAATGCCCCTTGCCATGCTTGTGGGTCTCGGTGAACAACGGATGCCGCAAGCTGTCGGCTTGCGATCCGTGCCCGATGAGCAAGTCATTCTAACGGATGCCCGCGATCTCGATCCCGGCGAGAAAATCCTGGTGGGATCCTCGAAGGTCCACCACATCACGAATGTCTCAGACCTACTCGAGTTTCCATTTTCGGATCAACCCCTGTATGTCCATTTTGACGTGGATGTCCTCGATCCCGAGGAAGCATCCGCGATGAACTATCCTGCTCCTGGTGGACCCAGTGGAGAGGAATTGAAGGAGGTTTTTCAACATCTCTCGGCTTCACAGCCCATTGTTGCCCTTTCCATGTCCTCTTGGAATCCGGAGCTAGACACAGATGGGAGCACACAAAGGTTATGTATGGAACTCTTCCAGGTGTTATTCTTTTAGTTGAACCCACTTTTAGCACGGTTTGAGTAAACCCCATTATCGCTTTATCCATAGACCAGCTTTATCTTGCCCGGGGACGCCAAACCACATCCATTGGAGCATAAGCAATGTCCAATCATTTCCCGCCGGTCACCCTTTCTCACACTGCGGTACGATCGATCAATTCCTCAATTGTCGACCAAGAGTATAGGATCATGGTAGCCCTGCCCGAAGGAGGGCTTGACCCTGATAAACTTTACCCAGCCCTTTACGTTTTAGATCCGGATGCGGTATTCGCCTTGATCACGCAGGTCATCCGCTTAATGCAAGTGCTTGATGAGCTACCCGAGTTGATCGTGATTGGAATTGGTTATCCGACTCTGACATACAAAGAAACCCTAGGGTATAGATCCCGGGATTACACCCCAACGGAAGATCCCGCATGGCTTGAGAGATTCATTCAAGCAAGATCCCTCACGGAGGCCTATGGAACCGGGGGTGCACAGAATTTCCTCTCGTTCATCCAAGAAGAGTTGATGCCCTTCATTCAGTCGAACTATCCGGTGGATCCTGATAACAAGGCCATGGGTGGTAGTTCCTTAAGCGGACTTTTCGGCCTATATTCCCTCTTCAAGGAGCCAGAAATCTTCAACAAGTACATGATTGGCAGCCCCTCCTTATGGTGGGATGATGAAGTGCTTTTCAGTTTTGAACGAGCCTATGCCGATGAACATGACGATTTGCCTGCCAGAGTGTTCATGTCGATAGGTGGACTTGAGGATGAAAGTGTTATTCGCCTCATGCAACACATAGTTGAAATCCTTCAACAAAGGGACTATCCCAGCCTTGAACTAACATCTCACATCTTTGAAGGCGAGACACACTTGTCCGTCCCGGCGGCTGCCATAAGCAGGGGTCTGCGAGTCCTATACGATTCAATTTAAACTCAGATATTTGGCTGGCAGAATCCACACATCAGGAACGACAAGAAGGACGCGGGGTTTTATCCATTAAGAGCCCGAGTCAAGCGACAAGGAGAATGCCCGATGAAACTAACTGATCTCTGGAAATCCAGCATTAAACCCACAATCTCGTTTGAACTCTTCCCGGCGAGGACCGAAAAAGGGGCTGCGAAGCTTGAAACCACCATGGATGAACTGATGGGACTCAGCCCCGATTTTGCCTCCGTCACCTTTGGGGCCGGTGGATCTACACGCGAGGGTTCGTATCAACTCGTTCGTAAGTTAATAGAAGAAAGACATTTGGAAGTGGTGGCATACTTCGCAGGATACGGTTTGAACCCAGAGGAGATCGTCTCAGTCTTGGATGATTACCAAGGCTTAGGGGTAGAGAATGTGCTGGTTGTGCGCGGCGACCCTCCGCATGATGAAAGTTTTCAGCCCCATCCCGAGAGTTTTTCTTATGCCAATGAACTCATGGCCTTCATCCGTCCTAAATATGACCTCTGTTTGGGTGTAGCTGGATATCCCGAGGGACATATCGACGCAGTGAGTAAAGATCAGGATCTTGAGTACCTGAAGCTGAAAGTGGATCAGGGTGCAGAGTACATCGTCACGAACTATACCTATGACAACCGATATTTCTTCGAGTATGTGGAGCGGGTGCGGGCTGCTGGAATTGACCTCCCCATTCTGCCTGGTGTGATGCCCATTTACAGCGTCAAGATGATGGAAAATCTGGCTAAGCTCTGCGGTGCGACCATCACAGAAGAAATCCATAAAGGCATTGCCAAATTACCCGAAGGGGATAGCGCCGCCCTCCTGAAATTTGGGATTGATTTTGCCACAAACCAATGTTCGGAATTATTAAAAGCCGGCGTGCCCGGTTTACACATCTACACCATGGACCGCAGTCCCTCGGCGACAGGAATTGTCCAGGCTCTTGAGGAGTCAGGGATCTTATGATGTTCTATGGGAGATATCCGCCATGTTCCATCCACTGGTAACGCAACTCAAATTTGCACGTAGCGAATTCGAACGTTGTATGCAGGGAGTCTCCTCGGAAGAGGCGCTTCGACGTTTTTTACCAATGAATTGTTTAAGCTGGATCGTCGGTCATCTTGCCAGCCAGGAACATTATCTCTGGGTTCAAAGGGCCCAAGGAAAGGACATCGCGCCGGATCTACAGAATTTGGTTGGCTTTGGACAACCTGCAAGCACCCCAGAATGGGATGAAATGTGGACGCTCTGGCACAAGATTACGGATGAAGCCGACTTCTTTCTGAGCTCGCTATCCACTGAAATGCTGGGGAAGCATCTTTCCTGGCAAGGGCTCGAAGCGCGTGAAGATATTGGCACATCCCTGCTGCGAAATATTTTCCATTACTGGTTCCACATGGGTGAAGCACATGCCATCCGACAAATGCTGGGGCACAAAAACCTTCCTGGTTTTGTGGGTAACATGCAAACCGTGCGATACAGCGCATAGATATCGACGGGCAACATGAGAAAAGTGGATCCGCTTTGATTCTGTGCATAAGCGGATTCTGGCTCTCATTTAAATCAATTTGAAGTGATTTTGTAGCATGGGTTCAACACTTAAAGGAAAAATCGACTAGAATAACCCTATCAACAAGAGGAGGTTTTCATGGCCAAGTTCGAAATTTACAAGGATAAGAAGGGCGAATTCCGTTGGAGACTAAGAGCGGGCAACAACCAGGTGATTGCCACGGGTGAGGGCTACACATCAAAAGCCGCATGCAAAAAAGGCATTAAATCGGTGAAAAAAAACGCCCCCAAGGCTAAGGTGGACGACCAGAGCTAATCATCCATTCGCATTAGCCAAATCTCAATCCAAGGAACCAATTGATCCATCGTTGGGATTTATACCCTTTCGACTTGTATTCAATTGCAATTCGAAACACATAACTTAAGTTTGAAAATTAACTCCATAACCGGAACAGACACTGGCGTTATTTCTGCGACCCTCAAATTCGATTCAAAAAACAATGCGCGATCTTTCGAGCACAAGCTTCCCGTAATCTGTTTATCTGGGTCCACAGCCCAAACCAAACTTGCCTCATAATACATAGTGAAGCTAAAATCTTCTTCGTTTGTTGGAAATCTATACTGTAGCTTTTCAACAACCTCACCACTGCAGGATACATTCCGTAGATTCGAAGATGGTTTCTTACGATTGGAATGGATAATCTACTAATACAAATGTGATCTTGCATTGAGGCAAGGAGAATTCATAACTGTTTGAAGGATAATAATGATGACCTATAGACATGGCCTTATTCACCGATTCTTCAGTCGATCAAAAGAACCCCCTTCTCCAGGCGAGAGCGCGGCAAAGAGAGCTGCTGGAGATGGAGGAAAGGATGCAGCGCCCGATGGCGGTGGTGGAGGTGAACCTCCTGCCAGGTCAGCAAAATCGGCTGAAGGCGCTACCAAGGAAGTCGCTGGAAAGGCAGGCAAGGGTGCCGCGTCTGATGGCGGTGGTAAAGGTGAAACTGCTGCC
>Ga0180437_10006469_pt1 | contig 15589 bp, 10 predicted proteins | sample SS_ome_4_FD_132410 | JGI IMG/M metagenome (GOLD analysis project Ga0180437, IMG submission 132410) | Hypersaline lake sediment archaeal communities from the Salton Sea, California, USA - SS_3_D_1 metaG | ecosystem: Environmental > Aquatic > Non-marine Saline and Alkaline > Hypersaline >...
AAGCACGCGGCGCACAATGCGCTGTTGCAGACGCTGGCCAAGAGCACGGGGAATGTGCTCATCTTCAGCGCAGCACAACCGGGGCAACCGGGGACGGGACACATCAACTTGCAACCAGTAGGGTACTGGATTGAGGCTATCGAGAAGTGGCCGTACATCAAGTTCAGCCAGGAACGGACGGGCGCTGCACGCGCGGCGTTTGAGAGGATCGTGCCCAAAGGGCTGGAGTTCCTGCCGAGAAACTTGCTCGTGTTTGCCAAAGTGTAGAAAGGGTGAATCGTGAAGGTCTTCATCAGTCCACATCCTAGAGAATATGCAGAAGACGGCAAAGGTTCAGGTGGTATCTGGCGTGTCATCAACGCACAGGGAAGGTGGTTGCCTGAGTATGGCATAGAGATTGCGGATCACGAAGAGGACGCAGACGTAGTGATGGTACACGGTGGAACGCTGGTTAGGACGGACAAGCCAATCATCACCACGAACCATGGGCTGTACTGGACCGGCGACTTTGAGTGGACGGACGAGTACTGGCAGTTCAATGGGGCTGTGATTGAGGCGTTACGTCGTGCACACACCATCATTGTACCAAGTGAGTGGATAGCACGGCCGATCAGGCGGGACATGCGCAAGAACCCCGTGGTGATCCCACACGGTGTTGAGCTTGACGAGTTCGAGTTGCAGCGAGAGCACCAGGGATATGTGCTGTGGGCCAAGCCGAGAACAGACGTGGTGAGCACGCCGCAGCCGATGAACGAGCTTGCACACCGGATGCCAGAGATGCACTTCGTGAGCACCTACGGGAGGCCAGCAGCGAACGTGCAGATCACCGGGGCGATGCCGTATGACAAGTTCCAGCAAGTGATGAACGGCGCTGCGATTTGGCTGGCGACGACGAGAGAGACGGGGGACATCGGCTCAAGGGAGGCAATGGCACGGGGGATTCCAGTGGTAGGTTGGAGGTGGGGCGCGACGGCGGAATTAGTCAGGCACATGGAGACGGGGTTTCTGGCCGAACCGGGGGATTATGAGGCGCTGGCTTATGGCGTGCGGTACTGCCTGGAGCATCGGGAGCACATCGGCGAGCAGGCAAGAGAATGGATCCGCACGAACTACACCTGGAAGGCGCTGATGGCACGGTATGCAGATGCTATCCGCGTGACATATGAGGGGCAGCAGTATGACACGGACGTGACGGTGATGGTGCCAAGTTACAACTACGCCCAGTTCCTGCCTGATGCGCTGGACAGTATCGCAGGGCAGACGTTCGAGGGTAAAATGCAGGTAGTAGTGGTAGACGACTGCTCGACAGACAACACGCAGGAGGTGCTGTCACACTTTGAGGGGATAGAGGTTGTGCGGCACGAGCACAACCAGGGGCTACCGGCAACGCTGAACACCGGACTGGCACATGCCAGAGGAAGATACGTCATTCCACTGGATGCAGACAACTTGTTCACTCCCACGACGCTGCAAGTGCTGTACGAGGCGTTAGAGGCCAAGCCGTGGTTGGACGTGGCGAGCGGTGGGCTTTACGTCTACTCGGCAGACGGCAAACACAGGCTGAACGACTGGCCGTTCGGGACGGTGGATATTGAGGCACAGTTCCACCATTACAACCAGCTCCCTTCGTCCAGCATGATGCGGCGTAGTAGTATAGAGCGGTTGGGCGGTTGGCGACGCCGGCAGCACAAGAACGAGGACGGCGAGTTCTGGTGCAGGGCGATGAGTGCGGGGTTGTACTTCGAGCAGGTGACGAAGGAACCCGTGCTGATCTACCGCTGGCACGGGGAGAACAAGTCCAAGCGGGAGGGCGGCGAGGACGATCCAAATGGACCGCTGGCGTGGAACTTCCACTACCCCTGGAAGGATGATACACGGGTCATGCCGTTCGCCTGTACGCAGCCACCGCCAAGAGGGAGTTGGGCGGTAAGGAGCTACGAGCAGCCGCACATCTCGGTGATTATCGCCTGTGGGCCGGGGCACGAGATGTTCCTGCAGGATGCACTGGACTCAGTGGTCGGGCAGACGTTCCCACTCTTGGAGTGCGTGGTGTGCAACGACACGGGCAAGCCGTTGGACGTGGTAGCGATGGGACACCCATGGGTGAGGGTAGTAGACACCAAAGGGAGGGTTGGGCCGGCAGTAGCCAGGAACACGGCCATCGCTGCCGCCAAAGCGCCACTGATTGCACCGTTGGACGCCGATGATATGTTTTATCCAGACTGGATAGAGAAGGCATACAGGGCGTACCTTGAAAATCCAGAGTGTTTGGTATATGCTGATTGCGACACTGAGGTAAAGCTGGGGCAGCGGGAAAAGTACCGCTCTGGAGAGTTCAGCGTTGAGCGGATCATGGGAACCAAGCGCAGCGCCAACCACTACCCACAGGCGATTTACCAGAACTGCATCCTGTTCCCCAAGCAGTGGTGGAGGGCGGTAGGCGGATACCCGGTAGATCAGCCATACGAGATGTATGAGGACTGGCTGTTTGGGGTGAAGCTGCACCTCGTGGGGATCGGCGCGGCGTATTGTGAAGGTGTCAAGTGGGGCGTGTATCGGAAGTGGACGGCGGGGGACGTGGGGAGCAAGAATGCGATTGACAACGCCGATCACGGAAGCCCAGAGTTCAGGAGAAAGTTTGACGAGATCTGCGATTGGATCGATAGAAAGGAAGTAGAGATGGCTTGCGCGGGATGCAAAAACAAGGCAAAGACAACGGTAGTGGTACAGGGGAGGACGGTGCCTGTGCCTACCGGGCCGGATAGGGTGTTCATGTACGTTGGACCAAGAGGCGGCCAGTTCACGGTAAACTCGGCTACGGATCCCCGGAAGTTCTACCGGGTGATGCAGGGAGAGCCGTTCGTGGTCCCGGCAGCAGACGCGGAGTTGAGGTTTGCGAGGTTGAAGGACTTTACAGAGGTGCTTCCTGAGCCGCAAGAGAGAACGCCCATACCGAGAGACCCGATACAGCCGCCGGAGATCTCCATTCCGCAACCACAACCGGCACCAGTGGTGGCAGAGCAGCCGAAGGTGGAGCAGGTGCCTGAGAGAGTGGACGATCTGGACAGGCTGGGGTTGCACTTTTTGATTACAGATGCGTTACGGGCTGGTAACTTTAGGACCGTGGCGGACATCGCATTTGATATACGAGCTGGAGATGGTGCGGCATTGAAACAGGTGCGGGGGATTGCCGCCAAGAGGTACGAGAAGATCGTAGAAGCCGTACAGGCGCTGGAGGCTGGTTCGTGAGAAAGGCACTTGTCGTTGTCCTCTGTGTGTGTGTCCTGCTGATCACCGGTAGCCTGGTGCAGATGCGTGCGCAGTCTGTCACCCTCGTCAACGGCAACTTTGACGGTGCGTTTACCATCCGTGGCGCGGGGGAAGTAGTGGTAGCTGAGGGGTGGGATCCCTTCTACATCGAGGGAGATGACCGAGAGTGTCCTTCTCCCTGCCACCGACCTGAGTACAAACCGGAGACTGTGATAGCGATAAGTGGCAAGTCGCAGCGGTGGTTCGTCACGTTCTCAAGACAGTTCGCCGGGGTGCTTCAATCAGGAGTGAACGTGCAGGCCGGGAAGTGGTACGAGTTCTCGTGCGACGTGTACAACATCAGCGAGAAGGACGGGCGGCTGGAAGTGTTCGCTGGCATCAACCCGTGGAATGCTGGGCCGCTACACCGGACGATGATCTGGGGCAAGGGTGAGGTGTATCCGTATCGGATGTGGAAGCGGGTGACGGTACAGGCTGAGGCGTGGAGTGACAAGATCACCGTGGCGATAGGCGCGAACAACGACTGGGCTACGCAGAACAACGCCGCGTATGTAGACAATTGTATGATCGAGGAAGTAGAGGGCGGGAGCGTAGTGACTCCTACACCCTACCCCACATACACGCTGTATCCTACGTGCACGCCGTATCCAACCTGGACACCTGCACCGACTGTAACGCCTTGCCCAACTGGTGAGCCTGGAGTTGGATGCGACTACGAGAGGATCAAGGCAGACGTGGCAACAGTGGTGGCAGACAGGGAGCCGGTGCGATGGCCGTAGATTCGCTAAGGATGGTTAGGGGACCTGAATGAAAGCACCCTTTCCGTGGTTTGGTGGCAAGAGCCGCGTCGCTCATCTGGTCTGGGATCGATTCGGCAATGTCCCGAATTACGTCGAGCCCTTTGCCGGTTCGCTGGCCGTGTTGCTACAGAGGCCGCACGAACCGAAAACGGAGACGGTGAACGACATAGATTGCTACCTGTCCAATTTCTGGCGGGCGCTGGCGGTGGACCCGGAGGGCGTGGCGCATTGGGCGGATTGGCCGGTGAACGAGGCCGACTTGCACGCGCGTCATTGGTGGCTGGTACGCCAGGCGGGTTTTCGGGAGCGGATGCACGAGGACCCGGACTATTACGATGTCCAGGTCGCGGGGTGGTGGGTATGGGGGCTGTGCCAGTGGATCGGGGGCGGATGGTGTGAGTATCCAGAGTGGCAACAGCTCCCGCATTTGGGGAATGCGGGGAGGGGCGTGCACCGCCCATCCCAAAAGCTCCCGCATTTGGGGGATGCGGGGATGGGTGCTCGATCCGTGCCGCTTCAGCGGCCCGGATTGAGCAGGCCAGGCCGGGGGCACCTCGGCGGATTGGCTCACGCGGGGTATGGGGATTTGCAGGCGTATCTGTACGCGCTGGCGGAACGGCTGCGAAAGGTTCGGGTGTGCTGCGGGGATTGGTCGCGGGTATTGGGTCCCAGCCCGACGTACAAGCTGGGATTAACGGGCGTGTTTCTCGATCCGCCCTATTCGCACGAGGCCAGGGACGGCGACCTGTACGCCGTGGATTCGATGACTGTCGCCCAGGACGTGGCGCGCTGGGCTATAGAGAACGGGGACAATCCAGAACTGCGGATCGCGCTGTGCGGGTATGAGGGAGATTATGCGGGGCTGGATGGGTGGGCGTGCGTGGCGTGGAAAGCGCCCGGCGGGTACAGCTCGCGGAATAAGAACGGGAACGATAACCCGCACAAGGAACGGATCTGGTTCAGCCCGCATTGTATGGAATCGGTGCAAGTAGAGCAGTTGGCGCTGGTGTAGGTCCGCTAATGCGTCTTATGAAAACAGAACAGCTATAATGATAGAGATTCTTACACTCTCGGTTCTTTCCGGCCTAGTAACGTGGCGCTTGTCCTCCCTGCTCCACACGGAGGATGCCTTCGAGTGGTTACGGCACCGGATAGGAATCGGGAATGACGAGAAGGGATACCCTGCTATCTATCCCAACACCTTGCTGGGTAGACTCTGGCATTGTTTTTGGTGCTTGAGCCTGGTTGTGGCAGTACCTGTCACAGTGCTCGTCGTAGCAGTAGCAGGAGAGAGTTGGCTTTGGACACCGTTTGTCTGGTTAGCAACAAGCACGATAGGAATATGGACTGAGAAGCAGATTCTACACTCTCAGTCAAGGTAGTAGAGAATGGCACGAAGTGAAGCGGCACAACCATACTACAGCCTGGACCAGTACAGGAAGACGTTTAACATTCCGCCCTGGGCGTTCAACGGCGTAGAGGACCCGGACGAGAGGCGCAGGGGCTGCGACCACTACTGGACGCAGTGGGAGAGGGATGAGCTGGCGCAGGCGCTGAGTGACGCTGAAGAGCTGCTGGCCGAGAGGCTTGGCTTCTACATCGGCACGAGGTATCTCATCGATTACGACCGGGTATGGTCGAACCCCTTGCAGCTCAGGTATGGGCATGTGCTTGGGGCCGGCATACGTGCCAGGACGGAGGTGACGCCCTCAGCGTCGGACTTCACTACCGATCCGGCAACCATCACCGTGCCTAGCGCCTCCTTCACCGGGGGTACAAGCGAGGTCATTGTCATAGAGGACGACACGGGTCTGGAGATCGAGTACGACGAGATCACCACCGTGGGCGCAAACTATGTGATCAGTATCAGTCAATACAAGTTGATAGAGTGGGACGACTTGGAGGATCAGTTCGACACTATCGACTACAATGCGGCGTTCCCTGCCGCGACGTGGTTGAAGCTGGCAGACCTGACCGTATACCGCCAGTACAGGGATGACGATACCACGCAAGCGACGATCTCCTTCGGGCCGAGCTGCAACTGCTGGTGCGCGGGCGAAGCGTGCGCTGGAGACGATTACACGGCATGCGTGTATGTCCTGAACAGGGACATCGGCCTGGTGCGCGTCAACCGTGCGACCGTTTCGAGTGGCACGTGGAGCTGCGACAATAGCTCAGTGTGCGGCTGCTACGATGGGGACAAGGTGACGGTGTATTACGAGGCAGGGACGACAGACATACCGGGCTGGAAGCAGGCTATCTACCGGCTTGCGCACGCACGGATGGGCGAGCAGCCCTGTGGGTGCGCATTGCAGGAGCGGCAGTGGCGACTAGACCGGGTAGTGCCGAGTGTGCTCACGGCTGAGAGAATCAATTGTCCCTGGGGACTGGAACAAGGTTCCTGGGCGGCCTGGAGTTGGGTCTCCGACCAAGCGCACGGCAAGGCTTTCATGTTGTAACTCGGTGAGCTAACGACTCACGAGGGAGGTGCAGCTATGGCTGTGAAGAGTAAAGCAGTTGTCACCAACGATCTCACCAGGACGTTCGTCCAGGACAACGGGATCGGCACGGTGTTCAACTTGTACGACTGCCAGGCGCTGACAGACTGGACGCGCGGACGGGCAGATACCGTCCGTGTGAAGGTGAAGAGCGCAACGGACTACAACAAGATGACGGTCAAGGCTACTGCTTTGGGGCAGTGGGAAGACCCAACGTTCACGGTGACGGCGTACACGCCGACGGATTTGGACTGGTTGCTGGACCTGGACTGCCCAACAGACTTCTGGTTGGTGATGGGAAGGTGCAACAGCCCAAGCGACCTGACGGCATACAGCAAGATCCGCCACATGTACCGTGCAACGCTCACGGAGCAGGGCGAGACGGACACCGACTTCATTGGCGAGACGGAGACTGCAGGCATCGTCACCAACACAAGCTGGAGTGCAGAAGATGTTGTGACCATCGTCCAGGTGGACACGGAAGAGAAGCGCTCAGGCGTGACCGAAGCGCAGGCGTTCAACGACATCGCCTTCCTTGCTGAAGGTAGATGCGAGGGCGACTGCGGCAGGGAGATCGGGGACGGCGAGTGGGGCTTGGCGGTTGCAGACTCCAACTATGGCTCCGCGACGGCCAACGTGTGGTACACGGACGACTACGGCGCAAGCTGGACGCTGTGCGCAACCGACCCATTCGCGAGCAGCGCAGCGGACATCAGCGCGTGCGTCATCCTGCCGGGTGAGACTGCGCCACGGTTCGTGGTGTTCAGAGGGACCGTGTTCAGCGACTACGGCGCGCGGGCTAGCATCAGCGATGACTGGGGCGCAACGTGGAGTGAGGTCACGGTCGGCGGCGTGGCGAATGGAAGCTATGTCAACGGCGCATTCAAGTACGGCGTCGGGCTGATCTGGATCGTCGGCAACGGCGGGTACATCTGGTACAGCGAGGACAGAGGCGACAACTGGACGGAGATCGGCCCTGCCACGACCGGCGTGATAGTTGAGCTGTGGGACATCCACTCGCCGCCGAACAACAGCAACCTGCTGTACGCGGTAGGAAATGACAACACGATCATCAAGAGCGAGGATGGCGGCACGAGCTGGACGAGCGTGACCGGGCCGGCAGACGGGACAGAAGATTTGTATGCCGTGGACGTGGACAGCGAGTACAAGTTCTTCGTCGGCGGCCAGATCGACGCCAGCAGCGAGTGTCTATGGGTGACGGAAGACGGCGGCACGAGCTGGACGGCAATCGCCTTCACCGGGAGCACGACTGCGAGTACTGTCGTGCGGCGGTTCCGGCAGTGCCCACGGGCGAGCCGGCAGCACAAGGTGTGGATTGCCGGGGTGAACAACGGGAGTACCAAGAGGTACGGCCCCGGAACCAGCATGCGGATGTTCAGGACGCTGGACGGGTGCGGTTCAAGTGAGCGCATGGACCTGGTGACAAACAACGGCTTGAACGGCTTAGCCGTCGTGGACATCAACCACGCCTGGGCGTGTGGGGAAGTCGTCAGCGGGTTCGGCGAGATTCAACGGTTCTGGCCCTCTTCGTAAGTGAGGGATGATGAGTACAAGTGGGGGCTGATGAGGCCCCCACTAGAAAGGCCGATAAAATGGCAAGTAGAGAAGTAGAGCTGAAAGACGGGCGAACGGTAAGGGTGTACCTGCCACCGTATACGAGGATCCACGAGAGCGTCAGGAAGAGGTTGCCTGAGCCGCAGCCGCCGGTAGTGACGGAACGCACAGCAGCGGGCAAAGAGATCAACATGGTGATCAAGGATGACCCGCAGTACCTCCAGAAGCATGTACAGTGGGACGAGGCGTATATCGAGCAGGTGGACATGATGAGTTCGTTGTTCATGTTCAAGGACGTGCAGGTGCCGGAGGAGTGGGACGTAGGGGTTGAGGTTGGGGCAGAGATGTCATACTTTGAGCCCGACTGGAAGCCGCGTGAGGGCGAGATGGGCAGAAAGCTGGACTACATCCAGTGGAATATCCTGGCGGACACGATGAACGCGCAGAGGGTGACGCAGGCTGTGGCAGAGATGAGCGGCATCGATTTGAACGAGGTGAGCGCGAACGAGGCCACCTTTCGAAGTGACGTGGAAGGGCAGGCCGCTTGAAGACTGGATGGCCGGTGTGGGGGGGAGGGCAGGGCTGAGCTTTAGCTTCAGGTGCTTGGTGTGCGACCTGGCGTTTGAGATGGGAATGAGCGAGCAGCAGTTTTATGAGAAGTTCGATATGAGCGAGAGAGCGCAGTTGGTAGCAACCTACCGTTCACAGATGGACAGGCAGACGGTGATGGCTATCGCCTCGCAACAGGGGCAATAGCAAAGGTAGTCTATGGCAGGGCAGAAGTTTCCAGAGGTCGGGCTGAGGGCAGTATTCGAGATCACGGGGTTCCAGAAGAACTACAACCAGTATACACGCCTGATGCGCGACATCGACAAGACAACACAGCAGACAACAACCCGCATCAACCAGACGACCAAGGGTATGGCAAACGATGTCGCCCGCTCGTTCTCTGAGTTCTCGCGTCGAAGCTCCATCGTCCAAGATGCGTTTGATAACCTGAGCCCTGCCGGCTCTATCGCCGAGATGCAGCGGATGGGTGAGGCATTCAGAGAGCTAGGCAACAAGGCAAAGGTGAACGTTGCCTTGTTCGACAAACTGGTGAACTCTGGGCTGAGCTTCAGCCAGGCCATGCAGGTTGCGGGGGGTGCGATCAAGCTCGACGTAGAGGCATTTGATCGGCTCATCCAGCGTGGAGTGGACGCTGGCGAAGCATTCCAGCGTCTCACGAGCGGTGCCGGGGATGCCGCGCAGACAGTTACTATCCTTGGACGCTCCTTCTCAACTACAGCTGTGGCCATCGGCGCTGTGACTGCTGCCTTTGGTGCCAGCATTGCTCTTGTCAAGCGCTCCATCTCCGAGTACACCGAATTGGCAGAGGCTACAAGAGTGCTGCGTGACCAGACCGGCATCCTGAGCAGGGAGGCCAGCCAGTATACCCAGGCGCTGACGGCGACCGGACTCAGCGCATCGATGGCCGGACGCTCGATGACACAGTTCCTGAACAAGGTGACGGACCTGAACCGGGCAGAGAAAGCGGGTGAGGATACCTCCAACGACTTTGCCACGGCGCTGGACTTCCTGGATGTCAAGATCACGGATACCGAGGGGAACCTCAAGCCGACCGAGCAGTTGCTGAATGAGGTCAATGAGGCGTTCCAGCGGCTTGGCCCCGGCGCGAGGACGGCAGAGGCCGCCGTCAGCCTGTTCGGCATCGGGGCGTACAGACTGCTTCCCCTGCTGACCGACCAGCGCGTGACGCTACAAGACCTGATTGGAACGACACAGCGGTATGGGTCGAGCTTGAATGCGCTGACACAGCAGGAGTATGCCGATTTCGTCTTGGCGCAGTTCGAGCTGCGGACGGCCCTCCAGGGTGTGTTCAACTACATCGGCAAGAATTACATCCCCATCCTGACGCAAGTCGAGCGTGTTGCCGCCAATATCATCAGCATCTACAGGCAACTTGCAGAGGGGACGAACAACACAGCCGGTGAACAGAAGACCCTCGTTGGTGCCCTAACCTCCCTTGCAGATTGGTTGGAAAAGGTCAACGACGATGTAAGTGGACTCATCAAGGCATACGAGATCCTGCTGCGAATCTCCAACCCCATAAAGGCCGCACAGGATGCCTACTGGCAAGCAGTAGGCAGATCAGCTCAATCTGCGGTAGAACTTGCCGATGCTGAGGAGAAAGCGGCACAGGCCGGGTTTGACTTGGCGCAGGCCACCGCAGATGCCAGCGTTACTCTGAAAGAGCAGATGGAAGCTCTAGATGAGCTAAAGAGCAAGCTCAACGAGAAGCTGGACGACATCGACCGGGATGCTGCAGAAAAGTGGGACGACATCCTCGTGAAGCGTGCGCGTGACGCCTTCGACCGTTCCTTGCAGAACGTGTACAAGATGGACGATTTGAGGCGCGGGCTCAACGAGAAGCTGGACGACATCGAGCGCGACTTTGCCAAGCGGTGGGATGATATCCTAGTCAAGCGGCAGCGGGAGGCGTTTGAGAGGAGCCTGCGCGAGGGTTGGCAGAACGTGGACCTGACACGCGGCAGAGACCGGCAGATTGCCGATGCCATCCGAGATGCTGCAGAGCAGGAACGCGAGATACGCCAGGAGGCGCGGAAGCGCATCGACGACGCCGAGAAGGACGCGCAGGAGAAGCGCGAGGAACTGGAGCGCGAGCACCTGCGTCGGCTGGCCGACATCCGGCAGGATTACCTCGATACGGTACTGGAAGCTGCACGGCAGAATGACGCAGTAGCCGTAGCACGGGCAGTGCGGGAGAGGGATAAAGCTACCCGAAAAGAGCAGGAAAAGTATGCGGAGGAGCAGCTTGACCTAGAAGAGAGCCTGGCCAAGAAGCGGCAGCAGATCGAGGAAGACAGGCGGCAGCGCGAGGAGGACCACAGGAAGGAACTGGCCCGCACCTTGCAGCGCATCCAAGAGAACTACCAGCGACAGGTTGAGGAGTTGGCTATCCAGCGCGAGCGCGAGCGCATCCTGCGCGAGATACAAGAGCAGCAGGAACTGGAGGACTTCAACAAGGCCAAGGCAGAGCAGCAGCAGGCTGCACAGGAGTGGTATGACAAGCAACTTGAGGAGTACGAGCGCCAGAAAGAGCGGGAGGCACAGTTACGCGCCATCGAGTTCGAGCGGGAAGAGATCGACTTTGTGAAGGCATGGCAGCGGCGCATCGAGGAAGCCAGGATGCAGTACGAGCAGGACCGTGACGCACTGGCCGAGCACCTGGGCATGACAGGTGACATGCTAGAGGCCGCCTACATAGAGTGGGCGCAAGAGGCAGCCGCAGCGGTGACAGAGGTAGTCACGGCAATCACGGATGCCTGGGTCAACGAGATAGGGCGCTACCAACAGTACCTCACGGAGTCGCAACGTATCTATTCTCGCAGTGCCGGACTGGGGACGATCCTACCAGGCAGCGCGGGGGCGCTCATGAAACCACCCGCGCGTGCACCGCAGCAGCCGTTCGGCTTTGGGCCGGGGATGGCAGAGGGTGGCGTGCTGCAAGTGTCGAAGCCGACGATGGTGACGATGGGCGAGGCCGGCCCGGAGACCGGCGTGTTCCTGCCGGGCCGCTCGTCTAACTTGAACGTACAGCACAACTTTGGACGGTTGGGCGTGGACTTCCAGGGCTTGCCCGGCGGGATGAACACGCAGCAGGTGCAGCAGATTGTCTACGCTGTGGTGACACAGCTTGCCAAGGGCGTCCAGGTCACGAGGTAGAATATGGCCATGCTTCAGTGTACTGAATTGCGCATCGGTGCGACGGCGGCAACGCTGATATTCTTGAGATACCGGGGGATACCCGACCCGGACGATTGGACGTTCCGGCCCTATAGCGTGGTGCGCACGGATGGGAACGGGCGGCCCAAGGGGTACGGGTACCCGAACGCGACCTGGACCTGGGAAGCGCTGGATCAAATGAGCATCGGGAAGCTGCTGGACTTCTTTGCCAATGATACAGATGCGAGTGTACAGGTGTACATCTCGACGTACACGGATACCGGCTGGTCACGCAGCACGAGCGATTACACAGCTTATATGTTGAGGCCGGTGGACGGAGAGGGTAAAGAGATGTACCCTGGGAGTTTAGGTAAGGCAAGCCAGAACGTGACGTTGCAGTTTACACACCTGGAGGCAGCGTGAGCATACCGGCGGGTGACTTGGCGCTTCTCCGAAGCACTCCACAGACCTCCAAGCTATACCTCGTCATTCAACAGGCTCAGTACACCGAGGATGAGGGTGTGACCTGGACCGGGTACGACTGGTCCTGCCGCATCAACGGCAACCCGGTAGACGACCCGACGGTGAGCTTGACCGTAGACGGCGGCGGCGCAGCGGTAAACCTCATCGATGGGATGACCGTACTTGTCGGCAGCTCTTACGGCGCGTGGGACAAGGGTGTGTTCCGCCTGCGTGGACACCAGTCGGTTGGGCCGGCGACGACGACCCTGGACATCGGTACATCATCTGAGGTACGCGGGAACGTCGTGGATGATGATTACGTAGTCGTGCTGGACGAGTTGCGGTTGTGGCAGCGGTTTGGGCGCATCGAGATGGCCGGGGACGATCCAGTGTGGTACAAGGACTACGACATCGCCTGGGAGGACTTGGGTGGGAACGACGCTGAGCGCAGGCTGGCCATGATGCCGCCCGTGCCGATCATGGGGCCACACGGGGTAAAGTTCGTGGAGATCGGCGGGAGTGCGTCGCAGTTCTACTTCGACTGGTCGGATTCCTACGCCACAGCGGTTGGGACGGCGATCACGACCTGGAACAGTTCGGGAGAGCAGGATCATGCTGGAACCAAGTGGACAAGTGTAGCAGAGACACCCGGCTGGCAGACGACGAACGCCATCAGCGGGCTGCGTGGATTCCGAGTAACGCTGCAACTGAGTGACGGGCACGGCAACGCCACGACGCTGCCCTACCGCAGCGGGTACCGCTACGTGTTTACCTTGAGGAGACCTGGCGAGACACAGGTAGGCGACCCGCCCAATGCCGAGCCGATCACGGAGTTCTCCGTAGCATCCGTAGCAGGGAGCGTGGAGCAGGGGTTCTGGCGCTCCACGCTCACCGTGTTTGGCAGCGTAGCGGCGAACTACAACATCATGCCAGAGGCATTGGTTATCTTGTTCACAGAGGATGTCTACGGTTCGACGGCGGGCAGCGTCGGGCCAATTAGCGACCGGGAGAACATCTTGATGATCGGGCGCGTGGTAGAGGACACGATCCGCAAGGACCCGGAGACGGGGGATGTGACCTTCGACGTAGCCAGTCCGGGCGCGGAAGCGGCGATGTACCACAACTACTCTATCGTCGTGCAGAACGATGACGCCGGGACGAGTTGGATTGACACGCCTGACTTGACTGTAGACAGGGCTGTACACTACTACCTGACGTGGCACACGACGCTGCACCAGATTACAGACGTGTACCAGACGGACGACACGAAGGAGATCTACGCGCAGGACTTCAGTTCGGGCACGATTCACGGCACGCTCAACCAGTTCCTCTACGACCGGCTGTTTGCCCGGATGCTGGGCGACAAGTACGGTAGGCTCTGGTGTGATGTAGACGCGCAGGAGCAGGTATTTGGCAGCGTCACAAGCTTGTGGACGATGCAGCAGAGCGACTGGCTAGACGAGGTGCAGGTGCGCCAGCGGATACAGGATCCGGTAAGCGCCGTGGACTGCGGCGGTTTGGCTTACGCTGCCGGGGAGGTGACGCCGTACTTGAGCCGTGCGCCTGGGCTGTTTATAAAGTACCGGGGCACACGGCAGGAGAGCACGTCGCTGGTGACAACCGCGCAGGCGGCACTGAACACCGTCACCGGGCGGCATTTGAACGCGCTCAACTACGAGTTCGAGGTGGACTTTGCGCTGGTTGGGAACTGGCGCTACCTGGACATCGCGCCACAGAGGGTGGTGAACGTCGGGACGCTGGTCACAGACCGCGAGACACTGACCGGAAACTACATCGTGCGTGCTGTGGCGAACAACTACGAGCCAGAGGCCGGGACGATCTTTACAACCATCCAGGTTGAACAGGAGATGGACGACGGGGTGGTCGGGGTCACGATCCCCATTCCAGAGGCGATGCCGGGGAAGGAGTATGCGCCCCGGTATTATGGTGGGTTTGGGACCATCGCGCCTATCGCCGGGGCGCTGGTACCGGGCGAGCCGCCGGCGGATCCAAGTGGACCGCAGTTCTACGTTTCTGGTGGCTACTGGACGGACGACATCACCGCCAACCCACCGGTATGGAATGCAGATGCCCACGGGTTGAGCTTTACCAAGACTACGCTGATGTTTAGCGCCACAACCAACCGCTTCTTCGGATACGGGTGGGGCATCTGGGAGTACAGCCCCCTGCCCTTTGACACTGGGGCGTGGGCAGAGCTGTACAGCGAGTTGGACTTGGCGACCCTGTTTGGACACGCGGCGGACTACTTTGAGTGCTATATCTTCAAGATGGAGTTCTCGATCCGGGCCGATCAAGAGGGTTGGGCCTGGGCCGGGGTTTGCCTGTACTACGACGATGGGACGGAGCACCGACTCCTGGGTTGTTTGCATACACGCAACGCTTGGGGCAGCATCACATACACGACGACGATTGACACGCTGGACGACGGCGTGGACTGGGAATGGGTTCATGCCTGCGAACTCCTTGAATGCGGATTGGCTGTAGACATGCATGCCAACATGGTCTATATCCTAGACGGGGCAGCACCTGATTCAGATGGACTAGGCACACCGACTTATGACGGTTGGTGGAGGTTATACCGCAGCCAGAACTACGGTGCGACGTTCGCCAAGGCGCAGGAGGAGACCTTCACCTGGGGTGTGGATGGGTACGAGCACGCCGGGTTCAGCAATGGGTTCTGCGACGTATGGGTACCGTGGGTAAGCGACTCGTATGCCGGGGGTGCGGTATTCTGGGCGGCAGCGATGCTGGACACCGGCAACAACCCGGTGGCGATAGAGTACGACACGCTGGTCTACCGCTCCATGAACTATGGGGTAAGCTATTCCAACATCGGGGACGATGGCGGGCTGGACAGCGGCCTGAACTTCATCGGCGGCCCGTGGAACTCGTACAACTACCTGTACGGGGGCATCAGCGCGATAAACGGCGCAGCCGCAGAGGTACCCAAGGTCTATGTCTGGACCTCTGGTTCCGGGTGGGCCGACTTTAACGACCACACGGGAAACCCCTACGGCAACTTCCGGGGCTGGATCGTGTACAGCCAAACGGGGTACACACTTACCGGCGGGTTGGTGTACCAGGAACCCTACCTAGTAGAGACAGCCGCCGAGACGGACAAGGTATGCACAGTGGATGACGTGTTCTGGCAAAGTTGGGTGATCGCATGAGCAGTGAATACGAGGCAAGGCAAGCGCTACAGGAGATGCTGGGCCG
>Ga0180437_10006472_pt1 | contig 15587 bp, 12 predicted proteins | sample SS_ome_4_FD_132410 | JGI IMG/M metagenome (GOLD analysis project Ga0180437, IMG submission 132410) | Hypersaline lake sediment archaeal communities from the Salton Sea, California, USA - SS_3_D_1 metaG | ecosystem: Environmental > Aquatic > Non-marine Saline and Alkaline > Hypersaline >...
GCTGGGCTGCGTGGAGAGAGGGCTCTACCTGCACGACTATGCACACCAGACGCCCATGCACCACGGCTACTCGTCGCAGCACACTGTCGAGGACATAGACGAGGCGTTGAATATCATCGGGGACGTCTTCAGAGAGATGCGCGCCTAGCGTCGCTGTGGCGACGGGACAAAACGCCGCGGCTGCCCGCGGCGTTTTGCTATGTGTCAAGGAGGGGGCTCGGTCAGGAGACCTTCGCCTAACCCTAGCGCGATATGGAAATCGCGGCTACTGGCGGGAGGGCTCGGTCGGGAGACCTTCGCCCAACCCTAGAGCTCACGTCTCTTCGGTGGTGAGTTGAAAGTCATCGGCGGTCATGCCGATGCTGATTCCTGCCTCCAACAGGTGTTGCCAGGTATCTTTTGCCAGCGGGATGCCTTCCCTGCGCCGTTGACACTCGGCGCGGTACTCGGGTTCTCCCGGCACCAGGATCTCGGCAAAGCCCTCCTGCACAGGCACTTTCTTCATCGCCTCACACAGCGCCTGGGTTTGCTGGCGGAGGAGCACAGGGTCGCAAAAGCGGGCAGGGTTCAGCACGATCAAGAGCGCGCCGTTGCCTTCTGCTGGCTGATCGAGCAGACTTGCCCCGGATCCGGCCAGCAGAGCACCCATGATCTCCACTGCCAGGCTGAGTCCGTAGCCCTTGTACGTGCCCAGGGGAAGCAGCGCCCCGCCGCTATAAAAGTCTTCGGGCCGGACCGACGGATGCCCTTCGGCGTCGAGGATCGTCCCCGGCGGCAGGTTGATTCCTTTGTCTCTGGCCAGCCGTATTTTGCCCTCCGCGACGACCGAGGTGGCAAAATCGAGGACAAACGGGATCGGCGAATCGGATGGGATGCCGATAGCTATCGGATTCGTGCCCAGGCTGCGGGCCTGGCCGCCATAGGGCGCAACCGAGGGGATGGAGTTACAGAAGGCAAGCCCCATGAAGCCGGCCTCGACGGCCATTTCGACGTATTCGCCCACCCGACCGATGTGGCGGGTATTGTGCAGGGTCACGGCGGTCACATCACATGAGCGTGCCTTGTCAATGGCAAGTTCCATGGCGAATTTGGCCACGACGTGCCCAAAAGCACGGTGACCATCGACGACCGCCGTGTTGGCGGTTTGCTGCACCACCTCAGGCAGGGCATCGGGCACGACCAGGCCCTGGCGAATATGTTCCAGGTACCGGGTGAGCCGGATGACACCGTGCGAATCCACACCCTTGATATTGGTCAGCACGAGTGCGTGGGCCACGCGTTGGGCAATGGCTGGCGGCGCACCCGCTTTCTCCAGGAATTTGCAGGATAGGTCATAGAGTCTCTGAACGGTGATGACTGGCAAGATGGCACCTCACTGAGAGACCCTAAGGGTTTTTAGGAGAACCGGTCACAACAGGGTTCTTGGGATGCCCAAAATCATGGTTTTCAAAGGTGTTTTCATGAAACCCTTAGGGTCTTTAGAGAATTCATAAGCGGCATGGTTGTGTGGTATTAGATTGTGCGGGAAACCTGGGCGCGGAGCTTCTCAATGCGTGCCTGGGCTTCAGCGCGGGCCTGGCGGAGCCGGGTCACAGACGGCGTCCCACTGCGCAGGGCGTCGAGAATGACGCCCTCGGCGGCGACGAACTCGTCTCCGATGTCCGCCAGTTCGGTGGCAATCTGGTGGGGAATCGTCGTCACGCCGTTCAGGTCTCCGTGAAGCAGGTCGTTCGGATAGACGGCCACGCCTCCCACGTGGACGGGGACGTGGACTTGCAGGACGTGACAGTACCCATGGGCGCAGATTGTGCCGCTGGTGAAGGTGGGAAAGCCGAGCGCGTGCACCTGTTCCAGGTCGCGACCTGCACCGCTGGTGATGAGCCCCACGGCGCCAAACGTCTGGTACGTGGTGCACATCACCTCACCAAATGTTGCGGCAACGGGAGGATCGTCCAGGTCCTGAAAGACGACCACAGGTGGCCCACAGAGTTCTCCAAAGCGCTCGGCCTGGACTTCGGTGCCTGCGTAGGCGTCGCCCTCGCGCGGCGGTGCCGAAGAACGAAAGGTCGCCGTCGCCGCGAAACCTACCATGGGGGGCATGTCGGGGAAACAGGCCTTGATCCTGGCGTCCATAAAACCGGTGTGGCGGGGACGGACGTCAAAGAGTTCGATCAGATTGCAGATGGTTGGGGTATCAAAGCTGCGCAGTTTTTTGAGGACCTCGGGGGAGATGTTCGGCATGTTGTTACTCCTTTGTAAGCTGGATTCTGTTGGCCTGATCAAATGAGGGGCATCCGTCAAGCCAGACGTAAAGCATAGCATGAAACCGGTTTCCGGTCAAGGAGTCAGGTGCAACGCATCTCGAAAACGCTGGAACTGGCTTGACAGTTGCATCAGAAACGGTGCTGATAGCGTCCGTGAAGCGATTCAGCAGATGCGTTGCACCTCTACTGGCTGACAGCCTTGACAACGTTGCTGGAAACGGTTACAATAGGACGGCGGACGTGTGAAGGGCGAGGTCTATAGGGTTCAGGGGCGTCATCGAATCTGTGGAGGAGAACAAGATGGCCACGATCCGAGATGTAGCCAGGCGAGCCGGGGTGTCGATCGCGACTGTTTCCAGGGTATTGAACGACAACCCACGGGTAAGACCTCCTCTTCGAGACCGGGTTGAGCAAGCGATCGAGGAATTGGACTACAAGCCGAGCGCGCTGGCACGGGGCATGCGCTCCCAGAGCTCGCGGGTGATCGGGCTGATCCTCCCGGACATAGAGAACCCATTTTTTACCTCGCTGGCCAGAGCCATCGAAGACGCGGCACACGCCTCCCGGTACAGCGTTCTGCTGTGCAACTCGGATGACGATCCTCAGAAAGAGCAGGTCTACGCCGAAGTCATGCTCGCCGAACGGGTAGCAGGCGTGATTCTGATCCCGGCTTCGGCGGAACTGTGCGATCCCCTGTTGAAGCGCAACATCCCCCTGGTGTGTGTGGATCGACCGCTGCCGGACTGTCGAGTGGACACCGTACGCCTGGACGACGAATTGGGCGGGCGCCTGGCGACAGAACACCTCATCGCGTCAGGCCACCGGCGCATCGGCCTGATCGCCGGCCTTCGACTGGCGATCGTGAACCAGGAGCGTCTTCAGGGTTACAAGAGGGCTCTGGAGGCGGCCGGTATCTCTTTTGACCCCGCCTTGGTCCGGCACGGCGACTTTCAGGAGAGCGGTGGATACCGGGCCACACGGGAGTTGCTTGAACTCGAGACCCGTCCGACGGCGCTCTTTGTCACGAGCCACCTCATGGCGGCAGGCGCGCTGAGGGCCATTCGGGAGAAGGGCCTCCAGGTCCCTCAGGATCTGTCGGTGGTGACATTTGGCGAGACGCCGTGGCTGTCGTTGTTTACCCCCTCGCTGACCACCGTACGCTCGCCGATCTATGAAATGGGTAAAGAGGCGGCCAACCTTCTGTTACGGCGCATCAAGGGTGAGGCCCCCCAGTCGCCGGTATTGGTGCAGTTGGCACCACAGTTGGTCGTGGGGGAGTCAACGGCTGCGATCTGACTGGAAGAGCGCCCTCCCTTTTGATGGGACCTCAGGCCGATGACTGACATCACCGGCCGGCGAAAAGTACGTTCAAATGCACTAAAACCGGGATCATGCGCACCATTCCTTAGTCGAGCTGGATAGGGTACCGGCCGTACTTGAGCCAGGCGTCTCGCATGGCCATGTAATTGTCAAAGGGTACATAGTCGGGTATGGAATTGGCTGAACCGAGGCAGTACCCTCCGCCAGGGGCACAGTCGCGAATGCGGATGCGTACTTCTTCATCGACCTCCTGGGGCGTGCCCCGGGTGAGCGTGTACGCCAGGTCGATGTTGCCCAGCAGACCCAGCCTGCCCTCCGCTTTTCTTTTTACCTCCACGATGTCCATGGCTGCCGGTTCTACAGGGTTCAATCCATCGAACCCGATGTCTATGATGTCTTCCAGGATAGCGTCCAGTTTGCCGTCGCTGTGATAGATGGCTATCAACCCTCGATCGTGGGTCAGTTCGACCATGCGGCGGAACCAGGGGAAGGCGTACTGGCGCAGGACCCGCGGAGAGACCATCAGACTGGTGATAAAGGCCACGTCGTCGGCGTGCCAGTAGGCGCCCACACATCGGTGCTCTAGCGCACGTTCGAGGGCTCGAACCTGGATGCTCCCCACCCGCTCAAACATGCGTTCAACCAGGGCTGGATTGTCAACCAGGCTCAGGCAGAAGGTCTCAAAGCCCATGAGCCACCATACCGGGTTAAAGACTTTGCCGATGGCGCAGATGACCTTCATGTTGGGCGGCAATATTCTATCTGCTTCAGCAAAGGCAGAATAATCAAAATCGTCGGCATCGGGCCATTCAAACGCCTCAAAATCCGCCTCGCTGGCGATGCGCCCCACACCTTCGGCCGCCCAGCGCCGCAAGACGGTCTGATTCTGCGCCCCTGTGTCACTCTCGCCGTCCAGGGCGTAATGTACGTCCTGCATCGCGCCGAGCAGCGCCGGCGTGTCGCGTAGACCGGCTGAGATGGGGACCGCATCGTAACCCATACGGCGGGCGAACTCGATCTCGTCAGGCAGTCCCCGCACGGGATGCCCGAGGAGGCGAGCCTTGTGCCCTTGGTAGACGGACAGGTCCAAAAAAGGGACGACATCAGGTTCACCCTGACACAAGACGGCGGTGCGAAATCTTTCAAAGTTTGGTTCCATGTCGATTTTGTCTCCGGTGGGGCGGCGGGTTGTGATCCGCCGCGAGCAAGGGGCAAAGGTGCGACGCCGCTCGAGTTTTTCACGAGTCCTCGATACGTCGCTTCGCTCACTTTGACACCTCAATACAGGCCTACTCGACCGGCGCCGCATTCACTCCCCTGAGCAGGTATCCCCGTTGGATTTTGGCGACGTAGGTATACAGCGGGTCGACAAACTGGGTGCAGCGCGCTTCGAGCACCTGGCCCAGCAACAGGAAGGCGTCGCGTTCGTCCATGTCGTAGCTGTCTGCCAGCCAGTAGATGAGTTGCTCGGTCGCGATGCGAAAGGCATCTTCGGCCGGACGCGCACAGCCGACGGCGGTCAAGTGTGTGTCGTCCACGATGCGCGGCCAGGTCATGCGCTCCGGCCCAGGCGCGAGGCCGACGGTCAACGTCACTTCCGACCGGCACTCGATGCCGCCGCCACAGCAGATTTCGCCGTCGCCCTGGATGGCGTGCACGTCGCCGATGTGCAGGAGCGCGCCCGGGACACTGACCGGCAGATAGACGGTCGCGCCAGGGCGAACCTCTTGGGCGTCCATGTTGCCACCGTGCTGGCCGGGCCAGGCGTTGCTGAACACCTCTATGGCCGGTGCAGTGCCCAACGTGCCGATCATGGGCTGAATGGGCAGCTTGAGATCGTCGGACCACTCGACAAAGCCATCGCGGATGCGCACGGTTCTGGTGACCACGCCCCATTCCACGTGGCGGATCCAGTCGGGGAACGGCGTCACGCCGGGGCCAAAACCGGTGTAACCTAACTCATCGGGTTGGACGGCATCCACCTGCACGGCCAGCACGTCGCCGGGCTGCGCACCGTCTATTTCGACCACCACCGTCGGGTTGGGGCCAAAGCCGATGCCCGGTCGCCAGCGATCGTCAATGCTGGTCAGCCAATCGCCAGAGCAGAGCTCTGTTTCGGCGAGGAACGTCTCACCGCACGACACGGAGAGCGTGGGCGCGTTGAAGCGACTGTGCGCGCAGGTGGTTACGTCGCGCGTCACCTTGCGCAGCGGCGCGGCGTCGCATTGGTCCCAGTCGAGTTTCGCCCACAGAGCCTGCCAACGGGCACGCACGGGGGCGTTTCGTAGGACCGGCAGGAAGCCGAGTTTGAGGAAAGTCTTGACTGCTGCCGGGCGAGACTCGTCGACCTGTAGGCGGATGAACTCAAAGCCGCGTGCCAGCAGGTGCTGGATGGCTGCCGCACAGACGGCTGCGCCGAGCGCACACCCGCGGTGGTCGGGATGGACGGCCAGCCAACCCAACTCGCCGACCCGCTTGCGCGCCCGAGGGGGCGTGCGGTCGTGGACAGAGGCGCAGCCCACCGGGACGCCGTCCCGGGTCACAAAAAAGATGCCGTCTGGCGAAAGCGGATCTGAGAGAATGTGTTGTTTCAGCCTGGCCAGGTCCCAATTGCCCAGGTCAGCAGATGCCAGGAGAGCGATATGGGCACCCTCGTCGCCGGGGCGGAACGGGCGTAGTGCATAGCCGCTGGCTATTGGGGTCGATGGCGCAGGTCTGTCCGCAGGCCAATACATGTACAGCGGTTCGACCACGGTTGCCTTCCTTTCCAAGAGTCGTCAATTTGGGAGTCGTCCGGGAAAAACTTTGCATTTTAGCCCACTGACACGTCAGCTCAAGCCAATGATTGAAATCACCGGCTGGGGAAAAAAGTGCGTTCAAACGCACTGAAGACCGGGGTTCGGCAACCCGTTTGAACGGGTTTCGCCATGTTCAGCCAGGCGTTTCAACGCTCGTCGCCAGGCTTGGCGAACTCGCTGCCGCTGAAAAGTGCAAAGTTATTCATGGACAGGTCCTTATGAAAATCATCTATCTCGACGTCAGGCGCACGCCACCACTCCAGCGACGGACGCTGCCGCCGACGTCTCCATCACAGTCCCGCTTTGTTCAGCTCATCGTGTAGGGCGCGCAAGCGGCGGTTCCGATCCCGCAGGTCAGCGATGAAAGCCTGCCAGGTTGCCTGTTCGCCCAGGCGTCGGTACAGGTCGCGCACCCGCACCAGGTATCCGGCTGCCTCGGCATAGTTGCCCCGCCCTCGGGCAGCGACGAGCCGCTCGACCCGCTCACGGTAGATACGAATGGCCTCCCGGGGTCGGCTCTCCTCGGCTGCCCGGGCAACGCGGATGGCCAATTGATCACTGCCCCATCCCCGCCTCGAGGCTTGTACCTGTTCCAGCGCCTCCAGCGCCCGGTCTACCTCCTCTTCCTCCAGATGAATCTCGGTCAACAGATTGTATTGTCCCTCGTCGGCCAAGCGGGCCAAGAGCGCTGCCTGCAACTCCTCCCACCGCCCCAGTTGTCGAGCCAGGGCCCTCAGTTCCTGGTAGCCCTGCAGGGCGGGACGTTGCCAGAACAGCCTCTCTGACAGGCCCAATGCTGCCGCCTGATCGCCGCGCTCCAGAGCTCGTTCTTTCAGCCACACCGTCAGGCGACCGTCCTGGCTGGTCAGCGCTCGCTCACGGATCAGTCGCTCGGCCAGGCCAGCCTGCCCGTGAGAGACAAAGAGGCTGGCCAGGCGGAGCAGGTCGTAGTCGCCGGCCCCCTGAGCCTCGGCCACCGCCTCGTCCACCTGGCTCAGCGCCAGGAGGCGGTCCACCAGGTCTTGCAGCCGCCCGGTCTCGCGGCAGATGCGTAGAAAGGCTTCGTCGTCCAGTCTCTCTTCCTCCAGATTTAGCAGGAAGCCGCCGTACGCTTGGCGATGGTACTTGACGCTCCATGAGTCGCCGGTGGGCAGCGCCTCGCGCACCCACCGGGCGACACGACGCTTCTCGTCCGGCGTGGCCTGCTCCAGGATGATAACTGGGGCCTGATAGCCCATGTCAATGCCGCCAAAGTCTACGTCCCAGCGATAGACGTCGAACAGCGCGCGCAGGAGACCCTCCCGCTGGATGGGATCACTCGTCGCTTTCAAACACTCCCCCAGGCCCTCGACGCATCCGTCGACGACCTGATGCAGTTCTCCCTCCTCGTCGTGCACCATGCCATAGTTCTCCAGAACCTCCTCCATCATGGTCTGGTAGATCGTCGCTGCGTCGCGCCAACTCCCCCGCCCGGTGTAGTCGTCGCCGATGTCCACCAGTTCCAGGAGTTGTCCGGCGATGCCGTAAGCTGGCCCCCAGTCGTCGTATCCGAGCCCCCGGAAGGCGCTTCTCGCCTGCCGCCGGATGACGTCTGCGTCCACGGGTGGCGGCGTCGTCTCACCGACAATGGGGAGTTCCAGCAGCGTCTCCAGGTCGGGGTAGCGGGCCACCATCCGGCGGATGAGGGCGATGAGCTCGGCCTTGCTGCGCTGCTCCAGGGCCGTCTCCAGTTCCTCCACCTCCAGGAAAGCGTCGGGGTCGTGCAGCCAGGTCAGGAGCAGGGCGGCGGCGTGCTTGCAGTGGCCGCCCGCCCCCACCGGACAGGAACACTTGCCGGCGACGATCCCTTCCGGTCCCAGGCTCACCTCCACGTGATAAGGTTGAGGGTGGGAGCCCAAACAGCGAGCCTTGAGGATATCCCCCTGGCGACGGGGGTTGAGAATGTGGCCTCCTCGGAAGTAGCCCTGGCCGCGCCCAAAGGAGCGTTCGCCGGTCCAGTGGTGGATGTCTGCCTCGATCAGTTCAGGTAAACCAGTCATTTGCTTCTCCAGACTGTGGAATCACTGAAGGCACAGAACAGGAGAAGCCCATCCTCTTGCGGCGGATGGGCTCTCGTGGTAAAACGAGTACCGAGGGCGCTGCATCCGCCCTGTACTTGACCTACAGGACAAGTGCCCCGGTCATTGCCTCGGGCTCCGGAAAAGCTCCGAGGCTTTCTCTTGAATTAGAGATGGCGGACATTATATCACCCTTGGCCGCTTCCCGCAAGGCAGTTGTGTGCGCTCAGGTAGGATTCAGATCTGCCTGCCTGGTCGTCGTGACGCGGGGAGAAACCGCTTACATTTCAGAGTGCTAGTTTTGACAAGTGTGGTGCGGCACAGTATAATGTAAACGGTTTCCCCAATGGTCTCGACTCTCGTGTGGCCTCTCCGCGTGTCTGAGAATTTGTCAAGATCCTGGGGTTTATGAAAACACCTTACATTCGGCTTCCATACGGCGTGAAAGCGCGATATGGAAATCGCGGCTACGGATTTTGGCCGCGCTCATTAGATTGGCCTTAGGAGAAATTCACTGGTGAACGTTACAAGCATCTTGCGCCCCGAGCGAAAAATGAGTGCCTGGGAAAAGAACCTGTTGGGAGTCAAGGTCGAACGAGCCTATCGGTTGCTGCCGGGCCTGTTGGCCGTCGCCTTACTGGCCTGGCTGAGTGTGTGGCTAAGCGAATATATCGGCGTCGATGTGATGGGATTCGAAAAGACGCCGATTTCGGCGGTGATGATGAGCATCGTGATCGGTTTGCTCATCGGCAACGCCATCCCTCTACCAGAGTGGCTGAAGCCAGGTTTCACATTCGCCGTGAAAAAAGTGCTTCGTTTGGGCATCATTCTGTTGGGCATTCGCTTGAGTATCTTTGACTTGTTCAAACTCGGCGCCTTGGGTGTGCCGATCGTGCTGCTGTGCGTCTGTAGTGCATTGTTTCTCACCACCCGGTTCAACCAATGGCTCAAGCTGCCTGAACGCCTGGGGATACTCATGGCTGTTGGCACGTCCATCTGTGGCGTATCGGCTATCGTGGCCACAGGCCCGGCGATTGATGCCACGGACGAGGAAGTGGCTTACGCCGTGGCCGTCATCACCATCTTTGGAATCTTGGCCACCCTCGTGTACCCCTACGCGGCCCACGCGATCTTTGCCGGCGATGCTGTGAAGGCCGGCCTGTTTCTGGGCACCTCGGTTCACGACACCTCGCAGGTGACTGGAGCCGCCCTGGTCTTTGCCGATCTGTTCTCCCTCCCCCGTGCTCTCGACGTCGCCACCGTGACCAAGCTGGTGCGCAACGTCTTTATGGCGGTTGTCATTCCATTCATGGCTTTCTACCACGCCCGGAAAACGACGAGCCGGGCCAGGTTCGCGGGCCGCAAGGCTGGCGCGGCCAAGATTTTTCCCTTGTTTATTGTCGGATTCCTGGCTTGCGCCGCGCTGCGCTCGATCGGTGACGCGGGCATCAACTCGGGTGGCCATGCCTTTGGACTGTGGGACGGCGCTACCTGGCAAAGCATCCACGGTCTTTTCAAGAGCTGGGCTGTTAACTTTTTAATCGTCGCTCTGGCTGGCGTCGGGTTGAGCACGAGGTTCAAACTGCTCAAGAGTATGGGCACCAAGCCCTTCGTCGTCGGCCTGGGCGCGGCACTCACCGTTGGAGTGGTAAGCTGGGGTGCGATCTGTGCACTGGGAACCCTGGTGACATTCTGAGTCCTCCTTCAACACAGTTTGCTGCCTATAACAAGATCCAGGCCGAAAAGTCAATGGCTATCTATCCCGACTATGGCCATGAGACGATTCCCGGGCATGCTGACAAGGTCTTTGAGTTTATGGCTGGACTGTGATTCATCCGTTGATTGTTGAGCAAGGAGGCCAGCGATGAGAAACTATTGGATGTGGAGGCGAGGCTGGGACGAGGCGTACGGCGGCATCATCTACTATCGCGATGTCAAAGGGCTGCCCGTCACAGAATATTGGCAGGACATAAAGTTCTGGTGGCCACAAAATGAGGCGATCATCGCCACACTGATGGCCTACCGGATGACCGGCGACGAAAAAGTACGCCCGGTGGCATCGGTTGGCGCACGACTGGGCTCACCGCTACTTTCCCGATCCAGAATATGGTGAATGGTTCGGTTACCTGCATCGCGATGGTCGTATCTCGACGCACCTGAAGGGCAACCTATGGAAGGGGCCGTTCCATTTGCCGCGCATGCAGTTGCAATGCTGGAAGATAGTGGAGGAGATAAAAGGCCCGGTCAATGCGCTGGCGTAAGAGTGACCGTTCGACGGCTGGTGAGAGTTGGGATAGAATCAGTAGCACACCCGAGGCACGAGCACTTTGAGCTAGCGGGACTCGAGATGCGCAGTCAACGTGTGCACGCCATCCAGCTCGGGCAGTGAAAAAACGTGGCCCTTCAAGGTGTTGAATTCATCTTCCGACAGATCGCGGAGCAGGTCTCTTACCTTGTCGTCGAGCATGTCATCCGACATGGGGTTGTCCAGGCTGCTGACAGCGTGTTCCACGTGGATGGTGCGCTCCTCGCCACTGTGGAGCGCGATCGTCACGTAGGCTTCATCCAAGCGCAATTCGTGGTCGGCATAAAGTGAAACCTTGTCTCGCAGGGATGTGACCTCTCCAGCCCGCACACGTTCGTCCGTATATTGCCTGGGACCGGCCCGGCCATCCAGCAAGCTGACGGCCACGCCGTGCTGCACACTGAATTTTCCTTCCAGACCTGTCTCCGGCGTGGGGTTCCCCGTGAGTTGCTCGACTCTAGGATGCACTCTGAGGCTGATATGCCCGACCTCGTGCGGCTGAACTCCCTGTTGACGGTGGCGGAGCATGCCATCCATCGCGGCGTGGGCCACGACCCCGCAGGCAAAGGGCTTGATGGCATTTTCCTCGATCAGCCAACGTTGTCCCAGGTGGTCCGTTATCCTTGACAGGTCGTACTCATCAGCCAGAACGCCGCAGAATCCAAGCCGTGACTCGAGGCCGGTGTTTCCACTGGTAAACCCGCGACAGGCAAGTTGAGTGGCCATGATGCCTTCCATGGCTGCTTTCCCCGGATGCAGCGGCTTGGTCATCGAGCCGAACGTCCCCCTCAGACCTGAGGCCATGGAACTGACCAGACCCAGCGCTTCTTCAAGTTGCGTTTGATCGACATCCAATAGTTTTCCCACAGCGGCCGCCGCTCCGAACGCGCCTGCCGTGGCCGTGATATGATAGCCACGGTTGTAGTGTGAGGGAAAGACCGCTTCTCCCACCCGGCATTCCACGTCGACGCCGAGGATGAACGCCTCAAGCGCTCTGGCACCTGGAAGGTGCGCCTGCTCCGCGACAGCCAGGACGGCCGACCAGACCGGACCTGTCGGGTGAATAATGGTCTGGTAATGGGTGTCGTCAAAATCCTCAACGTGGGAGGCAAGGCCGTTCACCAGGGCAGCCCACATGGCACCGGTCCTGGTAGCGCCAATCGCCGTCGCCCCACTGCCTCCTAAGGTTTGGACCCACTCCCTGGCAATTCGTACCGCAGGATGATTGCGGGCCTGCACAACCAAGCCAAACCAATTGTAGATGCTTCTCTTCGCCGCACGAACGGCTGCTGCGGGTATGGAAGCGAGACGAGCCTCGAGGACAAAGCGCGTCAATTCCGCCGTCGTTTTATCTTTCATCATCACCCTCTACGTCTGAATTTCCGCATATGAATCTGTCATATAGGATTGCCCGATAATACTTGCATCATGTGCGAGAATGTTGTGGGACAAGATACCATCTTGGTCCTACGTTGACTGTGGCGCAGATGGCTGCGTTATGCGGACAAGATGCCATCCTGTCCCTACCTTGACTGTGGCCGATGGCCGCGTTATGAGATGGACTGCTCAGATCGACGCGGCGGGCCGCCAGCAGGCCCCATCATCCGGCTGACAGGTATCTCTTTAGCAGGATCTCGGCCCGGACGGTATTGAAAGCGCCGCACTCGCAACACTTGCCCATGATTCTTGCCGCCTCTTTGGGGGTCAACCGCCGTAGTTTCACGTATTCGATCATTTTTCGGATGAGGTTGAAAGAGACCATGCCGTGGCCGCACAAGGTGTTGAATTCTAGAACCTCCCGTTCCGGCAAGCGGTCCGTCGAACCCCAGAAACCGAGAGAGTGCTCGACACTGTGCCGTTCTATGCCATTCTTGTGGCAGCAGTCCTGAACCCTGTCCAAGAGACCGCTGATGTTGATAGAGATCCCCAGATCCGCCTGGATCAGTTCGGCCACCACTTGCTGGAGGGTGTCGAGGTCGGTAAAGGTGACAGTCGCCCCTGCGCCATCCCGCTGGTGGGCTATCAATTCCTGGATGTCTATGTCGTCCTGGAGGATGTTGCCCTGCTTGCTATCGCCGATGTTGACGGGATGGTATTTCAGGCAGATGCGCATGAATTCCTGGAGCTTGGGAGCCGACCCGTCTCGGTTGATTCCCCTGGCTGTGGTGGCAAAGATGACGTAATCATTTTCTAGATCTTCTGGTGTCCCTTGTCGATGTAACGTGTTGGTCATGATTCACTCCTCCTTGAAGGGCGGCCGGCCTAGCCCCAGATTGGTCTTTCCATTGGGTGAAAGCCTGTAGCCGGCCTTTGTCACCCACTCTTTATGAGGAACAGACCCGTCAGGGAGACATCTGGATGCGACGCCTACGCTGAACACAGCGTCGGTCTCGTGTTGAGCTTTCTCCAAGGCGCGGAGAAAGTCAGGTATCTTTTCCAACCTGGTCTTCATCTCGATAATGGCCGAAAGCACTTTCTCGTCGAGGACCTCCTCTTTGATCTTGCCGGTCTTTGGATCTTCCATCAACTGGGTGACCGGGTTGTTCGGCTCGAAGGTAGGCTGCAGAGGAGCCATCGCCATGGCCACCTTTTCGATGTCCCGAAAACGGGCGCCGATTCCGGGTCGGCCGATTTCGACGACGAACCCTGCGTCCCCTGTGCGCAGCCTGCCCGTCACATCATTGGACTTGATCTCTTCCGTCCCCCGGCCGGAAACGCTGGTTCCTGGGTGAATGACGGACGGGTCGCTGAACGCCGCCCGGATGCTGCGGGGCCATTCCAACTCAGGGGGCGTGAGGGCGCCTGTCGGGCAGACGTCCACCTCGGCCAGATACCCCAAGCGAAAGAAGGATAGACCCTTTCGCAGGGTGCGCACGAACCAAGGGGGATACCTTTCGTCTCTCAGCACCCGATAGCAGGTAAAACACTCTACACACTCGTCCTGGTTGACGATGGATTTGCCATCCTCGTCCAGGCAGATGGCGCCCATGGGGCAGATGGCGTGACAGTTGCCACACCCAACACATTTCTTTTTGTCGATCTCCATTTCGATGTACCTCCAGCGAACTGTGAGTTTTAAGGTGGACAAAACCGGCCCACCGTTCTTCGGTCAGAGCCTGGCAGGAAATCACGCATAGGTGTGCCGGCGACCATCAAAGTCATCGCGTTCGTCCTCGGCAGACAAGGGAAACTTGACGGGCCGGCGATCTCGTCGCGAACGATAGATTGCGGTCAAGATCTCGACGGTCCTGCGCCCTTCTGTTCCGGTAACCATCGGTTCACGATTTTCTAAAATAGCTCGCAAAAAGTCCTGATCCTGGAGACAGTGATAATGCACGGTGGGATCGATCTCTTGGAAACTTTTGCGATCCTCGGCTTGCCATTGAGGCAGCAGTCCTTCTTCACCAGGCACTGTCCACAGGTCGTTGATGGGGGGTTCGAGGATTTCCGACATGCCGGCGATGAACATCGCCCCACCGTCAGTTTGCACGCCCACCGACGCGCCGTTCTTGCCATGCACGTGCACCTTGCCATAGATACCTGGCTTTTGGGAATTGCTGACGACAATTGACCCCAGGGCACCGTTCTTGAAGCGCAAGACGGCCACGGCCGTGTCTTCTACCTCGATGTAGGGATGATTGACATTGTCCCAATAGCCAAAGAGTTCGTCAATGGGTCCCATGAACCAGTGCAGCAGATCGAACTGGTGCGGTGCCTGGTTGACCAACAGGCTACCCCCTTCCCTATCCCACGTGCCGCGCCAAGGGTCGGACTGATAATAAGCCTCGTCTCGCCAGCCGAGCATGATGACTGTGCCCAAGACCGGCTCACCGACTTTGCCGGCCTCGATGGCTGCCTTAACACGCTGTACCGGCCTGTACAGCCGCCTCTGGCTGATCACGCCAAGTTTAACATCCGCTTTTGCGGTTGCTACCAGTATGGCATCACAGTCCCCCAGGCTGGCGGCCAACGGCTTCTCAACCAGCACGTGAACTCCAGCTTCCGCGGCCAGCGTCGCGTGGAGAGCATGCACAGGGTGTGGCGTACAGACGATCACTGCCTGCACGTTGGCGTCCGTCACCATATCCTGCACATTGGCATAGGCCTTCACGCCGTACCGCTCCGCAAAAGCCCGCGCGCGGTCGAGATTCCTACCGTATACGGCCACAAAGTCTGATTCGGGTAGCTGGCTGAGAGCCACAGCGTGTGTATGTGCGACCTTGCCACAACCAATCAGGGCCGTTCTGAGCTTGTCCATTGCGTGCTCCTTCATGTATTCCTGGCTGGCCCGCATGCGTTCGATCTCCAATTCTTGCAGGAGAATCGGTCGGGCCTGGTCAACAGCAGTTGGCCTGGTGATGCCGGCGACAGGTAGAGGACTTTTTCTCATATTCAATTCATTATCCAGGCGAAGGAGAAATCGAAACAGTGAGGGGTTCCGAATAAGGGGACAGCAAAAGCAGTAACCTTGTCCGACTCGTTTGCATCTCACGCTGCTTTCAAAGTCATCCTGGAATGTCTGGGCCATCAAATGCAGATGATCTCCCTGTTGAGCGTTGCTACAGGAAGTGACGGGGCCACATTCGTCTACAGCGGGCCTTTATATCACAGACATACAGGGATGTCAAGTTTTACAGCCAGGATGACCGTTCGACAGTTGGTGGAAATTAGACTGGCGTCAGAGATGCACTCGATTGGGAGAGCACACAGCGATGCGATCGGTGTAAGTCATCGTAAAGTCATACCCCTTCGAACCTTCACAAATTCATACCCCCGGTAGGCCAAAGTGGTGTATACTGATGCACAGGAGGTGCATCATGCAAAAGCGAACCACATTGGCTGA
>Ga0180437_10006473_pt1 | contig 15586 bp, 10 predicted proteins | sample SS_ome_4_FD_132410 | JGI IMG/M metagenome (GOLD analysis project Ga0180437, IMG submission 132410) | Hypersaline lake sediment archaeal communities from the Salton Sea, California, USA - SS_3_D_1 metaG | ecosystem: Environmental > Aquatic > Non-marine Saline and Alkaline > Hypersaline >...
AACTCGAGCTTCGGCCCCGACGACGACGCCATCGCGCCGGACAAAACGGCCTTGTTGCCGGGCGAGACGGCCGGATTTGCCAACTACACCAGCTACGCCTTGGGACTCAACGGCGTGATGGTCGACATCGCGGGTCTGCCGGATGGGGCCGCGCTGGACACGAACGACTTTGAGTTTCGCGTGGGCAACGACGACGATCCGGCCGGTTGGGTTGTCGCGCCAACGCCCAGCGCGATCACGATCCGCCCGACCGACGGCCTGGGCGGATCGGCCCGGGTGACGATCACCTGGAACGACTACGCGATGACCGGACAGTGGCTGCAAGTCACGGTCTTGGATACCCAGAACACGGATTTGCCGCTTCCCGATGTGTTTTACTTCGGCAACGCGGTGGGCGAGACGGGCGACGTCGCGACCGACGCGCGGGTCAACGCCGCAGACGTCCTCTTGACCCGCAACAATCCCCGCACGTTCCTCACACCGGCCCCGATCGATTTCCCGTGCGACTTCAACCGGGACGGCCGCGTCAACGCCACCGACCTGCTGATCGCCCGAAGCAACCAAACGCACCTGCTGGACGCCTTGAAGCTAATCGCGGTGCCGGCGCAGGGCGCCATATTGAAGCAGACCGTCGGCCAGGATTCTGCGAGCGCGGAGAACTTCCCAGCCCGGATCGACTGGCTGTTTGCGCTCGAAGGGATTCAGTCGCAAGACCGGCCGCTCAAGGAGAGCAACTCCTCCGAAGAGACGGTGGAAGGACTGCTGCAGAGCTGGCGAGGGTAATCCGATTCGAGCACCGGTTCTTATAACTCGATGAATCTTGCTCGATAAGCAAGCCACCGCGACAATCGTTAGCGGCGGGCGAAACTACCCACCTTAAAGCAACCGGCCGTTCGCAGTTTCGCAGAAGCGCAACGGCCGTATCTAATGGCGCAATGGCCATGGGTTGGGCGAAATGCTGCTCGTCAGAAAGCCCTTCGGCGGTGTAGACATGGCACAACCACTAGGTACCATGGACGGATAGCTGCACGGTGGCATGCTACGTAAAGGGAGAAGGGTCTTGCGCGATCGGACCGCCGACCCACGAGGACGGAGTCTACACCGAGCCGCATCCGTTTCACTCGGACCATTCCATGTCGGGCCAACTGGTAACCGAAGGCAGCGCTTCCGCAACGCGCGAAACCAAGAGCGCGGTGACCGTGGTGATCCCCTGCTACAACGAACGGGAGGGGATCGAGCCGTTGGACCGGATCTTGGACAGCGTCGAGCGGACACTTTCGGACGTCTACGCGGTCGATTTTCTGTTTGTGGACGATTGCAGCAACGACGGGACATGGGACATGCTGCGGCGGCTGTGCCGGTCGAGGTCGAACCGCCGTGTCGTGCGGCATGTCGAGAACCGTGGCGTCGCAGCGGCGATTTGTACCGGGATCGACGAGGCGCATAGCGACGTCGTCTGCTCGATAGACTCCGATTGCACGTATGATCCCCACGAGTTGCGACGCATGATTCCTCTGCTGAGCGAAGGCGTCGACCTGGTGACCGCGTCGCCCTATCATCCGGGCGGCGCCGTGGTGGGAGTTCCGGCCTGGCGGCTCTTTCTCTCCAAGACGTTGTCCTTCATGTATCGGCGACTTCTCCCGGACAAGCTGTATACCTACACCAGCTGTTTTCGCGTCTACCGCAAGAGCGCCGTCTCGAAGCTGGCCCTTCGCGAAACGGGATTCGTGGGCGTTGCCGAGTTGATCGCCGAAATGTCGCTTAGAGGATCGCGAATCGTCGAGTATCCCACCACCTTGAGCACGCGCACCGTCGGCACGTCGAAGATGAAGACCGTTCGCACGATTATGGGCCATCTCCGGCTGCTGCTGAGCATCTTGGGGGACGCGCACTCGTTGAAAAAGTCGAACGATCCGACTTCCCTCGTCGAAGATGATGCGGTTTAGGCTTTGGCCCGATTCCATCGGACTGCAACACGATTGACTCGAATCCCAGGGAGTGATGATGGCTTCTGAGAATCCTGCTTCCGAGTTGTTGATGACGCTTCCTTCCGACCAGGAAGCGTCGGGGCGAACGCTGGGTGCGGAAGAGATCGCCTACCTGTCGGAGGCGATCGACAGTGGAACGCTCACCAGCACCAAGGGCAGCTTTGTCAAGCGGTTAGAGAAGGAATTCGCCGCGCTCTACGGCGTGAAATGCGCCCATGCGTGCTCCAGCGGAACGGCCGCGCTGCATGCGGCCGTGGCGGCGATCGATCCGGAACCCGGTGACGAGATCATCACCACCGCGATCACCGACATGGGCGCCTTGACGCCGATTCTCTACCAGGGGGCCATCCCCGTCTTCGCCGACGTGGATCCCCACACCTACAACGTCACCGCCGAGTCGATCGAGGCCCGCTTGAGCGATCGCACCAAAGCCATCATGGTCACCCACCTGTTCGGCAATCCGTGCCACATGGGCCAGATCATGGAACTGGCGCGGTCCCGCGACCTGCCGGTTATCGAGGACTGTGCGCAGGCGTTCCTGGCCGCGTTCGACGGCCGGTACGTGGGCACGCACGGCACCATCGGATGCTTCAGCCTCCAGCAGGGCAAGCACGTCACCACGGGCGAGGGCGGGTTGGTGGTTTCCGACGACGACGCCTTGGCGCGCCGGATATTCCTCTTCATCAACAAGGCGTGGGGATACGGCGACGCCAAGCCCGATCACTACTTCCTCGCCTTGAACTATCGCATGTGCGAGCTGCAGGGCGCCGTGGCCCTGGCGCAACTCCCCAAGCTGAAGTCGGTGGTGGAGGCCCGGGTCGGTATCGCCTCGGAATTCACGAAACGGCTGCAGGGGCTGCCCGGCATCGAGACGCCCCGCGTCACGCCCCGCAGCACGCACACCTACTGGAAGTACTGCCTGCGGGTGGATGGAGACGTCATTCCCGGCGGCGCGGTGGAATTGGGCAGGCGGCTGCGCGAGCGGGGAGTTGCCTCCGCGCCGAGATACATTCAAAAACCGGCCTTCATGTGCGAGGTGTTTCGGCAACAGCGGACCTTCGGATCCAGCCGGTATCCGTTCACGCTGGCCCGACCCGAGGCCGTCGATTATACCCACTCCCGGTTTCCCGGAACGTTCGACGCTCTGCAGCGCGTGCTCGTGCTGCCGCTCAACGAGCGGTATACGCAGCAGCACGTCGACTATGTCACCGAAGCGATCAGGGAAGCCGTTGTTTAGCCATCCGGGGGACGATGAAATGATCTCCAAGAAGAAGCTTCGATTCGGGTTGGTCGGAGCGGGGGCCATTGCCCAAGCGTACGTGCAGGCAGTCCGGCGATGCGAGGCGGCAGAAATCGTGGGGGTCGCGGACGTGCGCAGCGACGCGGCCGAGGCCATCGCCAATAGCCTGGAATGCGGGAGCTTTTCCTGCCATCGGGCCATGGCCGACTCGCTGGCGCTGGACGCGGCGATCGTCTGCACTCCGCCGGTCAGCCATCCCGAAATCTGCATCGATCTGCTGCGGCGCGGACTGCACGTGGTGTGCGAAAAACCGCTGGCCATTGATCCGGAAAGCGCCCGGCGCATGATCGAAACAGCCGGGTCGCGCGGGTTGAAGCTGACCATGGCCTCCAAATTCCGGCACGTCGACGACATGGTTCGGGCCAAAGCGATCGTCACCTCCGGCATCCTCGGGGAGATCGTGCTGTTCGAAAACGTGTTCACTTCCCGGGTCGACATGTCCAATCGCTGGAACTCCGACGCCGGCATCAGCGGCGGCGGCGTGCTGATCGACAACGGCACTCATTCGGTCGATATCATGAGGTTCTTCCTGGGCCCCCTGGCCGAGTTGCAGGTCGTGGAAGGGAAGCGGCTGCAGTCGCTCTCCGTCGAAGACACGGTGCGCGTCTTCGTCAAAAGCGTCGGCGGCGTGCTGGGGAGCATCGACCTGTCGTGGAGCGTCAACAAGGAACAACCCCATTACGTCGGCATCTATGGATCGCAAGGCACCGTGCTGGTGGGATGGAAGGAATCGAAGTACCGCCGCTGCTCGGATGACGACTGGATCGTCTTCGGCAACGGCTACGACAAGATCGGGGCCTTCCGCCGCCAGATCGACGGCTTCGCGGACGCCATCCGCGGGGAGGCGGCCCTGGTCGTCACGCCGGAAGACGCCATGGCCTCGGTGGAAGTCATCGAGGCGGCGTATCAGGCGCTCGATCAAAGCACCTGGATACCCATCGCCAACGGCAGGAAGCCGAAGCGCCGCACCGCCCGACAGGGAGCCGGGGAAGCGACGCACGTGGCATGAGCGCCCGGATCCATCCCACGGCGATCGTCGAGCAAGGCGTCACCCTCGGCCCCGGTACGGCCGTCTGGGACCACGTCCACATCCGCCACTCCACCCAGATCGGCCAACAGTGCATCATCGGCGGAAAAACGATCATCGCCTACGGCAACCAGATCGGCCATCGCGTCAAGATCAACTCGTTCGTGTACATCTGCCACGGCGTCACGATCGAGGACGGGGTAATGATCGGTGCGGGCACGATCTTCACCAACGATCGATATCCCCGCGCCGCCACGGCCGACCTTCGCGATCTGCGCCCGTCCGAACCGGACGAAACGACGCGGCCCACGCTGGTCCGCGAAGGGGCCACGGTCGGCGCCGGCTGCGTGATCGGCAACGACCTGGTGATCGGGCGATTCGCCATGATCGGGATGGGGTCGCTGGTGACCAGATCGATCCCCGACTTTCACCTGGCCATGGGGCGCCCCGCCCGGTCCGTCGGCTGCGTCTGCCGCTGCGGGCTGGTGATTCGCCGTTTCGAGCATCCAGGCAACGCGGATTCCGGCCGGGTTTCCTGCGAAGCCTGTGGGCGGCAGTTTGAGTTGGACCAGCGAAGGGTCGTTGAACTGGATGGAGGTGCGTGAGTTCGGGCGTCGACGGACGATCCGGCAAGAGACGCGCTGGTATCGAGAGTTGCACGCTTGAGACGACTACGTCCGCTTCTGACGTTCGGGACCCGCCCCGAGGCAATCAAGATGGCCCCGGTGATCGACGAGTGTTCCCGTCGGGGCGATCTCGTCGAGCCGATCGTCTGCCTGAGCGGGCAGCACCGGGAGCTGTTGGCCCCGGTCGCGGAGTACTTCGGGATCCGCGCGCACGTCGAACTGGGGCTGATGACCTCCGCTCAGACTTTGGCGGGGCTCACGGCCCGGTGCGTGGAAGCGATTGACGAAACCATCGCCCGGTTCCAGCCCGATTGCGTCGTGGTTCAAGGCGACACCACGACGGCGATGAGTGCCGCCCTGGCGGCGTTTTATCGCCGAGTTCCCTTGGTGCACGTGGAGGCCGGGCTGCGCACCGGCAACCTCGCAGCGCCCTGGCCGGAGGAACTGAATCGCCGAGTTACCGGAATGGTCGCGGTCCTGCATTGCGCCCCGACGCAGCGCGCCGCCGACGCACTACTCGCCGAGGGCGCGCCGGCGGAGTCGGTGCACGTGACCGGCAACACCGTGATCGACGCGCTGCTGACGACGCTGTCTCGCGAGCAGGCCAACGCCGCACATTGGCAGCAGAGATACCCCATGCTCTCCGACCGGCCGATGGTTTTGATTACCGGGCACCGCCGCGAGAGCTTCGGCGAAGGATTCGAGAACATTTGCCGCGCGATCGGGGCGCTGGCCGAGCGCTTCCCCGACCATGCCTTCGTTTATCCCGTTCATTTGAATCCCAGCGTTCAAGAGCCGGTTCACCGTTTGCTCGGCGCGCGGGAGAACGTCCACCTGGTCGATCCGGCCGCGTATCCGGAGTTCGTCTGGCTGATGGACCGTTCGACGCTGATCCTGACCGATTCGGGCGGCGTGCAAGAAGAAGCCCCGACGCTCAGGAAGCCGGTGCTGGTGATGCGCGACACGACCGAGCGCCCCGAGGCGGTGGAGGCCGGTGCGGCGCGGTTGGTCGGTACGTCGGCGGAGAACATCGTGAGTCACGCGACGCAGCTGTTGACCGATCCCGCCGCTTACGCCGCCTGCCAGATCGATTGGAACCCGTATGGCGACGGCCGCGCCTCGGAGCGGATCGTAGAACGAATGATCGAACAGGGCTGGCACCTGCCGCAGAACCGGAAGACGTGACTTCGCCCGTGATACAAGATCGAGTTGACGACCACGGGTCGGGTGGCGCGAAACGCTGGGGTGTCCTCGGCGGCGGCGTCCTCGGCATGACCCTCGGTCTGCGGCTGGCCCAACGCGGCCAGCACGTGACCCTCTTCGAAGCGGAGGACCACTTGGGCGGCCTGGCCGACTCGACAGGCATCGGCGACGTGGTCTGGGATCGATACTATCACGTGGTGCTGCCGTCCGACGCGCGTCTTCGGGCCCTGCTCGAGGAATTCGGATTGAGCGACGAGATCGACTGGAAGGAAACCAAGAGCGGCTTTTATACGGATGGACGACTCCTCTCCATGTCGAACCTGCTGGAGTTCCTGCGATTTCCGCCGCTTCGTCTTTGGGACAAACTGCGGCTGGGCGCCACGATCTTCTATGCCTCGAAAGTCAAGAACTGGCGGCGATTGGAGCGGATCTCCGTGGCCGACTGGTTGCGGCGATGGTCGGGGCCGCGGACCTTCGAGAAGATCTGGCTGCCGCTGCTCCGCGCCAAGCTGGGTGAACACTACCGAACCGCGTCGGCGGCCTTCATCTGGGCCACCATCGCCAGGATGTATGCCGCCCGCCGCACCGGCGCCAAGAAAGAGACCTTCGGATACGTCCGCGGAGGATACGCCCGAATCCTGGAGCGGTTCCAGCAGGCGCTGGACGAAAAACAGGTCGACGTGCAGCTGAGTTGTCGGGCTGGGCGGATCGAATCCGACCCGGGCCGGGACAGGGTCCACGTCGATTTCGAGAACGGAACCCGTCAGACATTTGACCGCGTCGTGGTCACGATACCCTCTTCGGACGCGGCCCGGATCTGCCCCGGCCTGTCGGCCGCGGAACGCGCCGGGCTCGAACAGATTCAGTACTTGGGGATCGTGTGTGCCGCGCTGCTGATGAAGCGCCCGTTGGCCGACTATTACGTCACGAACATCACCGAGTCGTGGGTGCCGTTTACGGCAGTCATCGAGATGTCGGCCCTGGTCGATCACCGGCACTTCGGCGGCAACTCGTTGATCTATCTGCCTAAGTATCTTTCGCCGGACGATCGTTTCTTCGAGCGTGCAGATGCGGAAATACGAGAGGAATTTGTCGCGGCACTGGAGAAGATGTATCCCCGCTTTCGGCGCGAAGACGTTTCTTGTTTCCGGGTCTCTCGGACGCGATACGTTCTGCCCGTCCCTTCGTTGAACTACTCGGAGAAGCTGCCGCCGATGGCGACTTCGATTCCCGGTCTGTTCATCGTCAACTCGGCACGAATCCTCAACGGGACCCTCAACGTCAACGAGACGATCCAGCTCGCCGAGCAGGCGGCCGGGCAACTGCTTGCCGTGCCGGGCCATCCCTCGGCGATGAGCGCAATTTGAGCGACATGCCGAGACGGAAGCCCATCGCCAGCCTTTCCCTGGACCTCGACAACAAGTGGTCTTATCTCAAGACCCGCGGCGATTCGCGATGGCAGTCGTTTCCCACGTACCTGGACGTCGTCGTGCCGCGCGTGCTCGATTTTCTCAAGCAGCGCGGGATGACGATCACCGTCTTCGTCGTCGGCCAGGACGCGGCGCTTCAGGTCAACTACCAGCCGCTGCAGTCGATCGCGGAGGCGGGACACGAGATCGGCAACCATTCGTTTCATCACGAACCCTGGCTGCACCGCTACTCGCAGGAGGAACTCGACGCGGATCTCTCCGCGGCGGAGATGCACATCGAGCGCGTCACGGGCCAGCGGCCGGTCGGATTCCGGGGGCCCGGCTTCAGCTTCTCCGAGGCCGTGCTGCAGACTCTGGCCGATCGCGGCTACCGTTACGACGCCTCCACGCTTCCTACGTTCCTGGGACCGCTCGCCCGGGCGTACTATTTCCGCACCGCCCGGCTCACCAGCGAGGAGAAGGAGCAGCGAAAGGAGCTGTTCGGTAGCTTTGCCGAGGGGCTTCGCCCACTGAAGCCCTATCTCGTGCGGCCCGAGGATGGGCAACTCCTGGAGATTCCCGTCACCACCATGCCCATCTTCCGAATCCCGATCCACTTGAGCTACCTGCTCTACCTTGCCGGCTATTCGAGATTGGCTGCGCACTGCTACTTTCGCACGGCGCTGTCGCTCTGCCGGGTCACGCGGGTCGAGCCGTCTTTCCTGCTGCACCCGCTCGATTTCCTCGGCGGCGACGACGACGGCGACCTGGCCTTCTTTCCGGCCATGAAGATGTCGGGCCAGCGGAAGCGAGCGTTGGCGGCCGAGTTCATCGAGCTGCTTGCCCGACGCTTTACGATCGTCACCATGAGAGAGCACGCCCGGCTGGCATCTGAGAACGTGTTGTGAAATCCGTGCCAGACAAGAATCGGCTTGTACGGCGCGCCTCCGAGCCCGTCGATTTCCGACCGTTGTCCGGCGCGTCGGCGGCTTCGGAGAGCCGTCGTACCAGTTTCAAGACACGTTCTGCGCGGCTCAAGTTGACGGAACCCTCAGCGGTGCTCCATTGACCCGCCCCGTGTCAGCCATGTGCGATCCGCAAGCGAAGATGAGTCAACAACCACCACCCGATCTTGCCAAACCGACAGACGGAAGCGCCAAAGAGCGTCTGGACTGGGTAGGGCCGGCCAAAGTCCTGGCGTTGCTGGGGATTCTGCTGAATCACCTGGTGGAAGAATTCGGGCGCGGCCCCTGGTTTACCAATCCCTCGGACGACTGGCCCGACTTGGCCACGCGAATGGCGACCGTCTTCCCCACGGAGACTGCCTTCCCGTTCTCGCTCGTCCAGTTCCTCGGCTGGCTGGGCGACAGCGGACCGGGCGTGTTCATTCTGCTCAGCGGATTGGGTCTCACCTGGGCAGCACTGCAGCGCGGACAAGAGCGGATCGACACCGGCGAGTTCTTTCGGCGCCGCGCGCTCCGCATCTTCCCGCTCTACATGGCCATGCACTTCTTGATGCTGGCCGGGAGCATTCTCGTGCCGGGCAGCGACCTGACCTTCGCCTCCGCGGACACGCTGCTGAGTCTTATCGGGCTGCGTTGCACCGATCAGCTCTTCTTCTACATTACTCCCGCATGGTGGTTCTTCTGGCTCATCCTGCAGCTATACCTGGTTTTTCCGTTGCTTTACTACGTCCTTCGGCGACGCGGCGTTGTACTCTTCCTGGTCGTTGCCGTGACGCTGACGATCGCCTCTCGAGGATTGGGACTCCTCGGGATCCGTTATAATGAAAGCCTCTACTTCTGGATGACCGGGATCTTCTTCGGCACGCGATTGGCCGAGTTTGCGGCGGGCATGGCGCTGGCGGTCGTGATTGCGGACGTCCACCGCGGCAAGCGACGCCCGGCGTCCACGCCGACGACCCTCATGGGCGCCGGCGGTCTCTACATCGTGGGATTTGCCTGTTCGCTCACGTGGCCCGGAACCCTGGTGTCGAACCTGCTGGTGACGCTGGGCCTCACCGGGCTGTTTTACGCCGGTTGGGAGTACGTGTTGAAGCGAATCCCGCGGGCGGCCGGCGTGTTTGCGTGGCTGGAGATCGAAACCTACGGCGTCTACCTGATCCATCAGCCGCTGCTGAAATTGGCGCTCGTGGTTGCCGGGGGCGCCCCGCTGCTGCTTCTGTCGGCGGGCCTTCTCGTCCTGGCGGCTTCTGTCCCGGCGGCCTTGCTGGTGCGGCGCAGCGTGGATCGCCTGTTAAGTGCCGTCGAGAGCACTCGCAACCAGACCGGGCGAGGATCGAGCGCGGTGCGCCTGGTTTTCGCGCTGGCCGCGCTCGACGGGTGCCTGCTGCTGTGGTTCGCCGAGCCCTTGCTGGATCCGGGATGGGAAAGGCAGGTGTTCGCCCTGGTCCTGGCCGGGCTGGCCGCCGTTTCCTGCGCGGCCGAACGGATGTGGGGAAGCCGACAAATCTTCCTGGAGCGTTTCCTGCACTGGTCCATGATCCTCTCGGCGCTGATGTTCGCCTTCAACCACGACGGCCCGGTGGTCGCTCTGACGGCCCTGGTGATCGGATTCGTCGCGGCAGCCGCCTATTCGTTCGTGCTTCGTTCGCGAGTGTTCGCGCTGGCGACTGCGGGCGTCTTCTTGCTGGCTGCCGAATTCCTGCTGTGGTACGGTGCACCGATCGAGACCGCAAGCTGGGGCGAGTATCCGGCCCTAATGGAGCATCCCACCCGCGTCTACGCGCTGAAGCCGAACTTGGAGACGCGTTTACGATACAACAACTACGACTACGTGTTGCACACCAATTCTCTCGGGCTGGCAAGTCCCGAGATCCCTCTGAAGCGACCCAGTCCCGATACCTTCCGGGTGCTCGTGCTCGGCGACGCGTTCGCCATGCCCGAGGGAGTCGAATACGAGGATTCCTTCCCCGCGTTGCTGGAGAAACGCCTTCAGGCGGCGCTTTCGCCGCGGCCGGTGCAGGTGATCAACGCCGGGGTGACGGGCTATGGGCCGGTGGAAACTTCCGCTCAGTACGCCGAGCTGGCGCCGCTCTATCGACCGGACGTCACCGTCTACGAGTTCTTTGTCAACGAGTTCGAGGAGGTTTCCATCTCGCGAGATTCCCGGCTTGAGAGCATCGGATTGGTTCGGAAGGCGAGCAGGCTGAAGACGCTCGCGATGCACTCCCAAGTCCGAGCGCGGCTCACTAGAATCGCGCGTTCCGCCCAGGCACGGTTCGCGGGAAGCACGTCGAGCTACTGCTACTGGAAGGCGCTGCTGGGGCTGTATCGGGCCGATCAGAATCGGTACTACCGCGGGAAGACCATCGAAAAAGTTCGCACGTATCTCCTGAAGATGCAAGATACGGCGGACTCGCTGGGCTCGGACTTTCTGGTCCTCTTCGTGCCGGGGGCTATTGCCGTTTCACGGCCGGAACACGTGGCCTACTACCCGTGGAACGAGGATCTTCACGATCCGACCAAGTACGACTTGACCAGACCGCTTCGCGCACTGACGAGGATCACCTCGGGGCTGAACCTGCCCGTGCTCGATCTGACGCAACCGCTGAAGCAGCACGCCGAGCAACCGGTCTACTTTCCGGAGTCCTGGCACTGGAATCGCGAAGGTCACCGCGTGGTGGCCGCAACCATTGCCGACCATCTTGTCGGGGAAGGCTCTTCCGACCGGGCACGCCGGGCGGGTCTCGACTCCCGGGTCAGCCGGCCAGCGAGCGTCTTGCCGTGACCCATACCGCCGCAGCCCCGAAAAGCAGTTTCATGGAGTCGCTCGACGACACGCGCATCTCGGTGAAGTGGCAGGCGATTTTGCTGGGGTTGATTCTTGCCTCGTGCTTTGCCGTGCGATTATGGACGATCGGCGCGCCCGCGGTAGATCGCACCGCGTGGAAAGAGATCGATTACATCTACATCTCGCAGAATTACTGGAAGCACGGTTTCCAGTTCCTCTATCCCGAAATCGGCTGGCCGGCTGAACCGCCGCGTTATACGGCCATGGAACTGCCCTTGGCGCCCTATCTGGCCGCCTGTCTGTACGCGGTGCGCGGGTTCGACGCGTTCTCCGTTCGATTCGTGCCGCTGGTGGCCTATCTGATCACGACGTTCTACGTCTTTCTGCTGGCGCGCCGGGAGGTCGGCGCGCCGGTCGGTCTGCTGGCGGCCCTGGTCGCGGCTGTCCTTCCGCTGCACCACTATTTCGGGAGATTCCTGCAATCCGAGCCGCTCGTGCTGGCCACCTCGGTGATGTGCCTCTATCATTTCGTGCGGTGGCACGACACGGGCGGCCGCCGTCACTGGCTGACGGCCTGGGCCGGCTTCTCGCTGGCCATTTCGCTGAAACTCACGCCGCTCTACCTGGTGCTGCCGCTGGCACACGCTGCGGTTCGTCATGACGGAAGAAGTGCGAAAGCGGCCTGCTCCGTGGCGATATTCGTCGGCGCGTCGCTGTTGTTGCCGCTGGCCTGGTATGGCTGGGCGCACCACCTCGCCCATGCCTACCTGGACATCTTCGGTATCTTCGGCGGGAAAGCCGGAGGCCACGACAAGTTCCAGACCTTCACGATGCTGAGTTCCCTGGACTGGCACTACACGATCGCCGCCCGGGTCTATCGGCTCCTCGGCGGCACGGCCGGCGTGGCGCTCGCACTGATTGGCATGATCACGGCCGCTCGGGCAAGAATCGGCGGCCTGTTCTGGTCCTATCTGGCGGCGATCGTCTTGTATACCATCATCGTGGCGGAGGGCCATTTGGATGCGCCCTACCGGCAGCTTACGCTCGTGCCCCCGACGTCGGTCTTCCTCGCCATAGGGGCCGTGCGCATCGCGTCATGGCTTGCGGCGATGGTCCGAGGCTTGTGGCCTCACACGCACCCGAACTCGGTTTGGCCGGGGTCGCTCTTCCTGCCGGCGGCTTGTCTGATCCTCATCATCCCGGTTGTGCACTACCCGCGCATCTTTCGCGCGCCGCAGAAGCCATGCCACCGTGGGGAATGGCAATTCGCGCAGACGATTCGTCGCCAATGCAATCCCGGCAGCAAGCTGATCACCGTGGGAGAGTATACGATCCACAAAGGCGGGAATGACCTCAGTCCCGTTCTGTATTACTATGCGGGCCTTCCCGGCTGGACGCTTCAACGCGGCCAATGGGATACGGGACTGGTCGAGGAACTGATCCGACGCGGGGCAACCCACTTGGCTGCCACTCACCTGGGCAGGGAGCCTGAAGCGCTGCCCTTTATTGAGGAAATGGGAAGTACATACAGAGTCCTCTACGAAAGAAAAGGGAGACTGCTGATCCAACTGCCCCCGACGGTGACACCGCGTTGCGCCACGCGCGTAGTACCTGCAGAAGAAAGCTGAGTTCCCCAAGGCATTTCCCACAGTGACGACAGAAGAACACCATGAGCAGAGCGACGCGCCGTTAAGGCCCTGGTGGCGGTGTCCGGCGGCACTTTTGGCAATCGCAGCGCACGTCGCGTTGTCGTGCGGCCTGGCGTGGCATCTGAACATTTGGATTGACGAGGCGTACACGCTCCACACGACGGCCGGCGGTGTGTCGCACGCCATGCAGCAGGCTCTGTATTTCGAACTGCAACCGCCGCTCTATTTCATGATACTCAGCGTTTGGCGTTTCCTGGGAGATTCCGCCTTCGTGGCGCGCCTCTTCTCGATCCTTTGCAGCACGTCAACGCTGGTGGTCGCCTTGCCGCTGAGCAGGCGATACCTGAAGGACGTTCGCCCCGAATTCGTGCTGGTCGCCCTGGCTCTGAATCCCATGCTGATTTGGGCCGCGGTCGAAATCCGCTTGTATGCATTCGCCATCCTGTTATCGGGCCTGCTGTTGCTGTTCTTCTATGATGGCTTCCTCGCGGAAAAGAGCAGCCGGGCGGCGCGGTGCTGGTACGGCGGCATCGCCGTCATCGCACTCTACACCCAATATTACCTCGGGTTCATACTGGCCACGAATGCGATCGTGCTTCTGCTCTTCCGGCGAGGGAGAGCATTGCGAAGCTACTTGCTCGTGATGATCGCCGTCGGCGTCTGCTCTTGCCCGATCATGGTATTTCTGCCGCACCAGTTGTCGCTCCACAGCGGCGAACGATTCGAGCCGGCCATCGCGTCCGCTTTGCTGATGCCGTTTCTACGACTTTGGCGGTACGTTTTTGTGACCTATCGCGGTGGCGGATGGGGGCGTCTGCCGGCAAACGCCCTGCTTCTGGTCAGCGTGCTTGCGGTCTCGGTCGCCGTGCTGCGCGACAGGAAACGATTCTCGACGCGGCAGAATCTGCTGCTCTGGACCATCACGGGGCTGGCGGCGCTGAGTTTCTCCTTCGTGCTGATGGTCGTCCGCCCTGAGAACGTGGAAGCCCGGCATACGGTGCTGCTGCTGCTGCCGGCCACGTTGTCGGCGTTTGCGGTGGCCTACGCCGTCGGCGGGGGCCTGGCCGTGAAAGTTGCGACCCTGGCCATGCTGTGCTTCAGTTCGGCGATCCTGGGGGCGAAATACGCCCGGCCCGCCAAAGAGGGCGACTGGCACCGAGTGGTCGCACACGTCATGAACGCGGAGCGAGCGGGAGATCCCATCGTCGTGTTCAGCGACATTGCCGCGGTGTGCTTCGAGTACTACTACCGCGGCTGCAACGTCGTGGTCCCCATTCCGCGACCGGAGGATTTCGCCATCTCCAGCACCACCTGTTACCTCGCGGATTCGGCACTCCAAGATGAAGAGGAAATCGAAAAGGCGCTGCATGCCTGGCAGGGTCAGCCGGAGCAGATGTGGCTGGTATCCTCTCACGTTTCCGGGAGTCTGGGTGTCGGTCTTAATCGCCGGATCCTCGAGGACTACGTCAGGACGCGGTATCGCGTGGTTCACTCGGCCGGATTCCATGGGACCAAGGTCCGGCTGTTGCGCCTGAAGCGGCCGGACGAAGGGCCATGGCCGTCGAAGCCGCAGCAGCCCCCCGATTCCGCCCGCTTGACGCAACGCGGATAACGTGGAAGCACACATGACGAAGTGGAAGAACAGTCGCGGCCACGTTCAGAGAATACATCGTCTGCTCGTGAAAACCTTTGACCGGGTCGCCGCACACACGGCTGCCGCCGTTCTGCTTTGCGGATTGCTGGGCTTCCTCGCGCCGATGGCTTACGGGCTGTTCAGAGGACGGCCGATCCCTCGCGTCCACGACGAGTTCAGCTACTTGCTGGCCGCAGACACGTTCTGCCGGGGGCGCGCTGCCAATCCAACGCATCCCATGTGGCGGCACTTCGAATCGCCGCACATTCTGCAGATTCCCACCTACATGTCGAAGTATCCGCCGGGGCAAGGACTTGTCCTGGCTGCCGGCAAGCATATCTTCGGGCATCCCTGCTATGGTATCTGGATGAGTGTGGGCTTTGCCGCAGCGGTCGTCTGCTGGATGCTCCAAGCGTGGACGCGTCCGAGATGGGCCCTCTTGGCCACGCTGCTGATGATCCTCTGGATTGGAGTCCAGGGGCATTGGGCCCAGACTTACTGGGGTGGGTTCGTGGCCGCGGCAGGGGGCGCGCTCTTTTTGGGCGGTTTTCGGCGCGCCGTCGTACAAACTTCCGTAGTCCATGCGGTCCTGATGGCGACGGGTCTGGCCGTGATGGCCATTTCGCGCCCCTATGAAGGAGCCGCCTTCGCGCTGCCCGCCATGGTCGCGTTCGCTGTGTGGATCTTCCGGGACGGTACAAGCGACGCGCTTCGCAAGGTACTGATGGTCGTTGTGCCTCTGGTCCTGGTCGGGGGCCCGAGTGTGGCGGCCATGTTATGGTACAATCACGAGATTACAGGCTGTTCGCACCGGCTGCCGTACCAGATCCACCAGGAGCAGTACTTCCGGGCTCCCCTGCTGTTGTTTCAGGCACCCCATGAACCCACGTTGGGACATGACCGACTCCGACAATTCTATGATGACCAGGCGCAAGTTGACCTGTCTCTCGGGCGGCTTTTAGCACTGCCCTTTCACAGAATGATCCGCCAGGCGTGCT